>TARA_R110001583_G_scaffold100123_2_pt1 | contig 15207 bp, 4 predicted proteins | sample TARA_R110001583 | Tara Oceans TARA_R110001583 (sample SAMEA4398432) | marine metagenome | biome: Polar Biome; feature: [MES] marine water layer (ENVO:01000295) within the mesopelagic zone...; material: water (ENVO:00002006), including particulate matter (ENVO:01000060) such as...... | reverse complement strand
TAACCCAGAAGATTTAGCTGAACTACGTACACTAGGCGAAATTGTGAGTTATATGCAGTCTAAAGTCGCTGCAGCTCCAGCCCCTGTAGCTGAAGTAGCAAGTGCTCAAGTTACTAGTGCCCCAGCGATTGATACTGACTACATCCAAAAAGTGATGATGGAAGTCGTCGCTGAGAAAACCGGTTACCCAACAGAAATGTTAGAACTGGGCATGGATATGGAAGCTGACTTGGGTATTGACTCTATTAAACGTGTTGAAATCTTAGGTGCAGTTCAAGAAACAATCCCTGACTTGCCAGAGCTTAACCCTGAAGACTTAGCTGAACTACGAACGTTAGGTGAAATTGTTAGTTATATGCAATCTAAAGTTGCTCCTGTAGCTGTAGCAGAAAGTGCTCAAGTTGTTACTACTGAAAACGCTGCACCAGCGATTGATACTGATTACATTCAAAAAGTAATGATGGAAGTGGTTGCCGAGAAAACGGGCTATCCGGCTGAAATGTTAGAACTTGCCATGGATATGGAAGCAGACTTAGGTATTGACTCAATTAAACGTGTTGAAATCTTAGGCGCGGTTCAAGAAACAATCCCTGACTTACCTGAGCTTAATCCTGAAGATTTAGCTGAACTACGTACGTTAGGTGAAATTGTTAGTTATATGCAATCTAAAGTTGCCCCTACTGAGCCAACACCACCAGGCGCGAAAGCGAGTGTTCCGGCATCGGAAAAAGCAACTGACGTTACTGCTAGCTTTCAAGGCGCACCAAGTGCCACGGTTGAATTAACGGCATTGTCTTCAATTAATAAAATTGTTCAAGACGTTACTCAGCAAGGTGGCGCTAATGCGCTAATCGTTGACGATGGCACAGGCGCTGCAGTTGCGTTAAGTGGCAAGCTAGTGAAAGCCGGTTGGAATGTTACTGCATTAAAACCTAATTGGGTAACTGTTAACTCGAAAAAAGCTTTTGCTAAATCAGTTAATGTAATTGAAATTGGCAACAGTGATAAAACCCTTGATGAAGCGCAAATTAGCGACATCATCGAGAAAAACGAACAACTTGATACCGTCATTTATCTGCAATCAAGCAACCCAGTTGATGCTATTGAATACCCAGAAGCAGCAAAACAAGGCTTAATGCTAGCATTTGTATTAGCTAAGTTGTCAAAAGTAAAAGCAGCAACTAAGGCACGCGCCTCATTTGTTGTTGTTACACGACAAGGTGGCACGTTAGGTTTTGCTAATAATGACGATAGCGCAACACAGGTTAAAGCCGATGTTAACGCTGACTTAGTGCAAGCGGGTTTAGCTGGCTTGGTTAAAACCATCAACCATGAGTGGAATGCGGGTAACGATAACGTATTTTGTCGTGTCGTTGATTTATCAGCTAAATTAGCGGCAGATAAAGCGGCAACGATTATCAGTGATGAATTACTTGATATTGATACCAGTATTGTTGAAGTGGCGCATGACACCGACAACCTTAGCAACAATATAGGCACACGTTTAACGCTAACAGGCGTTGCCACCGACAGTTATCAGTTAACTGCGGGTACAAGTATTAACAGTGATTCAGTATTTTTAGTGAGCGGTGGCGCAAAAGGCGTAACCGCACATTGTGTGATAGAAATTGCCAAACAATACCAGTCTAAATTTATTCTATTAGGTCGTTCATCGTTTGATGATAATGAACCCAGCTGGGCAAAAGACATTACCGATGAAGTGGCACTGAAAAAAGCCGCGATGCAAGCCTTGATTGCTGCAGGTGATAAACCTACACCGGTTAAAGTAACGCAATTTGTTCGTCCAGTATTAGCAAATCGTGAAATTGCACAAACCTTAAATGCGATTAAAGCGGCTGGCGGTCAAGCGCAATACGTTGCAGCAGATGTGACTAATAGCAGCAATGTTTCTGCTGAAGTTGCGCCAATAGCTAAAGAGTTTGGTGAAGTCACGGGTATTATTCATGGCGCGGGTGTTTTAGCTGATAAATTTATTGAGCAAAAAACGCTTGAAGAATTTAATGCGGTGTATACGACTAAAATTGACGGTTTGCTTTCTTTATTGGCAGCAACAAATACTAAAAACGTTAAACACTTAGTTTTATTCTCATCAGCGGCAGGCTTTTACGGAAACCCAGGCCAGTCTGATTACTCTATTGCTAACGATATTTTAAATAAAACGGCTTATCGCTTTAAAGCGTTAAACCCAACGGCTCAAGTACTTAGCTTTAATTGGGGTCCTTGGGATGGCGGCATGGTAACACCTGAGCTTAAACGTATGTTTAACGATCGTGGTGTATATATCATTCCACTTGATGCCGGCGCTAAATTATTAGTAAGCGAACTAGCTGCAAATAATAACCGTTGTGCGCAAATTTTAGTGGGTAATGACCTATCTAAAGATCAAGCCACAGATGAAGCAGGTGCTACTGTAAAAAAGCCACAAGTTAGTCGCTTAAACGTCAGTGTTAATAAAACACTTTTAGCGACTAACAATGATTTTTTAGCTGACCATACGATTGGCGATGACCAAGTTTTCCCAACTGTATGTGCGATCGCTTGGATGCGCGATGCCAGTGAAAAAGCTTATCAAGGCTATCACTACCAAGGGTTAGAAAATTACAAACTGTTTAAAGGTATCGTCTTTGAAAGTAAGAGTGATGGCAATGAAGCGAGCGAATATCAAATTGATTTGAACGCTGACGTTGTTGATGACGGCGCTAGTTTAGTGGTTGATACTAAAATCTCAAGCATTAATGGGCAAGGAAAAGTCGTTTTTCATTATGGTGCTCAACTTACGTTAGTTAACCAACGTAAAGCTAGCCCTAAGGTTGATTTAGCGATACCAACATCAGCAGAAAATGCGAAAAAAGTTTATAGTAATGGGTCTCTATTTCACGGTGCAAGCTTACAGGGCATCAGTGAAATACTTGAATGTAATGAACAAGGTTTATTATTACGTTGCCAAGTACCTGCCATCGCAGTTGAAAAACAAGGGGACTTCCCGTTAAGTAACAGTGGTACGCAAAGTAATATTTTTGCCAACGACTTAGCCTATCAAGCGATGTTAGTTTGGGTGAAAAAAGAATTAGGATTGGGTAGTTTACCGTCAAGTACCCAAGGTTGGACGGTCTATCGTGAAGTGACACTTAATGAGTGTTTTTACTTGAAATTAACGGTTGTTAAAAGTTCAGGCAAAGGCAAACAACGTGGCGCGTTAACGGCAGATATGCAGTTAATTAGCGAAAACAATGAAGTGCTGAGCGAGATAACCTCAGCTAAAGTTACCGCCAGTGCTAATTTAAATGACTTGTTTTTACCTAAAATCACTACAGTAAGCGATGAAAAAGCTATTACTGAGAAAGAAGTGTAATGACAACGAATATCTACCACACTGCCATTATTGGGCTAGATGCTCAGTTTGCCAATAAAAGTGACTTTCAACCGGATATTGATCGGGTTGAACGTGCGCTTTACTTAGGCAAAGAAAAAGGTAAAGAACAAGCTAATGCTCAAGGTAATGAAGAGGCAAATAAAGCGCCTTCAGAAATTACCCTAAGTGACTACAAAAAAGCCGTTGCCCGTATGGCACTTGCTAACCAAGTGAACAGCTCGGATATTAAAGTAGTATTCGTTACGCAAAATGCTGATATTGACAACGCCACTGCTGGATCTGCAAATATTGACAATGTTTTAGTGGTTAGTTCATTAGCTAAAGCACTAGTGCAAATTGATTCACTCATTGCCCAAAATAATTTAGTCGCGTTAGTTGGTGTTCACTTAGAAGATAACTTAGCAGATAACTTAACACAGAGCTTAGTAGATAATTTAGCTACAGATAATGAATTATCAGTACCCGCGACTATTAGCTTTGATCAAAACTTTAGCGGCTATCAACCCTGTTATGGAATTGCGGCATTATTATTGTCATCTTCAAGCTTTGCTCAAGCTAATAACAGCTACATATATTCAGGGGTAAAAGGTTTTGCTGTAAGTGATGGTGCTAGTGATGATGATATTCACTCAACTACGCAATTTGCTTTACAAAATTCTGATGTTAATCCTCTTGAGATTGGCTTAGTTGAAGTATCAGCGTTAGCGGATAACAAGTTTGCTACGGCAGAATCTACCGCGTTAATTGCAAGTTATGGTAATGAAGAGACATTAACGACGGCAATCACCTGTGCTCGCAGTGTTACTGGCGAAGGTAAAGGTTTTTCTCAAGTCTTAGGCTTACTGCGCACAGTCATTGCACTGCAACAGCGTTATATTCCGGCCATCAGTGATTGGCAGCAGCCAAAAGCCAGTGAATTAGCAAAGTGGCAAGGATCAAACTTTTACCTGCCAACAGAATCTCGTCCTTGGTATCCACATGCCGATGGTAGCGCTCATCTTGCGGCATACAGTTGTTTGGCAGAGTGTTCTTTACCAGAAAGTAATGACTATTGTCATGTGATTTTAGTTGAAAACAAAGCGATTGCTTCCTCACAAAAACACCCTGCAGATGATATTCGTCATAATGGATTTATCGCGTGCAGTGATTTACAACTGGTACTAATCACCGGTAATGATCAACAAGCATTATTAACAAGGTTAGCGGCTATTGAAGCTGAACTTGAAGTGAGTCAACGCAGTATTAAAGAGATTGCTTCAGACTGCTTTGATACTTACAAGTCAACAGAACATACTTATACTGTTTCTTTGTTATGTGAATCTAAAGAAGAGCTAATCAAAGAAATACAATCGGCAAAATCAGGTGTTGTTGCGGCTTTTGCATCAGCTAACTCTCAGAAAAACTCGCAGAAAGAATGGCGTACGCCTAAAGGCAGCTATTTTAGTGCAATGCCAGTGAATACCGATGAAAACACTAACAATGTCACCTTTTTGTATCCGGGCATTGGCGCAACCTATGTAGGTTTAGGTCGTGACTTATTTCACTTGTTTCCTGAAATCCATCAAGACGTTGCTGATTTAGCCGATGATATTGGTGCAAGCCTAAAAGATCGCTTATTAAACCCACGCACAATTACCCGTCCTGACTTTAAAGCACTTAAACAGCTTGATTTAAACCTGCGTGGCAACTTAGCTGATATTGCTGAAGCCGGGGTTGGCTTTGCTTGTGTTTTTACCAAAGTTTTTGAAAATGTATTTAAGGTTAAAGCTGATTACGCCACTGGTTACTCAATGGGCGAAGTCAGTATGTACGCAGCACTTGGTGCGTGGCAACAGCCCGGTTTAATGAGTGCACGTTTGGCCAATTCAGACACTTTTAATCATCGTCTTTGTGGTGAATTGTTAACGTTACGCGAACATTGGGGTTTAAGTGATAACACTACTGATAAATTAATTTGGGAAACCTACACTATTAAAGCAACGCTTGATGATGTCCTTCAAGCCAGTGAAGGTGAAGAACGTGTTTATTGCACTATTATCAATACGCCAGACAGTTTATTACTTGCCGGTTATCCCTCAGATTGCTTACGTGTTATTAAAAAATTAGGCGTACGCGCCATGCCACTGAATATGGCCAATGCCATTCACAGTGCACCGGCAAATAAAGAATATGATGATATGGTTGAGTTATACACCATGGATGTCATGCCGCGTTTAACAACGAAAATGTATTCAAGCTCCTGTTATTTACCCGTACCACAGCTGAGTAAAGCGATTGCGCATAGTGTGGCAAAATGCCTTTGTGATCGAGTAGATTTTCCCCGTTTGATTAATACCTTGCATAACAAAGGTGCACGCGTATTTATTGAAATGGGACCAGGGCGTTCGTTGTGCAGTTGGGTTGATAAAATTTTAGACTTTACTGCGGAATCACCTGTTGATTCTGCTATCGATACAGACAGTGCTAACAAAGCGCGTGTTGCCGTGCCGGTAAACGCCAAAGGCACTAGTGACGAATTAACGTATTTAAGAGCGATTGCAAAATTAACTAGCCATGGGGTGAAGCTTGATCTTCAAACCCTGTTTAATGGCTCGATTATTGTCAATAACGCTAAAAAAGAATTATAAAACTTTTCGAGGAAAGTATGGAAAATATTGCTGTAGTAGGTATTGCTAATTTGTTCCCAGGATCTTCTGCGCCAGAAGAGTTTTGGCAACAATTGCTAAAAAAACAAGATTGCAGAAGCAAAGCAACCATTGAGCAAATGGGTGTTGATCCTGATAAATATACCGGTAAAAAAGGTGATACAGATAAGTTTTACTGTGTTCACGGCGGCTATATTCGCGACTTTAATTTTGATGCCAGTGCTTTTGTTGAAGGCAAATCGCAAAGTGGCAACGGTTTAACAACAGACTATTTAAACCAGTTAGATGACCTAAATCAGTGGGCATTATACGTTACCCAACAAGCATTAACCGATGCGGGCTATTGGGGCAGTGATACACTTGAAAACTGTGGCGTTATTTTAGGTAACTTATCGTTTCCAACTAAATCGTCTAACCATTTATTTATGCCGCTTTATCACCAAGTGGTTGATGGTGCTTTAAAAGAAGTACTAAATAAAGATTTTCAGTTAAGTCATTTTTCCGATACTGACATAGCAACAACTGATATTCATGCTGATAACGCTTTAGTTGCCGGTTATCCTGCGGCACTGCTTGCCAAAGCAGCAGGGCTTGGCGGTACACATTTTGCGCTTGATGCCGCTTGTGCATCAAGTTGTTATTCAGTGAAGTTAGCGTGTGATTATCTCCATACAGGTAAAGCTGACATGATGTTAGCTGGCGCAGTTTCTGGCTCTGATCCTATGTTTGTTAATATGGGTTTTTCAATTTTCCAAGCTTATCCAGCCAATAATGTTCACGCCCCCTTTGATAAAAACTCCCAGGGCTTATTTGCTGGCGAAGGCGCAGGCATGATGGTACTTAAACGCCATAGTGATGCCGTACGTGATGGCGATAAAATTCACGCTATTATTAAAGGCGGTGCGTTATCTAATGATGGCAAAGGTGAGTTTGTTCTTAGTCCTAACACTAAAGGACAAGTATTAGTTTACGAACGTGCTTATGAAAATGCCGGTGTTGATCCACGTGATGTAGATTACATTGAATGTCATGCCACCGGTACACCTAAAGGTGATAATGTTGAACTGACTTCAATGGATACCTTTTTTAGTCGCTTCCCTCGAAAGGAAGGTCGTGAAAATGATAAAAAACCGCTGATTGGCTCAGTAAAGTCTAACCTAGGTCACTTGCTTACTGCCGCAGGTATGCCGGGCATGACTAAAGCTATTTGGGCACTTAATGAAGCTAAAATTCCAGCAACAATCAATTTAAATGAACCGCTTAGCTCTAAAAATGGCTATTTAAGTGGTGCGCAAATGCCAACAGAAACTATTGATTGGCCGCAAGAAGACAGTCTTAAACCAAGAACTGCAGGTGTTAGCGTTTTTGGTTTTGGTGGTTCAAATGCCCATTTAGTTCTACAGCAGCCAACACAAAAACTGACTCCGCCTAATAGCAAAGAAACAAAAGCGAAAGCCCGTGAACCGCTAGCGATTATTGGTATGGATGCGCACTTTGGTGGTGCTAAAGATTTAGCGAGTTTTAATACACTAATAGAAAACGATGGTAATACCTTTAGAGAATTACCCACTAAGCGTTGGAAAGGCATTGAAAAAAATAGCGATGTGATGAACGCCTTGTGCTTAAGTAAAGCACCTAAAGGGGGTTATGTTGAAGAATTCGATATTGATTTTTTACGTTTTAAAGTACCACCAAACGAGCAAGACTGTTTAATACCTCAACAACTAATGATGATGAAAGTTGCGGACAATGCAGCAAAAGATGCGGGTCTTAAAGAGGGTAGTAACGTTGCAGTATTAGTCGCTATGGGTATTGAGTTAGAACTTCATCAATACCGTGGCCGAGTAAATTTAAGTACTCAAATTGAAGAAAGCTTATTACAGCAAGGCGTTACCTTAAGTGATGAACAACGTGAAACGTTAACTAATATCGCCAAAGACGGTGTGGCTTTTGCAGCACAGCTTAATCAATATACTAGTTTTATTGGCAATATTATGGCGTCGCGTATTTCTGCCTTATGGGATTTTTCAGGCCCAGCCATTACGTTATCAGCAGAAGAGAACTCTGTTTATCGCTGTGTTGAATTGGCAGAAAATTTATTTCAAACCTCTGATATTGATGCGGTGATTATTGCCTCAGTTGATTTAGCTGGCTCAGTAGAAAATATTACCCTAAGACAGCATTACGGTAAGGTAAGTGCTGATGCTTCAGCCACCCAAGATCAATGGTTGGTAGGTGAGGGCGCTGCCGCTTTTGTTGTTAAACCACAATCAAAAGTGAACGAGCAGCAAGTATACGCAACTATTGACAGTATTGGTTTTGCCAATGGCAATGACGCAGCAGCTATTACTAAAGCGGCGAATAAAGCGTTGCTGTTAGCGGGTATTAATGCCGCAGATATTAGTCAAGTAGAAGCACACGCCAGTGGTTTTAGTGGTGAGAACGCAGCAGAAAATCAAGTGCTACCGTCACTTTACAAAGGTAAAGCAATCAGTTCGGTTAAACGTAATGTCGGCCATACATTCAATGCATCAGGTGTTGCTAGTATTGTTAAAACTGCGCTTATTTTAGATAAACGCACCACAGAAAAATCTGTCATTGCGATAAACGGTTTAGGTAAAGATGACAGTTGTTCTCACTTGATTTTATCATCGAGCAAACAACGCCATCAATCAGCACCGGCGCCCACAGTAAATACACTTACAGGAAAGCAACGACCTAAATTAATCAAAACAATTAACTTAGGTGGCAATTCAATTTTTGATGCCATTGTAAGCCAAGGTCAATCTGCTGAAATGGTGAGCATCAAGCAATCATTTACCGGTAAAGCATTAGCAAACGTTAAACAAAGCATTAACTTGAGTAACTTAACCCCTAAAGCCGTTACCCAAAGACCAGACAAATACCAAGAACAAGCTCAAATAAAAGCTCAAGAACAAATTAAGAGCACAACTCAAGCCAAAGCACGATCAAAAATCGTTACTGGAGCAAAAGTGAAAAGTATCTCTCAAGCGACTAATAAAAATAATGTCGATGTTAAACATCAGGCGAGTAAAGAAATTTATCAAGAGTCAGCTACCCATCAAGCGTTTTTAACAACTCGCCAAGTGGCAGGACAACAAATTTCTAAGCTTATAGAAATGCAAGCCAATGTTAGCGCTGACTTGCCTGCTTATATACCTGAATTGTCCGTGGTTAGCACAAATATACATACTGATGATTTAGTTGTTGTTAATGAACTTTGGGCTGACAAATCAGGCTTTCAAATAAAAGGCCCTGATGGTTATAGTTACCCACCACTACAACTTAAAGAGCGTTTTAATCAGCCAAAAGAAATTATTTGGGATACCGCTGATTTAGTGGAATTTGCTGAAGGTGATATCGGTAATGTTTTTGGTGAAGAATATCGCATCATTGATAGCTACTCTCGTCGCGTACGTTTACCAACTACTGATTATTTGTTGGTATCGCGTGTTACTGAACTTGAAGCGACTGTAAACGAATATAAAAAGTCTTACATGTGTACTGAGTATGACATCCCTGTTGATGCACCATTTTTAATTGATGGGCAAATTCCGTGGTCAGTCTCTGTAGAATCAGGCCAATGTGATTTATTGTTAATTTCTTATATCGGTATTGATTTTCAAGCCAAAGGTGATCGTGTTTATCGTTTACTGGATTGCCAATTAACCTTCTTAGAAGAAATGGCGTTTGGTGGTGAAACACTGCGTTATGAAATTCACATTGACTCGTATGCGAAAAATGGCGAGCAGTTATTATTCTTCTTCCATTACGATTGTTATGTTGGTGATAAAAAAGTACTAATCATGCGTAATGGTTGTGCTGGCTTCTTTACTGACGATGAATTAAAAGATGGTAAAGGCGTCATTCTCAATGATAAAGACAAAGCGCAATTAGCTAACGCGAAGAAAACGTCATTTGCGCCATTGATGCAGCGTAATCGTGATGAATACGATTATAATGACATGATGAAGTTAGTTAATGGTGATGTTGCCAGCTGTTTTGGTCGTGAGTATGATCAACAAGGTCGTAACCCTTCATTGAAATTCTCATCAGAAAAATTCTTAATGATTGAACGTATTACCAAAGTCGATGCGGCAGGTGGTCATTGGGGTTTAGGTTTACTAGAAGGGCAAAAAGATTTAGATCCTAACCATTGGTATTTCCCTTGTCACTTTAAAGGTGATCAAGTGATGGCTGGCTCATTAATGAGTGAAGGTTGTGGTCAAATGGCGATGTTCTTTATGCTGTCATTAGGTATGCATGCCAACATGAACAACGCACGATTCCAACCACTGCCGGGCGAATCACAAACGGTTCGTTGTCGTGGTCAAGTACAGCCTCAACATAATACGCTAACGTATCGCATGGAAGTAACGGAAATGGGTATGCATCCCTATCCTTATTTAAAAGCGAATATTGATATTATTCTTAATGGCAAAGTTGTCGTTGATTTTCAAAACTTGGCGATGATGATCGCAGAGCAAGATGAAAACTCACCTTACCCAGTAAGTTTACCGGATAATGTGCACTTAGTTAGTAATAGCGCGACTCATGAAGGTGTTGGCAATAGTGTTGTTAAGAGTGTTACTAATAATGCTGAGCTTGATGAACGTGGTATTGAACCATTCAAGCATGCTGAGCGTCCGTTAATGAAAGTAATGTCTGACTTTACTGCGCCAAAAGAAAAGGGCGTAACCCCTATTCAGCATTTTGAAGCGCCGATGGTTGCCGGACAAAACCGTGTACCTAATCAAGCGCCGTTTACGCCTTGGCATATGTTTGAATTTGCTACAGGTAATATCTCAAAATGTTTTGGTCCTGACTTTGATGTCTATAAAGGCAGAATTCCGCCGCGTACGCCATGTGGTGATTTACAAGTAGTTACCCAAGTGGTTGAAGTACAAGGTACGCGCCTTGATTTGAAAAAAACGTCTAGCTGTATTGCTGAATATTTTGTGCCAAGCGATGCCTGGTACTTTACTAAAAACAGCGTTAATAACTGGATGCCTTATTCATTAATCATGGAAATAGCATTACAACCAAATGGCTTTATTTCCGGCTATATGGGCACTACCTTAAAATATCCTGAAAAAGATTTATTCTTCCGTAACTTAGACGGCAGTGGCGATTTGATCAAGCAAGTTGATTTACGCAATAAAACCATTGTGAATAAATCAGTCTTATTGAGCACCACCATGGCTGGCGGCATGATAGTGCAAAGCTTCACGTTTGAACTTTATGTTAAAGATGAAAACTTAGCAGCCCAAGCGCTTGAAAGCCATGATTTATTCTATAAAGGCACCGCAGTATTTGGTTATTTTGGCGGAGATGCATTAACTAACCAGTTAGGTATCGATAATGGCAGAACGACTTACCCATGGTTTGAAGATAACAATACGCCAAAATCCGATATTAAGGTAATTGACTTATCTGATCAGGCTTTAGCGTTATATAAAGCACCAACCAATAAACCGCATTATAAATTGGCTGGCGGTCAAATGAACTTTATTGATACCGTGTCAATTGTGGAGGGGGGCGGTAAAGCAGGTGTTGCTTATGTGCATGGTGAACGAACTATTGATGCAACAGATTGGTTCTTCCGCTATCACTTCCATCAAGACCCGGTAATGCCGGGTTCATTAGGTGTTGAAGCGATTATTGAATTAATGCAAACCTACGCGCTTAACAAAGACTTAGGCAAAGGGTTCACTAATCCAAGATTTATCGCACCAACTACGTTAGTTAAATGGAAATACCGTGGTCAAATTACGCCATTAAATAAACAAATGTCACTTGATGTACACATTACCGATATAATCCGCTCAGGTGGTGAAGTACGTCTAGTGGGTGATGCGAATTTATCGAAAGATGGCCTGCGTATATACGAAGTGAAAGATATTGTACTCAGTATTGTAGAAGCTTAAATAAAATAAAAGTTCTTTGTCACACAGAGGATGACAAAGAACTTTTTAACTATTAATAAATTTCAGTAGACTCAATATGCTTACACATTTAAAAGATAAAAAAAATTCAACCAGTAAAGCTAACGATCCATTAGCAAAAAAATGGCTAGAAATTGAAAAAAAACAAAAAAGAAATGCTAACTTAAAACGAAAAATGACAGATTTATATCAAGTGTTTAAAGATGACATTCTTGATGAAGAGCAAAGACTAGTTGAATTACTGGGACAAGAAACTCGCCATTTAATGTCTTTTTTGTCACGTAAATCTTTTACTCAATGGCAAAAAGAAGAGCTAGCAAATTGGATTGAGTCAAATTTAGAGACGTTATCAACACATCCTTTTGGTAATGCCGATCTTGCGAATGATATACGTAATGAGTACAGTGATTTTTTAGTCGCTTCAGCTGGAAGCAATGATAAAGATATTGATTTAGATGAAGAATCACTAGCAGAAATGCGTGAACTTTGTGAGGAAATGTTTTTAGGCGAACTCAGTTTTTCTGATGAGCAATTAGCTAATTTCATTAGAGACCCCGAGACTTTCAAACAGGCTTTTCAAGCGTTTTTAGAAGCAAAAGACGATGAAGGACTTTTTGGTGATGATTCACAAGAAGATTATTCAACAGAAGAGCCTTATGAAGAACATAGTCGAGAAGAAGTTCAACAACAAAACAAATTAAAATCTTTATTTAATAGCAGTAACTTAAATAAATTATATAAAATACTCGCCAATAGGTTACACCCAGACAAAGAGAGAAATGAACATTTAAGAGCGGAAAAAAGTGAGTTGATGGCTCAGTTAGTTAAAGCGAAAAAAGACAAAGATGCTTACACTATTATTTCTATGTTTCATCAATTTGTACCAGAAAGTGAGCTCAGTTTATTTGATGGGAATAATCAAGAATTGTCAGAAGCACTTATCAAGCTATTAAATGAAAAACTAAAAACATTAGATCAAGAAAATCATGAGCAAAAATATAATAGCAGCTTAGAAAGCCTAATTTGGCAAAAATTTTCTGGTCGCAGTAAAAAAATAATTCAAGAGAATATTGATTGTCACCTTGCTGATCTTGAAGATAGTCATACGCGGTTAAATTATTATATTCATGAAGTAACAACCGTTAAATTATTAAAAGAAATACTATCGGAGCGTTATGAAAAAAATAGTTTCAACCCTTTTGCTGATGCTCATTTTTCGTTAGATGATTTAGATAATATGTTCAGGTAATAGCAATCAAATAAGTACAGCGTAATAGTTGTCATCTTTGAGGTGTCTGATCAAAGATTCAGTACTTTATTATGAACATTAAATTAAATTAAAAGAATAAATAAAAGAATAAACAGGAATACATATGTCGAATTTAAGTTTTACCGATAGCAATGCCATTGACTGGGCATGGAAAGTTGATGCAAAAGACGTTAAAAGTAGTAGTGTTGAAATAAAATCAGCCTTGATGGATTTAACCAAACCCGTCTATTTAGCCAAATCAACTAATGGCTATGGTGTAGCAAATGCTACGTCAACGTCTGGCGCTAGTGATGTATTAGCGTTTGCCCAAAAACTAAATCCTGAAGATTTAGGTGACGAGGCTTATAAAAAACAACACGGTGTTAAATACGCTTACCATGGCGGCGCTATGGCCAACGGTATTGCTTCAGTTGAGTTGGTTGTTGCGTTGGGTAAAGCGGGATTTTTATGTTCATTTGGCGCAGCAGGTTTAGTGCCTGATGCGGTAGAAGATGCTATTCGTCGTATTCAAGCTGAATTACCTAATGGGCCTTATGCCGTTAATTTAATCCATGCGCCAGCAGAAGAAGCGTTAGAGCGTGGTGCGGTTGAACGTTTTATTAAACTGGGTGTTAAAACGGTTGAAGCGTCTGCTTATTTAGGCTTAACCGAACATATCGTTTGGTATCGTTTAGCGGGTCTTTCAAAAAATGCTGATGGCACGGTTAACATTGGCCATAAAGTGATTGCAAAGGTTTCTCGTACTGAAGTAGGTCGCCGTTTTATGGAACCAGCGCCACAGAAGCTTATTGATAAACTGCTTGTACAAGGAAAAATCACACCAGAGCAAGCTGAGTTGTCAAAACTTGTGCCGATGGCTGATGACATTACTGCTGAAGCCGACTCGGGTGGTCATACCGATAACCGTCCTTTTTTAACGCTATTGCCAACAATCATTGCGCTTCGTGATGAAGTGCAAGCGCAATATAACTTTTCACCTGCACTTCGCGTAGGGGCTGGGGGTGGTATTGGAACGCCAGAAGCAACACTTGCTGCATTTAATATGGGCGCTGCTTATATTGTGCTTGGCTCAGTGAACCAAGCTTGTGTTGAAGCAGGCGCCTCTGAATATACCCGTAAATTACTTGCTAGTGTTGAAATGGCTGATGTCACCATGGCACCTGCTGCTGATATGTTTGAAATGGGTGTTAAATTACAAGTGGTTAAACGTGGCTCTATGTTTGCCATGCGCGCTAAAAAACTTTATGACTTATATATTACTTATGACTCAATTGAAGCGATCCCAAGTGATGAGCGAGTGAAAATTGAAAAACAAATTTTCCGTTCAAACTTAGATGATGTTTGGGCAGGTACTGAATCCTTTTTCCAAGAACGCGATCCAGAAATGCTAGCTCGTGCTCAATCAAGCCCTAAGCGTAAAATGGCCTTAATTTTCCGTTGGTATCTCGGCTTAAGTTCTCGTTGGTCAAATACCGGTGAGAAGGGACGTGAAATGGATTACCAAATTTGGGCAGGCCCAAGTTTAGGGGCGTTTAATAGTTGGGTAAAAGGTACTTATTTAGAAGATTATACCCGCCGTGGCGCAGTGGATGTTGCTTTGCATATGTTAAAAGGTGCAGCGTATTTACAACGTATTAATCAGCTTAAGCTTCAAGGTGTTAGTTTAACTACTGAGCTAGCGAGTTATCGAACGTCTGATTAATTTGTTGCTTATAAACTAGAGTTATTAATTTAAATAAAGCTGGTAGTTATCCAAGAGGCTCACATCATTTGTAGAAATGAGTGAGCTTTTTTATTTTATATAACTCAATAAAAATAAGCCATCTGTGAATCGTCACAAATAATGAGAAACGCGTCACCGGATGAGAAAATTTAACATATTAGTTACGTTTGGTGAGTGTATCTAATTTGTTAAATAAACCTTCCGTATGA
>TARA_R110001583_G_scaffold15260_1_pt1 | contig 15258 bp, 12 predicted proteins | sample TARA_R110001583 | Tara Oceans TARA_R110001583 (sample SAMEA4398432) | marine metagenome | biome: Polar Biome; feature: [MES] marine water layer (ENVO:01000295) within the mesopelagic zone...; material: water (ENVO:00002006), including particulate matter (ENVO:01000060) such as...... | reverse complement strand
TTTAGTTGATAAACCCAATGCAAGAAAGCATCACGAAGGTCAAATTCCTCTTATTGGTGGTATTTCTATATTTGCAGCTGTGTTAGCGGCAAGTTTATTGTGGTTACCTAATACCTTAGAGCTTCGTATGTATTTAATAGCGTCAGCGATGATGGTGTTTATTGGTGCACTTGACGATAAGTATGACCTGAAAGTACGCATTCGCATTATTGGACAAATTATTATCGCCAGTTTAATGATCTATGGTGTAGGTGGTTACATTTCTAATTTAGGTAACTTATTTGGTTTAGGTAATATTGAGTTAGGTCCATTAGGCATAATATTTACCTACTTTGCCATAATTGTTGTTATAAATGCTTACAACATGGTTGATGGTATTGACGGTTTAGTCGGTAGTTTAAGCCTAAATACCTTCACCGCTATCGCAATATTATTTTTATTGAATGGTAATAGCGGTTATTTAACTTACCCGTTAATCTTAGCTACAGCCACCTTGCCTTATCTAATGTTTAACTTAGGTTATTTCAAAAAATATACAAAGAAAATATTTATGGGTGATGCTGGTAGCATGTTCATTGGCCTTAGTGTTATTTGGCTATTAACTATTGGCACACAAGGTGAAAACGCATCGTTTAGACCAGTTACCGCTTTATGGATATGTGCGATACCGTTAATGGATATGTTAGCGATTGTTATGCGCCGTTACCGAAAAGGTAAATCACCGTTCAAACCAGATCGTGATCATTTGCACCACATATTGCAACGTGCGGGTTTGTCATCACGCCAAACACTGTTGGTAATCTCAATCGCTTCTGTCGTTATGTCCTTAATCGGTGTGTTAGGTGAATACTTCCAAGTGCCTGAAAGTATAGAGCTTTCTTTATTTTTGGTGATGTTTGTTCTTTATAATAAATATGCTCGACATTTTAGCTGGAAGTATGATGAGTAGTTATAATACTTATATTAATAATGTTCAAGTCGCTTTAAACAGTAGAACTTTAATTAATAACATATCAATAGAAGTAAAACCTTCAGGTGTAATTTAGCTCTAGTGCAAGCCAAAGTGAACGGGGTTATTTTCAATATAGCTCTGGTAAAGTTGTATCCTTATTATTTAATGCATAAAGCCCAATCAGTGATTATCATGTTGTAGAATTTTGGTTCTCAAGGGCTGTTGTTAACAATCAATATAATTTAAAACTGAATGTACACAATAATAAACAAGCGTCTGATAGTTACTTTTGACCTGATGATGTATGGTGTTTACAAACCGATATCTTAGAAGAAAAAATACCTTACTTTATTTACCTGAATTTGAAATTTATGAACGAATAGGTAAAGCTATTTATTGGTATGTTAGATTATATTTATATGCAATATATATTAAAGACGGAATTTATATTTAGTAGTCTGGAAAATTAAATTATGCTTAGAAGCAAAACAATTATTTATGTAGGTAACTTCCATTTTCCTAATGGGAATGCGGCTGGTAAAAGAGTTTATGGGAGTTCAGTTCTTCTCAAAGAGTTAGGGTATGATGTAAATATTATCGATACAAATGCTAGTTACCAACCATCTAAGTATGAATTGAGCGCAAAGGTTGTATTGAAAGGTTTTAACTGTTTTTCTTTACCTTACCCTAAGGGATTTGGAGGTTGGTTAAGGTTTTATGATGCTTTTCGCATAGTTAAGGCCTATATTTTATTAAAAAAAAACCAAGGGGATATTTGCACTGTTGTTATGTATGGTAGTCCTACATTGTCTCTTTTTAACCTTTTCTTAATTAAGTTTTGTAAAAATAATGACATAAAAATCTTAGCTGATTGCGTTGATTGGTTAAGCATTAACTCTAAAAATATTTTATTCAATTGTATTAAGTCTTGTGATGATTTTTTTCAAAAAGCTATATTTAACAAAATGACTGATGGTGTGATATGTATTAGTAGCTTTCTTTCAAATTATTATCAAAATGCAGGTTTGAAAACGGTTGTAATTCCACCCTTGAATGTGACCAGTGAGCAAGTAGTAGATAAAAGTAAAGTTCCACTAATACCGACATTTATTTACGCAGGGCGGCCGTTTAGGGATGATATGAAAAAAAATGACGTCGGCTCTATGAAAGATCGGGTAGACTTAATTTTTAAAGTGTTTTCCGAACTGAAATTAGAAGGGTATAACTTTATATTACATATATATGGTTTTTCATCAGTCGAGTTTTTAAACTGTGTTCCTGAAGCTAGAAAAAACGTTGAAACAATATCAGAATCAATAATATTTCACGGACATGCTTCAAATGTAGAAGTGTTAAGAACACTTAAAAATTGTAGCTTCTCAATTTTATTTCGAGATAATAAAAGAGATACTATTGCCGGTTTTCCTACAAAAGTTGCCGAAAGCATTGCAGCAGGTATTCCTGTTATTGTTAGTGACGTTGGCGATACAAGTAATTATATTACTGAAGGAGTAAATGGTTTTTTATCACCCGTAAGTAATTATTGTTTACAATTAGAAACTGTTAGAAAGGCATTAGATATTGGTCCAGCTAAAGTTAATTTGATGAAAGAAAACTGTTTAAATGATACTTCGTTCTCAACTCATCGATACAAATCGTCATTTTTAGAGTTTTTAAACTCTTTATAATATATTTTCCAATTTAGTATTCTGTAAAGTTAAGGCATTTTTATGTTTGATATCCCCGTTACATTGTTTCTTTTTAAAAGAAAAGAGACGCTAGAGCGAATAATTGCAAGAATTAGAGAAGTTGCCCCGTTAAAGGTTTACCTCATCGCGGATGGTCCTCGCAATGAAGAGGAACGTATTATGACAACTGATGTGAGGGAGTATGTTGAATCTCTAATTGATTGGGATTGTGAGATTATTAAAAACTATGCTGATGAAAATCGCGGTGTGTACAGTAACATTGGTCTCGGTGCTAAGTGGGTATTATCTAAAGAAAAGCAAGCCATTTTTCTAGAAGATGATAACTTACCTGAAATTACATTTTTTGATTACTGCCGAGATATGCTAGAGCTTTACAAAAGTGACAATAGAGTTCTTTGGATTTGTGGTACAAATTATTTAATAGAATCGAAAGAAAGTAATGGGGCAAGTTATTATTTTACACAACACTTATTACCCTGTGGCTGGGCTAGTTGGGCAAATAAATTCAATGAATATTATGATGGAGAATTAGATTTAGTATCAGATATATCTTTAAATGCAATAAAAGAAAGCTACCGAGATAAAAGCCTATTTGAGCAAGATAAAGATGTTGTTTTAAAGACTAAGTCATTTCTAAAAAATAATAGAAAAATGGCATCTTGGGACCGTCAAATGCTATTTTCCTTGAGGGTAAACAACCTATACGGTATATCCCCAATATATAACCAAATTAGAAATATAGGTGCTGATGATCTTTCTACACACGGAGGAACCTCAACTAATAAGACAATGACGGGTCGTTTTTGTGAGTTAGCTACCAAACCTCTTGAGTTCCCTCTAAAACACCCTGAATATCTTTTAGCAGATTGTGATTATGAAGAAAAAATTGGCAAGATTATATTGTACCCATGGTATAGAAGAGTTTCACTGCAATTTTTTAGGTTTATAAAGCCGATTCTGGGGTTGAAGAGAAACGAAAGTTTCGTTATAAAATATCAAGAGTTTAAAAATAAACGTAATAAATAGAGTGAGACCCGTCATCAACTATCGCCACTCTCGACAATATATAAGTTTTAGTAAAAACTTTTATAAATTGGTCGGTTTTTTATTAGTTATTTGCACGCTAACAACCAGTGGATATGCTCTGTCTTCAGTGGAAGGAAGCCAATTCCATATCTTTTTAGTTGTCCCTATTTTATTATTATTTTTGTATGTCGTTTTTCAAAATAAGTTTAATTATTTACTATTTAACACTAAAGCTAATTTCTTCTATATAGCCATGATGTTAGTGGCGCTAATTTCCACTTTAGTTAATCCTAGTATACCAAATGTTATGGCTATGCTTAAGTTGTTTATTTTGCTTACTTTTTCTTATTTGGTTTCATCGTTGATTTGTGTGAAAAAGTTTTCAGAATACTTAGTTATAACAGTTTCCTTTTTAGCATTAGTATCCTTAATTGCATATTTTTTAGTAAATGGCTTAAATTATAATTTAAGCTTGCCTGTATATGTAAATATAAATGGTTTACCGTATCAGTCTGGCTTTATATTCTTTATTTATGATAATCATATGGATTTTCGTAATATGGGGCCATTTTGGGAGCCAGGGATTTTTGGTACGTATTTAACTTTAGCATTATTACTTTTAATTAAAGGTCATTTCAAATATAAAAAAACTGGACTATTGATATTGTCGTTGGCTCTAATTACTACAGTCTCAACTGCTGCTATTATTTTCTTGTTCTTAGCTTTGTGCTTTTGGATATCTGCTGTGAGGCTCTCACCGAGAATGAAAAATTTATTATTTATATTTGGGATATCTTCTGCTGTAATTCTATTTATCAGTTTATTACCATTATTGACGTTATTAGCTGATTTAATGCCATCTTATTTTGCAAAGTTTACAGCGACAGATTCACCGTCGGTACTTGAAAGGATCGCATCTCCTATAACCAATTTAAAATTGTTTGCTGCTCATCCATACTTTGGTCTAGGTCTATTTGATAGTTTGACTGAATATGCAAAACTGACTACTGCCTCTCAATTATCTACTCCCACTTTTTTTCTTGCTGCTTTTGGTGTAGGTGGACTTATTTATAGCTTAGCTTGGATATATGGGGTTTTTAGTCAAGAAGGAGTTAGCTTATTATCTAAGATAATAGTTTTTATATATGTTGTCAGCTTGTTAAGTAAAGAGCCTCATTATTATTTTTCTTTAACATACATTCTTTTGTTTTATTTATTATCGTCATATAAGAAAAACGGACAGCTCTTTAATTTATATAACGCAGGGGGGGAGAAATGATAAAAACAAAACTGTTATTGCAAAATATATCGGTCTCCTTGGCTTTAAAAGTGGCGTCCATTTTGGTCGGTATATTGGCTATACCCGCTTATTTAAATTATTTCGATGATCAAAGTTTACTTGGCAGTTGGTTTGCTTTACTAGCACTTTTTAACTGGCTATTATTCTTCGACTTAGGCTTAGGAAATGGACTTAAAAATGAATTGATTCAGAATCTAGCTATTAATAATTTAGTAAAGGCTAAAGAGTTAATTTTGAGTAGCTATGTGATTTTACTTTTGCTAAGTACACTGATCATTTTAGCCATATTCATTTGTTATGCTTATCTACCTCATTCATTTTTTAATAACAATACTTTAGCTAAAGATATTAATCATTTTGATTCAGTAGTTTTAGTAACCGCATTTATTGTCTTTATCCAATTTCCATTAAGGCTCGTAGTTTCTATACTTTTGGCAATGCAAAAAAGTGCTATCGCAAATTTTATACCATTTATTTCTCAACTTTTTGTACTTATATTTTTGCTTACCTTTACCCCCCATGATAACAGTAATGTCTTTTTGAACTTAACTATAGTTTATGGAATATGTATTTGCGGGCCATTGTTTCTAGCAACTTTATTTGTTTTTAAAGTAATTTCTAACTGGGAGGGGGGTAGATTAAAAGTTAAACTTAATGATGCTATTTTACTGTTAATATCGGGTTCCAAATTTTTTTGGATCCAAGTTTGCTTATTGCTAGTAAATGGTAGTAATGAATTGATTATATTGAAATTCAATAATGCTGAAGATGTTGTTCAGTATCAAATATATTTCAAAGTGTTTTCTGTTTTCTTAATTGCATTCTCAACGCTAACAGTCCCTCTATGGAGCGCTATAGGTCAAGCCAAAGCACTAAATAATACTAAGAGAATATTAAAGATTGATAAAATGATGCGTTATATATTAATAAGTTCTATGTTTTGTATGCCACTCTTATGTTTTATTTTACCATATATTTTTGATTTGTGGCTTGGTGAAGGTGTGATTAAGCACGATAACAATACCAGCTTAATTTTTTCTTTCTATGTTTTCGTTATGATGGGAATAAATTACTCTGCTTGTGTTGCCAATGGCTTCAATAAATTAAGTATACAACTCAGGTGTTTAAGCCTAGCTGTGGTTTTTAAGTTTGTTTTAATCTATTTTTTCCCAGATTTATTAACAGATTGGACCGATGTAGTTGTAATAACCATTTTATCACTTTTACCTGCTTTTATACTTCAGTTTGTATTTTCTCAGAAAATTCTGAATTTAGAATTACGTAATTCAAATTGATAATATCTATTTATTATAAATATTTGTAAAATACAATTATTTAATCTTGTTTCAAGCAAGTTTTACAAATTTCAATAGGAATCTATAAATGTTTAAAGATAAAGTTTTACTTATTACAGGCGGAACTGGTTCATTTGGTAACGCTGTATTAAGACGTTTTCTATCAAGTGATATCAAAGAGGTTAGAATATTCTCTCGTGATGAAAAAAAACAAGATGATATGCGCAAAAACTTCAACTCAAGTAAGTTGAAGTTTTATATTGGTGATGTTCGAGATTACCAGAGTGTCTCTAATTGCATGCGCGGGGTAGATTTTATTTTTCATGCTGCTGCACTCAAGCAAGTACCTTCGTGTGAGTTTTATCCACTCGAAGCTGTTAAAACTAATGTTTTAGGCTCTGAGAATGTATTAGAAGCTGCAATTAATCATGGTGTTAAAAATGTTGTTTGTTTAAGTACAGATAAAGCTGTATATCCAATTAATGCAATGGGGACGTCAAAAGCTATGATGGAGAAGGTCATTGTAGCTAAGTCTCGTAACGTACCTGAAGGTATGACTATTTGTACCACTCGATATGGTAACGTAATGGCTTCTCGTGGCTCAGTTATACCACTGTTTGTTCGTCAAATTATTGAAGGTAATCCAATTACTATTACTGATCCAAATATGACGCGTTTTATGATGACTTTGGATGATGCAGTAGATTTGGTTATCCATGCATTTACTAATGGGGTGAATGGTGACATTTTTGTACAGAAAGCTCCCGCTGCAACAATTGATGTATTGACTAGGGCTATTTTTAACTTAATGAAAAAGCCTGATCATAAAGTAAATGTGATTGGTACTCGACATGGAGAGAAATTATTTGAAGCATTATGTAGTCGAGAAGAAATGTTTGTTGCTCAAGATCAGGGTAACTACTACAGAATTCCAGCAGATAATCGTGATTTGAACTATTCACAATATAATGAAGAAGGTGAGAAGGATTTGTCTATAGTTGAAGATTACAATTCACATAATACTCATAGGTTAGATGTTGAAGGAATGTCTGACTTACTTCGTAAACTTGATTTTATGCGTGAAATTGAAGCAGGGAACTTAATCGTACCAGAGGGTGTTTAAATGAATATTTTAGTAACTGGTGCTAATGGCTTTATTGGTCGGAATTTATGTGTTTTTTTGAGTGAGGCTGGTTATAACAATATCAGTACTATCACTCGTGAAGATACTCAAGATGATATTTTAGCAAAGACTGTAAAAGCAGATTTTATTTATCATTTAGCGGGCGTTAATCGCCCAGAAAACGATGCTGAATTCAAAGAAGGTAATACCGACTTCACTTCTTTAATAATAAATGAATTAATCGCATGTGATAAGAAAACGCCGATTGTTTTTACTTCATCTACGCAGGCTGAATTAGATAATGCATATGGATTAAGTAAAGCAGGTGCTGAAAGTTTACTTAAAATATATCAAGATACAGCAGGGGCAGATGTTTTTATTTATCGACTACCTAATGTTTTTGGGAAATGGTGCAGACCAAACTATAACTCAGCTGTAGCAACATTTTGTTATAATACAATAAATAATTTACCTATAATGGTTAATAACGCTGAAGCAAAATTAAATCTCGTTTATATTGATGACGTCTGTAATAACTTTATTCGATTACTGGACCCTACAATTCAAAAAACCTCTAGATTTGAAGTCTCGCCAGTATATCAATCAACGGTTGGTGAAGTCGTTCTCCTATTAAAAAAATTCAAGGAAAGTAGAGATACTTTAATTTCGGAGAGAGTTGGTACTGAATTTATTAGAGCGCTTTATTCTACTTATGTTAGTTACTTCTCTCCTGAACAGTTTGCTTATTCGGTGACGAGACATAGTGACGAGCGAGGTACTTTTGTTGAAATGCTTAAAACAAAGGACTCAGGCCAATTTTCATTTTTCACTGCTCATCCAGGTGTTACTCGTGGTGGGCATTACCATCATACTAAAACTGAGAAATTTTTAGTTATTAAAGGCGAAGCTTCTTATAAATTTAGAAATATAGTCACTGACGAATTTTACGAATTACTTGTTACAGGTGAGGACTCTAAAATTGTTGAAACTGCGCCAGGATGGACGCATGATATTACCAATGTCGGTAAAGATGAAATGATTGTGATGTTATGGGCAAATGAAATATTTGATCGTGATAACCCTGATACTTTTGCTAGAGAAATATAATGAAAAAACTTAAAGTAATGACTGTGGTAGGTACTAGGCCTGAAATAATTAGGTTATCTCAAGTTATACAGAAATTAGATAGAAGTAATGCTATCGAACATATTTTAGTACATACGGGGCAAAACTATGATGTTGAGCTAAATGAAGTGTTTTTTAATGAATTTAATCTAACAACCCCAAATTATTTTCTAAATGCAGCTAAATCATCGCCGCTTCAAACAATAGCTGCATGTTTAGCTAATATCGAATCTATTTTAATAGATGAAAAACCGGATGCTTTTTTAGTTTTGGGTGATACTAATAGCTGTTTGTGCGCTATTGCTGCAAAAAAAATGAAGATCCCTATTTTTCATATGGAAGCTGGTAACCGTTGTTTTGACATGAGAGTACCAGAAGAAATTAATAGAAAAATAGTGGACCATATTGCAGACTTCAATTTAACTTACAGCGATATTTCTAGAGAATATTTATTAAAAGAAGGGGTGCCTGCACAAACTATTATAAAAACAGGAAGTCCAATTTTAGAAGTCTTGAATGCTCGTCGTGAATCAATTAATAGCTCCGACGTTCTTAATAAATTATCTTTAGAATCCAATGGTTATTATCTTATCTCAGCTCATAGAGAGGAAAATATTGAGCCAGATGAATCGTTTGATAAATTAGTACAATGTTTAAATGGGATTGCTGACAAGTTTGGCTTACCTGTAATTGTTAGTACGCACCCAAGAACGAGAAAAAGAATAGAAGAAAAAGGCGTTATATTCCATCCTCTCGTAAACCTGATGAAACCGCTAGGTTATTCTGATTATAATAATTTACAAATGAATTCAAAGGCAGTTTTGAGTGATAGCGGAACTATTAGTGAGGAGTCATCTTTACTCAATTTTAAAGCCCTGAACATTAGAGAAACACATGAGCGGCCTGAGGCTATGGTTGAAGGTGCAGTAATGATGGTTGGTTTGAATTTTGAACGTATTGTTCAATGTTTGAATATTTTAGATGAAAGCCCAAATGATATTTTAAGGCGAGTATTTGATTATGATGTTCCAAATGTTTCAGACAAGGTCTTGAGAATTATTTGCTCACATGTAGATTTCATAAATAGTAATAACTATCGAAAATAAAATAAAATAAAATGAACTTGTGCGAAGCGTAATCCAACTTGGATGCATCGTACAACTAGTTTTTCAAGGAAGTAATTGTGAAAATTGCATTGCTAGGTGATATTGGTCTATTTGGCCGCTTTTGTACTCTTGAGAATAGTCGTTTAGAAGAGTATTTTTTTGATATTGCAAATTTATTATCAACATATGATGTTGTGATCGGTAATTTAGAAACGCCTTTCTCTGATGATGAAAGACCATTTGGTGTTAAATCAGCTCATATTGTTTCAAAGAAAGAAAATATTAATATATTGAATTACTTAAATATTAAGTATGTTAATTTATCTAATAACCATTTATTTGACTTTGGTTTAGAGTCTTATCAACTCACTAAAAGTATATTAGCTGAGCATGATATTCAATATTTTGGCATAGAATCAAAACAATGTTTCATCGAAAAAGAAGGTGTGAAATTAGCCCTTCATGGGTATTGTAGCTTTAATACAAACCCTCAAGTGATGACATTTGATAAGTCTAAAGGTATTAATGCTTTAGATGTCGATGTTGTAAAGCAAAACCTTAAAAATAATCATGATAATGGCTATTTTAATATTATTAGTATCCACTCTGGGCAAGAGCATGTAAATTACCCAAGCCAGGATGATATAAAATTTGCTCGTAGTTTATCTACAATTGCACCGTACATTTATTATGGGCATCACCCTCATGTAGTACAAGGGATTGAAAGAAAAAATGAGTCTTTACTTGCTTATAGTTTAGGTAATTTTTGTTTTAGTGATATATATACTAAAAAGTCGATTGAGCCTCTTATTAAGCAAAGCAATAATAATAAGACAGGTATGCTCTTATCAATCGAGATAGATTCATGTGGAGTATCTAATTACGAAGCTATACCTCTATTTATGTCTGAAAATAAAATGGAATATGGTGTAAAAAATGTAAAATGGAATCTAGAAAAATACTCAACATTATTGGATCCTGATAGTGAATCCTATCAAAAAATGCGTAACGATATTATTAATAATTTCCTAGCTGAACGCAAAAATATGAGGGATTTAAATTGGTTTTTGAAAAGACTTAACTTCTCATCCTTAAAACAAATTTTGCAATCTAAAAGTAACTCTAAAAAATATTTTAAGCATGTTAAGTCCAAATTATAATATCCTCTTTCATTGTAGTGCTTTAAAATTTTCTACTGTTAGTGTGTGAAATTTCGATAGTGAGCTACTTTTATTGACGGATAAATTTTAAATAGTTCAGGGGTAATTAGGGCTAAAAAAATATCTTCTGATATCACCAGTATAAAGTTATTCAATATAAAATATTGTATTAAGAGGTTGTAGGTTTTGAATAAAATTAAATCATTTGTGCTAAATAATCTTCCATTCGTCTTGCAAAATATATTGATCAGTCTATTCAATACTTATCAATATAAAGTAAGGCATAGAGGTAAATATAAAGCATGGAAACAGTACTATAAAAATTATATGTATGCTTCTAAAGATGACTTAGAACGCGAGCAAGAAAAACGGTTAAATGCTCTTCTACATTATGCAAAGGACAATTCAAATTGGTATAAAAATATTGATATTGAATGTTTAAGTAATAACCCTTTTTTACTTAAAAAAAATATAATCAATAATTTAGATGACATAGCAACAATATCTGAAAATAACGCAGTTGTTAGCCAAACAGGTGGTACAACTGGTGCCTCTATGAAAGTCCTTTTTAAGGAAGAAGATATACATGAAAGGTATGCTATTTTAGATGCGTTTCGTGAGCAATATGGCTATACTTTCGGTAAAAAAACTGCATGGTTCAGTGGTAAAAGTATAGTAAGTGTAAAAGACATAAATAGGCGAGTATGTTATAGGGATGACCTTATAAATAAGATACGTTTCTTTTCAACATTTCATATTAACAATAAAAACTTTGAAATTTATTGGAATTCATTAGTTAATTTAATGCCAGAGTTTATTGTTGGCTTCCCTAGTAGTGTTTATGAAATTTGTAAAATTGCAGAGTCAAAAAAGTTGAAATACCCAGGAACAGTCAAAGTTTTTTTCCCAACAGCCGAAACTGTTTCGTCTGAACATAGAATAACGATCAATAAAGTATTTGGTTGTAAAGTCATAGATCAATATTCAGCATCTGAAGGTGCTCCCTTTATTATTGAATGCACATCTTCACGCTTACACATACATCCTTTGACAGGTATTTTTGAAGTGATTGATAATGCAGGCATGCCTTCAAATGAGGGGAATATGTATGTGACTTCTTTTTCTACAAAAGGGACACCACTTATCCGCTATGATATTGGAGACAGAATTAAACTTTCCAATTCTGAAGATGAATGTGACTGTGGTCTCAACTTTCCGTTAGTTGATCGTATAGAAGGGAGAACTAATGATTATGTTTTCTCAGCAGAAAACGGCAAAGTTAATCTAGGTAATATTAGTAATTGTACGAAGGGAATAAAAGGGATTCAGTTTTTTCAAATAACTCAAAATATAGAAAGTGAAATTGAAATTAAAGTAGTTTCGGATTCAAGTTTTACTTCAGCTGAACAATCTTCATTTATCTATGCTTTAAAAGAACGTGTAGGCAATAAAATGATTATAAAGTTGAAGGTTGTTCCTGATATACCTAAAGAAAAAAGTGGAAAGTTCAGAATGGTTAAGAATAATATTTTATGACTCTTTGAGATTTATTCATATAGCTTAGCCGTTATTAAAGAGCTTTCAAGCTGCCTTTTTACTAAATTTATTCATGACTTAGCTGCGGATAGAAAATTATTGCTCACAATATTAGCGATTTTGAGCTGTATCTTAAATATAAAAAACACTGGATTTATTTACTTGGGCTGCAATTATTTATATAACCCTATTGATCTCTGTGTGTCTCATGAAGTGAAACTATCATAATTAAGTTTTTATTAAGAAGTAAATATTTAAAGGCTAACAATGAATGATTTACATTACTTATTAGTGGTTTATGTCATCAATGATTTTATTTAAAGTATTATCATTTAAACATTTTTTTAAAAAGGGTAAGGTTTGAAATCTAAAAAGTTGTATTTCATAGTAAATCAAGGCGCATTTTTTGTATCACACAGGCTAGATTTAGCTATTGTAGCTAAAAGTAAAGGTTGGGATGTTAAACTGTTAATTGGCCAATCAGGCAGCGATGAAATGGAGGAACCAGCAGTTGAAAAACTAAAGGCCTTTGGAATCGAATATAAAAGACTAACTTATCAGCCCACAGGCATGAATCCTTTTTATGAAATATGGGGGTTATTGCAATTAGTTTATATTTTGTTAAAGGAGAAGCCTGATATCGTTCATACTGTTTCTCCAAAGGGAATGATGTATGGTGGTCTTGCTTCTAGGATCGCATGTGTAAAAAGCCTTGTTATAGCTATATCAGGTATGGGGTATTTATATACATCTAAAGGCGGGATAATTAAGCGTTTGATTTTAAAAATTGTTAATTGGTTAACTGATCTAATACTCTCACATCCTAATAAATCCATCATTGTTCAAAATAAAGATGATTTTGACTTCTTTTGTAATAAAAATTCGGTTTGTAATTCTGAAATCATCCTAATTCCTGGCTCAGGAGTTGATTTAACTATATATAACCAAATTCAATCTCAGGGCAATAACTCTGTAGTTTTCCCTGCTCGTTTATTAAAAGATAAAGGGGTTTTTGAGTTTATTGAGGCTGTAAGAATTCTAAAGAAGGGAGGGTGTACTTGGCGATTTATTGTAGCTGGTTCTGCAACTTATGATAACCCTTCCTCTGTAGGTGAATCTCAAGTTAATAGCTGGGTTGATGAGGGACTTATTGATTGGTATGGTCACGTAGCAGATATGATTCCTGTATATAAAGAATGTGACATTGTATGTTTACCTTCTTACAGAGAAGGTATGCCAAAAGTTTTATTGGAAGCCGCCGCCGCAGGTAAGGCGACAATTACAACTGATACCGTAGGCTGCAGAGAAGCTATTATTCCTGATGTTACTGGCTTATTAGTACCAGCCAAAGATTCAGTAGCTTTAGCCAAGGCTTTGGACAAATTAATAAAAGATAAGCATTTAAGAACTAATTTTGGTTTAAATGGACGTAAACTTGCCTACGATAAATTTTCGATAGAAAATGTCGTTAAGGTTACATTTAATACCTATAGCTCGTTAGAGGGAAAAGTTGAAAATGAGTAATAAAAGACTAATTTTAATCGAGTTAAATGAAATAAATTTTGATTATGTAAAAGAGTATATTAAAAATAATAAGTTACCTAATTTTAAAGCTATTATAGATAACCGTATTATAGAAACAACATCTGAAGAAAAGTATGAAGAGCTTGAACCTTGGGTGCAGTGGGTATCTGCACATACAGGTAAAACGTTAGCGGAACATGATGTATTTAGACTCGGTGATGTTGTCAATTCTGATGTAAAGCAAATTTTTGAAGGGGTTGAAGCTAAAGGTTATAAAGTGGGTTGCATATCTGCTATGAATGCATCTAATAAACTAAATAAACCAAGTTATTTTATACCAGACCCATGGACTCTTACCAAGAGTGATGATTCATTTTGGAGCAGAAAGTTAACTGCAGTTATTCAGCAAGTGGTTAATGATAATGCACAGAGTAAAGTTTCATTAAAAAGTTTATTTTTATTACTAGCAGGAATACTTCGATTTGCGCGTTTCAAAAACTATCCTAGTTATTTAAAACTTGCACTATCAGTTTTGAAAAAACCATGGTCAAAAGCAATGTTTCTTGATTTGTTTTTACATGACGTGCATTGGACATTATTACAAAAGAAAAAACCTAACTTTTCAACATTATTTATTAATGCAGGTGCTCATATACAGCATCACTATTTATTTAATGCCCAACCTTATGAAAATAGAGAAAACGTTAAAAATCCCGAATGGTATATTTCTCCTGATGATGATCCCTTACTGGACTTATTGAAGCTTTACGATACGATAATTGGAGAGTATTTGAACAGTGATTACGACGTAATAATTGCAACTGGTTTAACTCAAATACCTTTTACCCATGAGAAATATTATTGGAGAATTAAAAACCATAGTGATTTTTTAAAAAAACTAGATATTAACTTTAAATCTGTCGCACCGCGAATGACTCGCGATTTTCTTATAGAATTTTCATCAGAACAAGATGCATTAATTGCTGAGAAAAAGTTAAGTAATGTGAAGTCTAAAAGTGGAAATGTTTTTTTATTTGAAGAGATAGATAATCGTAAAACAAGCTTATTTGTTACATTAACTTATCCCCATAAACTCAATCAAGAGTTTGAAATTATAAATGGCGATGAACAAATTGAAGTTAAAGATGATTTAGCTTTTGTGGCAATTAAAAATGGTATGCACTCACCTAAAGGCTACTTATACCTTAAAGGGAGCTTCAATGAACCGCTATTACAAGAAACTCATGTTAAAGTTATTTATAAACTAATTGATGAATATTTTAGTTAATACTTATATATCTCAATTATTCTTATAATATAACTTTGTTCATTATTGGATGGCAAAATATGCAGTCGATAAAGTCGAGGTACTTGGCAGGCTAAATTTTATCGAATTTAAATG
>TARA_R110001583_G_scaffold50577_6_pt1 | contig 15267 bp, 7 predicted proteins | sample TARA_R110001583 | Tara Oceans TARA_R110001583 (sample SAMEA4398432) | marine metagenome | biome: Polar Biome; feature: [MES] marine water layer (ENVO:01000295) within the mesopelagic zone...; material: water (ENVO:00002006), including particulate matter (ENVO:01000060) such as...... | reverse complement strand
TGGTGTAAATAAAATGTATTTAATGATGGAAAAACAGCACAATCGAGGTCAAGATGGTGCAGGTTTTGCAAGCATTAAACTAGATGTCAAAGCAGGCGAACGATATATGAGTCGTGTTCGTTCTTGCCAGCAGCAACCGATACAGGATATTTTTGCCCAAATAAATGACCGTATTAATAATGAGCTCAAAGAACATCCTGAATACGAAGATGATGTTGCATTGCAAAAAAAGCATATACCTTATATAGGTGAATTACTTTTAGGACATGTACGGTATGGTACTTTTGGCAAGAACAGCATAGAAAGCGTTCACCCCTTTATAAGACAAAATAACTGGATGCACCGTAACCTTATCGTTGCAGGTAATTTCAATATGACCAACGTACATGAACTGTTCGACAATCTAATTCAGTTGGGGCAACACCCTAAAGAAATGGCCGATACCGTTACGGTCATGGAAAAAATTGGACATTTTTTAGATGATGCAGTTGCCAAATTATACAAGCAAATAAAAAAAGAAGGTTATACAAAACAACAGGCGTCTCCTATCATTGCCGAACGTTTAAAAGTATATAAGATATTAAGAAGAGCCGCAAAGAACTTTGATGGCGGTTATGCTATGGCTGGCTTACTAGGTCATGGTGATGCCTTCGTATTACGTGATCCGAGCGGAATTAGACCTGCATATTATTATAGGGATGATGAAGTGGTAGTGGTTGCTTCTGAAAGACCTGCGATACAGACTGTTTTCAATGTACCTTATGAAGAGGTAAAAGAACTTGACCCAGGTGCTGCTATCATAATAAAAAAGAATGGCACCAGTTCAATTAAACAAATACAAGAGCCAAAAGAACGAAAAGCATGTTCTTTTGAACGCATTTATTTCTCTAGAGGTAGTGATAAGGAAATTTATCAGGAGCGTAAAGCTTTAGGAAAGTTGGTTTTCCCTCAAATTTTAGAAGCTATTGATGAAGATATCAAGAATACAGTATTCTCGTATATTCCTAATACCGCTGAAACTTCTTTTTACGGAATGGTTAAAGAGGCGCAAAACTATTTGAACAAGAAAAAAGAAGAACAAATACTGGAATTGGGTCCAAAAATTACCGGTGAACAATTACATGCGATTTTAGAAGTACGACCTCGTATTGAAAAAGTAGCCATTAAAGATGCCAAACTACGAACGTTCATAACACAAGACAGCAGTAGAGACGATTTAGTTGCCCACGTATATGATATCTCCTACGGTTCTGTAAACAAAGGCGATAACCTTGTTATCATAGATGATAGTATTGTAAGAGGCACCACTCTTAATAAGAGTATTTTAAGAATATTGGACCGACTGTCACCAAAGAAAATAGTAGTTGTTTCATCTGCACCACAAATAAGGTATCCTGATTGTTATGGTATAGACATGGCTAAATTAGAAGATTTTATTGCCTTTAAAGCCGCTTTAGCTTTACATGAAGACAACAATTCTATGCATATTGTAGAAGAGATCTATAAAAAGTGCTTGACACAGGTTAATACCAAGGACAAAGATGTTATTAATTACGTTAAAGATTTCTATGCACCGTTCACTGCTAAACAGATTTCTAAAAAAACCGGAGAACTATTAAGTCCGGAAGGCATTAATGCAGAAGTATCTATCATATATCAAACAATAGAAAGCTTACATGAAGCTTGCCCTAAGAATTTAGGAGATTGGTACTTTACAGGAAATTATCCAACGCCAGGCGGAAATAGAGTTGTTAACCGAGCTTTTATTAATTTTTATGAAGGAAATAACGAACGAGCTTATTAGGTAAATCTTCGATGAAATGCACACAATTTACGTATTTCAACGTCAAAAAATGTATTTCGTCGATAGAATAGTCGAAATGAACTAACCAGCTTTACTTTTAGATTTACCATAGCATAAGTAGGTTAAGTTCATGGTAAGATTTGGGGCAAAAAAGGTGGAGACTTCTCCACCTTTTTTATTTAATAATTTTTCTCAACCAACACTTCAGTATATAATTACACCTTAGCTCTCTTTAACGTTATTACTGGGAGTTCAACCAATACCTTTTCAGTTTTTCATACACAGCATTACATTTGAAGAACCATAGCATAAGTAGGTTAAGTTCATGGTAAGATTTGGGGAAAAAGACGGAGCTATGCTCCGTCTTTTTATTTTAAACCCCATTCCAACATCCTTTATTATATAAAACCACCTTCACAAATAACCTTTTTAGCATTACAGCCAATGTTCGGGGTGTTCAACGGAAAGCTTTCATCAATACCTCTACTAATTATATATTTGGAGGACCATAGCATAAGTAGGTTAAGTTCATGGTAAGATTTGGGGAAAAGACGGAGCTATGCTCCGTCTTTTTATTTTATTCCAATCGGGTTATGTACCTACTAGATAAGCTTTCTCAATAACTACCTGAAATTCAACTTTCATTAAATAAAAGATATTTTTTTTCTTAAAATTACTTTTTTTATTTGCTCAATACCAGTAATTTAGTCCTGCCATAGCATAAGTAGGTTAAGTTTATGGTAAGATTTGGGACGAAAAGGGTGGAGATTTCTCCGCCCTTTTCTATTTTAAAATCAAAAAAACCACCTAAGAATATTTCTTAAGTGGTTTCCTACAAATACTTTAGAGTATTTAGAATCCTAAATACTATTTGTTACTCGCATAAAGCTTTGACACTTCATCCCAATTGATAATATTGAAAAAAGCCTCTATATAATCTGGTCTTTTATTTTGATAATGAAGATAATAAGCATGTTCCCATACATCTAATCCTAAAATTGGATGACCACCACAACCTACACCAGGCATAAGTGAATTATCTTGATTAGGAGTAGAACATACTTCTACTTTACCACCTTTATGAACGCATAACCATGCCCAACCAGAACCAAATCTAGTTCCTGCTGCTGTGGTAAACTTATCTTTAAATGCGTCAAAAGAACCAAATGCGCTATCAATAGCCTCTGCTAATTCGCCAGTTGGTTTACCCCCTCCATTCGGAGATAAAATAGTCCAGAATAAAGAGTGATTATAAAAACCACCACCGTTATTTCTAACAGCTCCATTATTCATATCTAAACCAGTTAAGATATCCTCAATTGATTTACCTTCAAGATCTGTTCCTTCAATAGCGGCATTTAACTTCGTAGTATAACCGTTATGATGTTTTGTATAATGTATTTCCATTGTCCTCGCATCTATATGTGGCTCAAGAGCATCATATGCGTAAGGCAATTTCGGTAGTTGAAAAGCCATAATTTATGTGTTTTTAGATTAATATTAATTGTCTTTCAAAGTTACGAATTTTAACATTTATATTCATCTAATAATTTGTTAAGAACTGTACAGGAATCCTTAATTTGCAGTAAAAATCAGTGTCTAGTAATTCATTTACCATTTATAATGCTTCTGCAGGATCCGGCAAGACCTATGCCCTTGCCAAGGTATACTTGAAAATTATACTGGCTTCTCCGCAAAATTTTAGAAAAATATTGGCCATAACTTTTACCAATAAAGCGGTAAATGAGATGAAGCATCGAATTTTAAATAGCCTCTTCGAGTTTTCTAAAACCACTTCTAATGAAAAAGCATCACCTTTATTTAATGACATTATAAATGAGACTCATTTTACCTTTGAAGAACTACCTTCATTAAGTAAACTTAGATTAAAACAAATACTTCACAATTACGCATTTTTTGACATTTCTACCATTGATAAGTTTACCCACAGACTCATTCGAACTTTTGCCAAAGACTTGAAGATTCCACAAAATTTTGAAGTTGTTCTTGATGTTGATCTACTATTGCAAGAAGCTGTTGAAAGAGTAATAGGTAAGGCAGGTGAAGATGTTGAATTCACCAAAGTATTATTAGACTTTGCCCTAGAAAAAATTGAGGATGATAGAAGTTGGGATATAGGATTCGACCTATTAAAGATTGGAAAACTTATTTTCGATGAAAATAACGCCGAGCACCTTAAACATCTTAAGAACATAGAACTTGGTGATTTTCTAAAATTACAAAGTCATCTAAAGACACAGATAAAATCCTTAGAGAAAAAAGTAGTTGAACTCGCTAATGCCTCACTTGATTATATTATTAGCAACGGAGTTGAATTTAAAGACTTCCCCAGAGAAACCTTACCTAATCATTTTAAAAAAATAAAGGATGGTAATTTCAATCCTACATCCCTTTATAATAACAAATTAGAAGAAAATCTCATCGAGGGTAAAATATTAAAGGCTACCATCAAAAACCCTCCTGCAGAACTTTCGCCCCAATTGCTTAATTATTATCAAAATATAAAGCAGCTGGTTTATAAAAGAGGTCTCTTTTCCAATATTAATAGAAATATTGTGCCTTTTGCCTTATTGAACGCCATTCAAAAAGAATTAAAAATAATTCAAGAAGAAAAAGACCAGTTATCAATATCCGAATTTAACACCTTAATCGCTAAGGAGATTAAAGACCAACCCGCACCATTCATTTATGAAAGACTAGGTGAGAAGTACAGACACTATTTTATAGATGAGTTTCAAGATACTTCGCAGATGCAATGGGAAAACCTTATTCCATTAATCGGTAATGCCATGGAAGGTGAGGATGAATTGGGTAACACAGGGTCTCTATTTTTGGTTGGCGACCCTAAACAAGCTATATATAGATGGCGTGGCGGTAAGGCTGAACAATTTCTTGAATTGGCAACACAACAAAAGCACCCGTTCACTATAGAATCTGAGCTAGTTACACTGCCCAAAAACTACAGAAGCTACGCTGAAATCATAAATTTTAATAACAGCTTTTTTCAAAGTATTAGTCCGTTTTTAGAAAACACAATGTATCAAGAGTTTTTTAAAATTGGTAATCAGCAAGAAGTAAACCAAAAAGAAGGTGGGTATGTGAACCTCTCTTTATTACAGGAAGATAGTGATGAGCAATATGCTCTAGAAACCTTGGCTGCTATAAACAAATGTTTGGCTCAAGGATACAGCTACAGTGATATTTGTATAATTATCAGAAAAAAGAAACATGGGTTATTGTTAGCAGATTTTCTGATGCAAAACGAAATACCCGTTGTCTCTTCAGACTCTTTATTATTAAACGGGAGTCTTAAAGCTAACTTTCTCGTTCAGCTTATTCGATACATGGTTCAACCAACTGAACAAGAAATACAATATGAGATTCTTAACTTTCTATCAGCCGATAAAATTGATAAGCATGCATATATCTATGAAAACTTAAATCACCTTGACACCCATTTATTAGAACAATATCATTTTGACGCTACAAAATTAAGACAGGCCTCTGTTTTTGACGGTCTTGCTTATGCCATTAAAACATTTAATCTTATACCGAGTTCAGATGCGCATCTTTCAGCTTTTATGGATTTGGTTTTCGATGTAGAGCAGAAATATGGTTCAGACATGCAATCGTTTCTCGATTATTGGGATAAAAAAGGAAACGCAACAAGTATTAGTACTCCTGAGAATTTAGATTCTGTACAGATTATGACAATTCATAAATCTAAAGGATTAGAATTTCCTGTGGTAATATTCCCATATGCCAATTCTAATGTGTTTGAAGAAATTGACCCTAAACTATGGCTTCCGGTAGACAAAGATGAATTTCTTGGGTTTTCTGAAGTACTCATTAATAAAAAGCAAGAAGTGCAAGAGTATGGCGAAGTCGAATCATTATTATACACTCTTGATCACCAAAAGCTTCAATTAGATGCCTTCAATCTTTTATACGTAGTATTAACAAGAGCGGTTAATGCTCTATTCATTATCAGTTCAAATAATCTTGACAGGAAAGGTGACCACAACACCAACTATTATTCGGGTCTGTTTATACATTATTTAAAAAGCCAAGGAATATACGAACAGGATACGTTTCAATATGATTTTGGCGAATTGAGAAGTCTTGAATCAAAAACTTCCAAAACCGCAAAACAAAGAGATATACCTTATATTTATACCAATAAAGATAGACCCGATTTTAAAATTCTTGCTTTGGCCGGAGTTCTATGGGATGAAGGTCTAGATGTTGCCATTAATCAAGGAAATGTTATTCATACTATTTTGGGGGCCATTTACACAACAGCCGATTTGAAAAGAGCTCTTCAAATGGCTATACAAAAAGGGTATATAAAAGAACAGGAAAAAGAAGAAGTAAAAGCAATAATTAAGAAAGTCATTTATCATTCAGATTTAAATCATTTTTATGAGTTTGGTTTTGAGGTATTGAATGAAAGAGATTTATTAATGGCCAATGGTACAACTCAACGACCAGACAGAGTTGTTATAAAAAACAACCATGCTACTATTATCGATTATAAGACAGGTGAACGTAATGCCAAATATCATAATCAACTGAATACCTATGCAGAGAGTTTTTTAAATATGGGGTATATAATTGATCAGAAAATCATTGTTTATATTAATACAGAAATTCAACTAGAATATATATAAGTAGTATGTACGGAAAAATAAAAGAACACTTACAACAAGAAATTGAATCGATTAAAAATGATGGCCTTTTTAAGGAAGAAAGAATAATCGTTTCGCCACAAGATGCTGTTATTAAAATTAACACTGGCCAAGAGGTTATTAACTTTTGTGCAAATAACTACTTAGGGCTTTCATCTCACCCAGATGTTATACAGGCTGCTAAAGATGCGATGGACACCCATGGTTTTGGTATGTCGTCGGTTAGGTTTATATGTGGCACACAGGATATACACAAAGAGCTTGAAGAAAAAATAGCACATTTCTACCAAACAGAAGATACCATTCTATATGCCGCGGCGTTTGATGCCAATGGTGGTGTTTTTGAACCCTTACTATCTGCTGAGGACGCAATAATTTCAGACTCTTTAAATCATGCTTCTATTATAGATGGTGTTCGCCTATGTAAGGCTAAAAGGTATCGATATGCAAATAGCGATATGCAAGACCTTGAAGAGCAACTAAAAAAGGCTAATGAAGACGGAGCCAGATTTAAAATCATTGTTACTGATGGTGTTTTCTCAATGGATGGTATTGTTGCGCCATTAGATAAAATCTGTGATTTGGCCGATAAGTATGATGCTTTGGTAATGATAGATGAATGTCATGCAGCAGGCTTTATAGGAGAAAAAGGCAAAGGTACCCTAGAAGAGAAAGGGGTAATGGGTAGAATAGATATTATAACGGGCACACTAGGCAAAGCCTTAGGTGGAGCAATGGGAGGTTATACTACCGGTAAAAAAGAAATTATCACTTTACTAAGACAACGCTCTAGACCCTATTTATTTTCTAACTCATTAGCGCCCGCCATTGTAGGCGCATCAATAAAGGTGTTTGATATGTTAGAAAATGACACATCACTTCGCGATAAACTACAGGCAAACACAGAATATTTTAAGAAAGGCATTAAAGAAGCGGGCTTTGATATAGTCGATGGTGATTCTGCTATAGTTCCAGTAATGCTATATGATGCAAAATTATCACAAGAGATGGCAAATAAGTTACTTGAAAAAGGTATTTATGTTATCGGTTTTTTCTACCCAGTAGTACCCAAAGGCAAAGCTCGTATTAGGGTTCAACTATCAGCAGCCCATTCTATCGCACATCTAGATGCGGCCATTAAAGCATTCACCGAAGTAGGAAAAGAGCTAAAAATCGTTTAAATGCACTTTTTAATCTATTAAATGCGTTAAAAAAAATAGGAAATTGATTTTGTTAATAATATTTAACAAGTTACATTTGCAGCTAATAAACACTTAAACTTAAAATTTTAATACATGAAACATCTTAGCAAATTATTGGTTGCTGCCCTACTTGTAGTAGGTATCAACAGCATACAAGCGCAAGACGAGAATAACCCTTGGCAAGTGCAATTCGGGGTTAATGCTATTGACGTATATCCTACTGGGGATGTAAGTTCTTTTGGCAATGAATTCTTCAATGTGAACGATCACTGGAACATTTTACCTTCTATTTCTTATGTAGGAGTATCGAAGTACGTAGGAGACGGTTTCTCTGTTGGAGCTAGAGGTTCTCTTAACAAAATCAGTAAATTAGGTGACGTTAGCGTTGATGATTTATCTCATTATGCAATAGATGGTACAATAAAATATGATTTCATCAAAAGAACAACTGTACTTGACCCATTCGTTGAAATAGGTGGTGGTTATACTTGGGTTGACGAAATCGGAGCTGGAACTGTAAATGGTGGTCTTGGACTTAACATTTGGTTCTCAGAAAACATAGGTCTTACATTACAATCTTCTTATAAGCATGCTTTCGAAGATTACGGTGTAAAACATTTCCAACACTTAGCTGGTATCTCAGTTAAATTTGGTGGTACTGACACTGACGGTGATGGTATTTATGACAAAGATGATGCTTGTCCAGAAGTTGCTGGTCTTGAAGCTTTCAACGGTTGTCCTGATGCTGACGGTGATGGAATCGAAGACAGCAAAGATGCTTGTCCTAACGAAGCTGGTTCTAAAGAAATGAACGGTTGTCCTGATGCTGATGGTGATGGTGTTGCTGATAAAGATGATGCTTGTCCTAACGAAGCTGGTGTTCCTGCTTTAGCTGGTTGTCCTGATGCTGATGGCGATGGTGTAGCTGATAAAGATGACGCTTGTCCTTCTGAAGCTGGTCCTGCTGAAAACAAAGGTTGTCCTTGGGCTGATAAAGACGGAGATGGTGTACTTGATAAAGATGATCAATGTCCTGATGTTGCTGGTACAGTAGCTAACGCTGGTTGTCCTGAAGTAACTGAAGAAGTTCAGAAGCAATTGAACGATTACGCTAGAACTATCTTATTTGATACTGGTAAATCTTCAATCAAAGCTGAGTCTACATCTGTAATGGTTGATATTATCACTATTCTTAAAGAATATCCTACAGCTAAATTTACAGTTGAAGGTCATACTGACAGTGTAGGTAGCGAAAAATTAAATCAAAGTCTTTCTGAGTCAAGAGCTCTTTCTGTAAAAGAATTCTTAGTTGACAAAGGAATAGAAGAATTCAGATTATCTGCAGTTGGTTATGGCGAATCTAAGCCAATGGCTACCAATAACACAAGAGCAGGTAGAACTCAAAACAGAAGGGTAGAAATCAACTTAGTAAAATAAGTTAGACTAACCTAAGTGTTATTAATGAATAAAAGCTCCGCTATATGCGGAGCTTTTTTATTTTTACCATATGCAGAGTTTTATAGAAGACGTAATCCAGGATGTAATTAGTAAAAACCCAGATACTGGTAAAATAATATTTATTCTACCCAGTAAACGTGCTGGTGTATTTCTAAAAAAAATACTATCCAAATCTATATCTAAAACCGTACTAGCGCCAGAAATCTACAGTATTGAAGACTTTATAGAAAAGGTTTCGAACCTAGTAACCGCAAATACTACGACTCAACTCTTTGAACTTTATAATGCTTATTTAAGCGTTGGTGATTACGATAAGGAATCTTTCGATTCATTTCTGAAATGGGGACAAATACTATTACAAGATTTTAATGAAGTAGATAGGTATTTAGTCGATGCCTCTATCTTATATAAAAATGTAGCAGCAATACAAGAAGTCAATCACTGGTCTTTGAATCTTGAAAAATCAGAGATGATTGAAAACTACTTGCACTTTTGGAGATATCTAGAAGAGATATATAATAAATTCAATTCTAATCTAATAAATCAAGGGCTTGGCCACCAAGGGCTTATTTACAGAACATCCGTAGAACAATTACCACGCTATCTTGAAGCAATTAACAAGAAACATGTGTTCCTTGGATTCAATGCCTTAAATAGTGCTGAAAGTGTTCTTTTGCAAACAATTCTTGAGAAAAACGATTCTACTATCTATTGGGATATTGACCCTTACTTCCTAAAAGATACTATTCACGATGCGGGTTATTTTATACGCAACTATCAAAATACCTGGAATGTTTTAAAAGGAAAAACCCTCAACGGACTAACCAATCACTATAATACTGAGAAGCATATTGAAATTATTGGTGTACCAAAGAACATATCACAGGTTAACTATGTAGGTGATCTACTTTACAAAATTCAAAATGAATCTCCAAATTCGCTTAGTAATGCAGCCATAGTATTGGGTAACGAAGAATTATTAAATCCACTATTAAATTCCATACCTGATAATATTTCAGCCACCAATATTACTATGGGGCAAAAATTGGAATCAACTCCCTTAGCTAGCTTTTTCACCAATCTCATAGAGTTTCACGAGCAAAAGACTGAAAAAGGATGGTTTTATAAACACCTCTTAAACTTACTAACACACTCTTATGCCGTATTGCTCTTTAATGCTAATGAGGTTTCTGCCGATGATTTAATATCCAAAATAAAAACAAATAACTGGTCTTACATTACAAGTACCCAAATTGAAAAATTAATACCCAAAAATGCTATAGTATCATTATTATTCAAGGACACAAACAACAACCCAAATAATCTAATTGAAAATTTTCTGAAGCTCATACAAGCTATTAGAACTATAGAGATAGTTAAAGAAAACCACCTATTACTAGAACAACTTTATAAATTTTTTACTCTGTTCAATCAGCTTAAAGATTTATGTTCCAACTTTTCTTATATCAATAATCTTAAAAGCTTTAAACATCTTTTTAAGCAATTATTGAGTACCGAAACTTTAGATTTTCAAGGTAACCCTATAGAAGGTATTCAAATAATGGGTATGCTTGAAAGTAGACTACTAGATTTTGAAACCATTATTATTACTTCTGTCAATGAAGGTGTTTTGCCATCAGGTAAATCTAATAATTCATTTATACCCTTTGACCTTAAAATCAAAAATGGATTACCAACGTATAAAGAAAAAGATGCTGTTTATACCTACCACTTCTACAGATTGTTACAAAGAGCAAAGAATGTATATATTCTATATAACACAGAACCAGACGCTCTAGAGGGTGGTGAAAAAAGTAGGCTAATTACACAACTACTTACCGATGAAAATAGAACTGATATTACAGAATACATTGCCACACCCCAAATTCAAACAGTTACTCGCGAAAATGAGGTAATTAATAAAACCAAAAGTTTAGTTGCCCTAATTCAAGAAAAAGCCAAAAAAGGTTTTTCTCCTAGTTCTTTGAGCAATTACATTAGAAATCCTATTGATTTCTACAAACAGAACCTACTAAACATAAATGACGTATTAAAGGTTGAAGAAACGCTTGCGCCTAATACCTTCGGCACAATAGTGCATGATAGCCTAGAAGAGCTTTATACGCCTCTGGTTGGCGTAAACCTTACTGTTGAGCTCTTAAACAGCATAAAAAAAGATATTAAACAAATTGTATCACGCAATTTTGAAAAGACCTACAAAGAAGGTAATATTAGCTCTGGTAAAAATTACATTTCGTTTTATGTAATTCTTAAATACATACAGACATTTATTGATGCAGAAATAACAGCTTTAGCCGAACATAGCGTCAAAATTATTGCTTTAGAACAATCTTTAGAAGTTCCCCTTCAAGTAGAAGGACTTAATTTTCCAATTAAACTAAAAGGTAAATTAGACCGTGTTGATGAGTTTGACGGCATTACTCGTATAATTGATTATAAGACAGGAAAAGTAGAAAGAAGGAATGTCGAAATAATGGATTGGGAAATACTATCTGAAGAATATCAATACAGCAAAGCTTTTCAATTACTTTGTTACGGATTGATGTTTTTCAAAACCTATCCTAAAGAAAACATGGTCATACAAGCAGGAATCATCTCCTTGAAAAATTTCGCGGAAGGCACGTTACTTTTTGCCCAAAAAGAATCTGCTCGAGGAGCCAAAAATCACATTATAGATGCTAATGTCATTCATGATTTCGAACAGATTCTTGGACAACTGATTACAGAAATCTGTAATGCTGAGATTCCGTTTACAGAAAAAGAGGTGTAAGCCTTATTTTTTATCTGGTCTAGTAGGTCTAACCTCTATTTTACTCGGTAAAGTTCTTTCGTTCATTTTCAATAAGTCTACCACTAATTGTCCGATATCCTCTGGCTGTATTTTCCATGCATCGGTTTCATCTGGCTCATGATTATTAAAATGCGTCGCTACAGAACCCGGCATAATTGTAGATACCTTAATACCGTACTGTCTTAAATCTAACATTACAGCTTGGGTAAAGCCAACAACACCAAATTTAGAAGCATTGTATCCAGCTCCTTTTGCAAAGAAATTTGTACCTGCCAAACTTGCCAATGTTATGTAATATCCTTGTGTCTTCTTCAAAGCTTCAACCGAGGCTTTTAAAGAATGAAAAACTCCGTTTAAATTGGTGTCTATCATCTGATGCCATTCGTCTTCTGTCATCTCATCAATTGGTGCAAAGTTACCCACACCAGCATTTGCCAAAACAACATCTACCTGACCCCATTTCTCCATAATAGTAGAAACAGCATTTTTCTCGTCTGCCATTTTCGCCACATCAGAAACAATTCCTAAAACAGCATCGTTATTAAAATCTTTTAGTGCCTCGTCTACACTTTTCTGAGACCTACCGCTAATAGCAACTCTCATACCTTGATCAACTAAAGCTTTAGCAACTGCAAAACCAATACCCTTTGTACCACCTGTTATATAGGCTACTTTATTTTTCAAATCTTTCATCGTTCAATTTTTAAAATTATCACAAGTTACCAATTCTTTGATTTTTATGTTGTTCTTATACGTTAAGAATTAACGGTTTCGATTAGTTATATTTAACAGATACTTAATCAACCACCATGAATAGAATAATTATTTGGTCTATAACCGTTGCGCTTGCAGGTTTTTTATTCGGATTTGACACCGTAGTTATCAGCGGGGCAAACGAACCTATAAAACAACTTTGGGATACTTCTCCGTTATTTCACGGAACATTCATTATGAGTATGGCACTCTGGGGTACAGTAGTAGGCTCGCTTTTTGGCGGTATACCCACCAATAATTGGGGGCGTAAAAAAACATTACTATGGGTAGGAATTTTATTTTTAGTTTCTGCATTAGGTTCTGCATTGGCTCAAGACCCTTACTCTTTCTCGGCATTTCGTTTTATTGGTGGCGTTGGTGTAGGTATTTCTTCTGTTGCAGCCCCTATCTATATTTCTGAGATTACATCAAAAGAGAATCGTGGAAAATTAGGCGGATTGTATCAATTCTGGTTGGTGTTCGGTATTTTACTTGCCTTTGTATCTAACTGGCTGCTAAAAGGTTTTGATGGCGCAAATGATTGGCGTTGGATGTTAGGTGTTGAAGCTATACCTGCATTTATTTACACCCTAATGGTATTTACAGTTCCAGAAAGCCCAAGATGGTTGGCACTACACAAAAAAGATGATGCTGCCGCATTAAAAATATTAGAGATCATACATCCCAAAGAAGGTGCCGCAAAACAGCTAGAGGAGATTAAAACAGACCTAAAGCATACTTCTAAAAGTGAAAGCCTTTTTCAAAAGAAATATTCTAGAGTTCTTTGGCTTGGTTTTTTTATTGCCTTTTTCAATCAACTTTCGGGTATCAACTTTGTACTGTACTATGCCCCAGAAATATTGGAACAAGCAGGTCTTGGAGGTAAAGAATCGCTATTCAATTCTATTGCTATTGGTATCGTAAACCTTGTATTTACGTTTATAGGAATTCGATTATTAGATAAACTGGGGAGACGACAGCTTATAATTGTAGGATCTATAGGATATATTATCAGTTTAATTATGGTTGGGCTATGTTTTCAAATGGACCTAGGTTCTACGTTGACAATTATCTTTATCTGTACTTTTGTTGCATCACATGCCATTGGTCAAGGAGCCGTAATCTGGGTATTTATCTCAGAAATATATCCAAATAGTGTTCGTGCATACGGGCAATCTTGGGGCGTAAGTGTTCATTGGGTATTTGCAGCGATCATAACTTTGATTACACCGTTTTTCTTAGATGCTAACCAAGGTGTATTAAAAGACCATGTTTGGTATATCTACTACTTCTTCTGTGCTATGATGGTGCTACAGCTTATTTGGGCAATTACCAAAATGCCGGAAACTAAAGGAGTATCACTAGAAGAATTGAGTAAGGAATTGGTGAAGGAGTAATTTTATACTATTTATTTATGTAGAATAAAATTGTAATTACGATTCAATATTAGAATTAAAAACTTGCTTTCTCAATAGAAATTCAATAGTTAAAAACAGGATAAATAGTACAACTTTTCCTGCTAGGTAGCAAAACCATTAATAACTGCCTATTTAAAAGGGATAGATAAGATTTTAGAGAAATTTTGTCCGGAAAAGTTTGGTGGTTGATGCTTAATGGATTGGATGAAAAATTAGTTTTTAATATGTTCGGTAAAATCTTCAAGAAATGTTGGTCCTAAAACACCATTATCTGTATTCAAGACATAGGGAGTTATCACCTCTTTTTTTAAACAAATCAAAAATTCCCATTATTTAGTTATTTAATATGCTTAGTGTTTTTGTATATAATCAGTTGTGTGGTCTAGCACTAAATATAGCAAATAAAAAAGCTCAAAGAATCTGATTTTTAGAATCTATGGGCCTAGAAAAGTAGTGTCTTAGAATGAAGAAGAATTTATTCGTTTTTTGCCTTGGTTATTTGTTGTGCCTTCGACAATTTGCTATGTGGCATCTTCGTTAATATTCATCATCATATTGTAGTGTCCTTCGTGATTGGTTAAAAGGAATATATCCTTAAACACTTTTTTATAAGTTTCAATTGTTCTGTCTTGTAATTCAATATACAAATCTTCATTGATGCTGTGCGAGCCATCATTAATCCAGCTTATTAAAGACCTGCAAATTTCTTGTTCTTCTTTGGTTACAAACTTTTGAATTAAATGGTCATCTCCGTATTTTCCAAGAAGTTTGAAATAGTTTTCAATTATTCTACGCATTATGTTTTGTATTGTAAGGCTTGAAATCGGACTTTCATTTTTTAGCTCTTGCCATAAAAGTTCGTAAGAACTTTGTATTGGGTTCTCCATTAAAAAGCTTTGTAGAGTAGTAACTTTATCAATCTTTCTTAAAATCCAAAAGTTTGTTTTGTTACATTTATTTGTTCTACCGTCTATGAATGAAACTTCTTTTTGAAAGTAAACATTATGGGTCAATAATATTAGTTGTTTGATATTCCCAGTATCTGATTTTATTTCTTTTATAATCTCTTTTATTAACGTACTAACAATAAACAGGACATTGCTGTCCAAGC
>TARA_R110001583_G_scaffold3879_2_pt1 | contig 15271 bp, 15 predicted proteins | sample TARA_R110001583 | Tara Oceans TARA_R110001583 (sample SAMEA4398432) | marine metagenome | biome: Polar Biome; feature: [MES] marine water layer (ENVO:01000295) within the mesopelagic zone...; material: water (ENVO:00002006), including particulate matter (ENVO:01000060) such as...... | reverse complement strand
AGCAAGCATAACCAATGGCTGAAATACAGACGCAATTTAGCATTAATCAGGTTCCTACCCTTTCTGCTGTGTTGCAAGAGCCAATGGACGCTATTACGCGGCACCATTATGAGAATTTAGCTACAGGTAAAGAACACAGATTCAAAGACGAACAAGGCAAAAACAAAGTTTCTACGGTCCGTACTATACAGGTAGATATTAATGGAAAGCCTACTCTTATCCCAACAATATGGGATGGACAGATCGTAAAGAATAAAAAAGAAGCAATAGAACGTGCTATAGCTTCTGGAAAAAAGTGGCCTCAAAGAAAAACACATGCAGAATTGCGTAAATTCGATATAAAGATACATGAAAAGATGGAGGATATTTCGTCAGAAGAAGCGAAAAACATCCTTTTTAGGAATAAATAATGGCTGAAATGAAAGACACCCAGCAAGATCAGGAAAAACTTTTAGGGCCAGCTATGTACTGGCAAAACGAGTTAGAAAAAGCTGATTTGTTTGAGCGTGATTGGCGCGAACGGGGTATGCGGGTGGTGGAACGCTACCGCGATGAGCGCGAAGGGCGTGCTTTGATTGGCCCAAGCAACAGCCGTTTTAATATTTTGTGGGCAAATACCGAAACATTAAAAGGCGCAATGCTGGCGCGGATGGCAGAACCCGACGTAAGACGGCGGTTCCCTGATGTTAATCCGGCTGGCAGACAAGTTGCAATATTGTTGGAAAGGGCCTTATCTTACGGACTTGATGTCTACGACGGCATTACACCTATGAAATCTGCGCTAGAAGATTATCTTTTGCCTGGGCGCGGAGTTGTATGGGTCGTTTATGAGCCTGTTATTATTAAAGAAAAAATAAAAATTGAAGTAAAAAGCGAAGACGTTTCTATAAACGAACAGGAAGAAGTCGAGCGTTTGGGAGACCAGCGTTGCCGATTTGAGTACGTTCACTGGCAAGATTACCGCGAAAGCCCAAGCCGACGCGCCGAAGATGCGACATGGCGGGCGCGGCGGCATTTGTTTACACGGGATGATTTAATTGGGCGCGGTTTTAAGGATGCCCACGAAATACCGTTGAATTGGATGCCCGACACTAACGAGGATAATGCTGATTACGGGGAAACCTATAACCGCGCCGAAGTCTGGGAAATATGGTGCAAAGTAACACGCAAACGGTTGTTTGTTGCTACGGGATACAAGGACGTTTTGGCAGAAGACGACGATCCGTATGAATTAGAAAGTTTTTTTCCTACCCCAACGCCGTTAATTGCCGTGCGGACTAACGACACATCTGTTCCAGTGCCGGAATTTACGATGTATCAGGACCAGGCAGACGAATTAGACCGCGTAACAAACCGCATTGCCTATTTAGTAGAGGCGTTAAAACGGCGTGGCGTTTACGATGCCTCAGTTCCAGAGTTAGCACAACTGGCAATGGCGGGTGATAATGATTTTGTACCTTCGGACAATTTTGCATCGTTGGCGCAAAAAGGTGGATTAGCAGGAGTTTTTCAAACCGAAGACACTTCGACCGTGTCTACAACATTAGGCGGGTTGTATACCCAAAGAACGCAAGTGTTACAGATAATATACGAGGTAACAGGAATTTCGGATATTATCCGTGGCGGCGGAACAAAAGCTTCAGAAAGCGCAACAGCCCAACAATTAAAAGCACAATACGGGTCTATGCGTTTACGGCGCAGACAAGACGAGATTGAAAAATATATCAGGGCCTTGTATCGCATAAAAGCGGAATTAATAGCGGAAAACTACGAGCCAGAAATACTCGAACGCATTACAGGCATTGAAGTTACGGATGAAATGCTGGAAATTATGCGTAATGACAAACTGCGCAATTATCAAATAGATGTGGAAACCGACAGCACAATATTTGCTAACGAAGAAGAAACCAAACGGACGCGGATTGAATTTGCCAGTGTATTCGGTGATTATTTAGTCAAAGCTATAGAAGCAACACGGGCTGCGCCAGAAATTACACCTATCGCATTTGAAATGCTAAAATTTGTTTCGGGAGCATGGAAAATAGGGCGCAACTTTGAAGATGTAATCGACCAGACCGAGGCCCAGGTCATGCAGCAATTGCAAGCCATGCAACAGCAACCGCCGCAACCGTCGCCGGAAGAAGCCATACAACAACAAAAAATTATGGCCGAGTTGGAACGCGAAAAACTGAAACAAGAAGGCAAACTGGCAGACATATCAAGCCGCGAACGCAGCAAAGCTGCTGAAATCGAAGAAGAAAGCCGTGCGTCCGACCAGCGTGTGCGTTCAAAAGAAGACTTAGCTATGCTGGATGCAGAACTAAGAATGGCGGAGCGCGATCAATGACATACAGCAATAATTTCGAAAAAATAAAATGGGACCACAAAGAAGTAGTTATGCGGCAACAACAAGAAAGGCGGAAAACAGGGATTAACATCATTCGTGACGTTGACCCGTTTAAAAGCCCGATTGATGGGAGCATAATTGGTAGTCGGCGGGATTTGCGCGAACACGAAAAAAAGCATAATGTCCGCCAAGTTGGAAACGATTGGACGGGAAGTTCCCGGCCACCTAATTGGGATAGTATAAAAAATGGCAGAAGTTGAGACAAGCACTCCCACAGCGGAGCCAGCGTCAGCATCCAATTCTTTAACCTTAGATGGTGTACTGGAAAGCGTAATTAATGGAGAGTTCGTTAACGGCGGTGCCGAACCCACTCCAAGTGAACCTAAATCACTCGCCGGAGAAACAATTAGCGCGGAAGAAGTCGAAGTCAATAGCGACCCATCGAATGATGCCGCCGAGGGCCAGCAGGACGCAGATGTAGAAGCCACTCCCGAAACGGATACGCCGGAATCCGATGTGGAGCCAGAGCCTGATGCATTAGCAGCGCCAACAACATGGCCCGCTGAACACCGTGAAGCGTTTTCTTCACTTCCAGAGGAGCAACAAAATTTTATGCTTCAAAGGGAAAAGGAACGGGATGCGGCGTTCACTCGTAAGACAACAGAACTTGCAGAGCAGCGACGTGAAGTTGAAGGCGTTACTGGTGTTTTGGCTCCTTACCGCGATCAAATGCGGGCGCATGGCATATCGGAAGCGGAATATATCTCGCGGCTGATGAGTTATGACAACGCATTGCGCCAAAATCCACAAGCCGCCATTGGCCAACTCGCCCAGCACTACGGGATCAACTTGTCGAACGATTCGGGTGTGGATTGGGAAGATGAAAATCCAACTGATCCGCGTTTTATGCAACTGCAACAAGAGCTAAAACAAACCAAGGACGAAATACAATCGTTTAAACAAGGTCAAATTCATCGGGAACAGCAACAAGTCGTAGGTCAAGTTGAAGCGTTTGCAGCGGAGAAAGATTCCAAAGGAAACCTTAAACGCCCGCATTTTGAAGCTGTTCGTGAAAGAATGGGACGGTTAATAACAGCAGGAGAGACCACGGACATACAGGAAGCCTACGAAAAAGCGGTACGCATGGATGATGATCTATACAAACAAAGCATCGATGCGGAACGCAGGGCTGTCGCAAAGCAGGAAGATAGCCGCCGTCAAGCGGCTGTTGACAAAGCAAAAAAAGCGGCACCTGGGCGAACCAGTGGAGCGCCGCCTAGCGGCGTTTTGAAAGAGTCCGATCTTGACTCAATATTACGCTCAACGATTGGTGAAGCCAGGCAGACTTAGTTTTTGTTGCTCAATGATGGGAGCAAGAAATGGCAACCTCTCCAAATAGTACATATACGGAGATTGTAACCACCACGCTTGCTGGCTATTCGAAGACAATGGCTGATAACGTAACAAACAATAATGCTTTGTTGCGTCATATCGACCGTAACGGGAATAAATCACCCGCGACAGGCCGTACCATTGTCCAAGAGCTTGAGTATGCGGCCAATTCGACTACCAAATGGTATTCGGGTTATGAGGTCTTAGACACAAGCACCAGCAACGTCTTTACGGCTGCGGAATTTAATTACAAGCAGCTTGCAGGCAACGTGGTAATATCTGGACTTGAGCAAGTAGAGAATAGTGGCCCAGAGCAGATTTTTAATCTTCTCAAAAGCCGCATTCGCAATCTTGAAAAATCGCTCAAGAACGACATGGCAACTGCACTTTATGCAGATGGCACAGGCACCGATTCAAAAGAATTAGGTGGCCTCCAGTTAATTGTACCTGGCACAGTAGGTAATACTGTTGGTGGAATTAACTCCGGCACCTACACGTTCTGGGCAAATCAGGTGTACGACTTCTCGACGGAAGGCATCACCGCTTCCGCTACCACCATACAGACAGCTATGAATACACTATGGCTGGCTACTATCCGTGGTGCGGACCGCCCTGATGTTATTGTCGCAGATTCGACTTATTTCGGGTTCTACTGGGCGTCTTTGCAGACGAACCAGCGGTTTACCTCCGATGAGTCGGCGTCGGCTGGTTTTATGAACCTAATGTTCATGGACTCACCCGTTTACTACGACGATCAATGTCCTTCTGCTAAAATGTACATGCTCAATACAGACTATCTGTTCTTACGTTATGCAGATGGCCGTGAGTTTGTGCCTTTGGGTGAGAAGGCTTCCGTAAATCAGGATGCGCTTGTTATGCCTGTTGCGTGGGCCGGAAATATGACGGTCAGCAACCGCGCACGGCAAGGCGTCATTCAAGCATAAGGAAAAGCAAATGGCATACACTACACAATCAGCCATTGGCATTGACTTCGATGGCGGAACAGAATCTACAGCATCCCAAGCTATCGGCACCCGCATGATGGGTACTGATAGCTCGACTTGGCTTTATATTACTGCTGGTTCTGCGGTTGCGCAGTACGATGTGGTAACTGTAACCGAAGCCTTTTCGGGTGTACCATGCACAAAAGCTCTGGTTGATGACGGACACATCGTTGGTGTGGCTCCAGAAGCAATTAGTTCTGGCGAGTATGGTTGGGTACAGCTTACAGGTGTTCTCACTATGAATGTGCTAGCATCTGCTGCTGCAGACGTAACTTTATACACGTCTGCAACCGCTGGTTCGCTTGACGACACGTCAACGTCACAAACTGCCGTTAATGGTTTGTTTCTAACAACTGCTAGAAGTGGGACCGCTGGTTCTGCTGCTGGCATGGGAACATGGCCAATGTCGGCTGCGATCTAAAAAGGGAACGGGGGGTCGAAAGGCCCCCCGCGACTGCCAATGAGTAATCTGCGAATAGAATTTATTGACGGCGAAGGTGGCCCGGATTTAGTGGAAATAAAACGTGTTGGTGACAGCAATACGGTATTGTACAAAGTATCGGAAAGAGCCTTATTTTTGCAGGAATATTTTCCGAAAGAATACGCTGCGTATAAAAAATCAGGCGTAACTGCTGTTGCGCCATCGGGGTTGAAATTAACGGCAATTAAAGGTCTTGGAAAAAGACGGGCTGATACTTTAATAAAACAAGACGTAAAAACTGTAGAACAATTGGCCGAATTATCTGATGCTTCAGCAAATGCTTTAGGAGCAGGAATGATGGATTTGCGGAAAAAAGCCCGTGACCATTTGGCGGCAGCAGCCGGAATAGAACCAGCACGGACAGTCGGATGACATTATTAACAATTTGCCAGGATGCAGCAAAAATCATTGGCATAACGGCGCCTTCAGCCGTTACGTCTTCTACAGACACGTCAGTTATTCAATTAGAAGCTTGCGTCAATCAGGAAGGCCGCGCACAAGTGCGGACGTACACCTGGGAAATTCTTATTAAAGAAGGTTCGCACACCACTGTTGCGGCAGAAAGCCAAGGCGCTATTACGAGTATAGCCTCTGACTGGGGCAGATTTTCTAATAATACTATTTGGAACAGAACAACAAACAGAAAATATTACGGCCCTATTTCTGGCTCAGAATGGCAACGGATAAAAGCAGTAGTTTCTGGCGGCATCACTAATTACTTCAGAATACGTGGCGGTTTGTTGCTAATGTCGCCAACGCCGACCTCTGGAGAATCTGTGAAGTTTGAATATGTATCTAAAAATTGGGTGGATACATCAGGTGGCAGCACCGCTAATGCGGATAAATTTAGCGGAGATAGCCAAACAACCGTTCTTGAAGAAGAATTAATCGTTTTAGGCGTAGTATGGCGTTTTTTAAAATTAAAAGGTTTGCCTTACGACATGCAATTTATGGAATATAAAACCCGTATGCAGGAATACACTAATCAAGATGGGGCTAAACCAATTTTGCGTATGGGAGGACCAAGCCGCGCTATCCTTGCGCTCAACGAGCCAGAAGGCAATTATACACTGTAACTTTACTTAGGAGAATATTATGCCAAATTTCGGTGGAGTAGCATACAAAGCAAATCCCAAGGCTAAAACCGCTGGGGCTTCCCCATACGACAGTACCATAACACAGAAGCCCCGTGTACATACTCGCGGAGCGCATAATCCAGCTGGACCAACGGAAAATTTTACCGCTGCCTCGACTAAGGGAATGAAAGCCAACCCTAAAGCCAGAATCCCCAGTGGGGCCAAGCCCTACTAGGAGATATTAATGGCCCGCGATCTGTATGGGGAATTGTTATCAAGGGCGCTGCAACGTCAAGCGCCCCCAGGGCACTTGGCTGCTTACATCACGCCATCTGAAGCAAATAGGTTGCGCTCCGAAGGCGGCGGCGTCGCACCTGATGGTGGCCAGTATATGGCAAATGGTATTCCAACTTTTCAAGAAACATTCTCTAATGAAGATATTCCAGAATCTGTTCAAGACCGCATATTGGCAAATGTTCTAGCAGGGTTAGAAGCTACGGGGCGCTCCACAGAAGGCGTTACTGCCTTTGGGCCATTATTTACAGAAGACCCTAATTCTTTCCGCACACCAGGGTTTTCGCAAAACGTAACCGCGAATGTGCCGCAAGGGTTTGAAGGCGGGTCAGCCGCAGGAATTATTCCTGTTTTATCGGGTCTTAGTGGTGCGGATACGTTAAGCAAGGTTCTAACAGGCGAAGGGTTAGCCAAAAATCTTGGAATTGATATTCCAGGTTTATTTAAAAGCAAGGCAGATGGCGGCTCTGGATTTGATATTACCAATATTCCAACTTCTGTTAAAAATTGGATAGGGGACCTTTTTGGAACGCCAACAAACGCTTTGCCCTCTCACCTATCACGTGATCTTGGTGCTAGCCAATTTTCTCTGCCTGATGTGCAGGCCGACTTAATGGAAGCAAATCTATACAAGGTAGGCGATAATATTTTACTGCCTGATTATTTCCAAGGGGCTAGTGGGTTGCCACCAGCCCAAGGAATACCAACGGCTGGACCCTACGGCCCCTTACGTCCAGCACCACTTGAGAATATTACGACGGCCCAACTATCACCTTACCAAGGGGCTGTAGATGCTGGCACAAGACTTGCCAACGCAATACCAGTACAGACAGGTACTAGTGGAATGCAGGGCATTGGCAGCATTACAAATACCATGCCGAAGATTGCGTCGTACGCAGGCAGTGGGTTGGCAGGACCATCCGCCGCAGCGGAACTGGCAGCTAGCAGCATGGGCGGCGCTGTCGGTGCCGGGGAATTAGCTGGTATTAGCCAAATGGCTTCTGTTCCTTACACAGGCATGGCCAGCCTCGCACCATTCGCGGGTCCGGCATTACTGCTCGGGAAAGTTCTTTCTGATATTTCTGGCAAAGAAAGCACTGGCAGTGCAAGACAACGGCTGTATCCGCAATACAAGGATTGGATATTGAATGATCCTGGCCAATTCCGCGCAGAAATTATTCATCATCCTGGAGCTTTAGGGGCATTTTACGAGCATGTTTATGGCCGTGACGATCAGGGCTTGCCTAAATGGACAGAAGCGGAAAGAGATGTCTTTAGGGAATTATATGAAGGTCCAGATGGTTTGAAAAAATTAGCAGAAGACGGAATAACGTATCAGGAAGTTACGGGAAATTTAGCTTTGCCGTCTGATTTCCAACAACCGCAAAATCTAACATCTGACGATATCCGGGCCTTAGAAAGAATTGAAGAAGCAAAAGCAATTGCGACACCCAGGGTTGTTTACGACGAGTTTGGTCTTCCAGAAATAAACAAACAGCATTGGAGCTACGGCCCTGGCGCTGCGCAAAGCGCGGAAATTGCAAGCGGAATTATTTAATAGCTTTTCGGTACTAAAAGAGACAAAACATGGGATTAGCACCAATACCAATTACAGGCACGAACGCTACGGTCCCTGCCCCAATGGGCGGGTTAAATACCAGAGATAGCGTTGATATGGTGCCGCCAACAGATGCCATACGGTTGGATAACTTCTTTCCAGCTAGATCGCATGTACAGGTGCGTAACGGTTACGCCGACCATGTAACTGGTTTGCCGTCAACCGTGCAAAGTCTAATGGTGTATAATTCCGGCACAGCCAGCACAATGTTTGCAGCCAGCGGAACAGCAGTCTACGATGTTACTTCTGCTGGGGCTGTCGGTTCTGCCGTAATAACTTCGTTGTCGAATGCGCAATTTCAATGGGTCAACATGACTACTGCTGGTGGCTCGTTTTTATTTATTTGTAATGGCGAAGACGCTCCGCGCCACTGGAATGGTTCAGCGTGGGCCACCCCGACGTTAAGCGGCGTAACAGCAGCTAATATAGTCAGTGTGACGATTTATAAAGAGCGCTTGTTTTTTGTTTTTAATGATTCACTAACATTTGGTTATCTAGCTGTTAATGCAGTAGCTGGGTCTGTTTCGACATTTAATTTGGGAAGCGTTTTCACAAGCGGTGGACAATTACAGGCAATCGGCACTTGGACACGGGATGGCGGCGCGGGACCAGAAGACAATGCAATATTTTGGACAGACCAAGGCGAAATGGCCATGTACGCTGGGACAGACCCAGGGGATGCCTCAAAATGGTCTTTAGTGGGTGTTTACAAAGTCGGGCGTCCAATCGGCAGAAGATGTATTATTAATGTTGGTTCGGATTGTTATCTGATAACAGAAAACGGCGTGCTGCCTATGACGCAAGTTCTGGGGACTGGGGAAGCTGCGCCAAACCGTGCAATTAGCGATAAAATTAGTCTTACTTACAACGAATCTGTAGTGGCGTACCGTGGGACGTTTGGCTGGGAAGGCGAATTGTATCCGAAAGGCGGTTATGCTTTGTTTAATGCGCCAGCTTCAAACGCTGGTGCTTTTGTGCAATATGTTGTAAATTTAGAAACTGGATCGTGGGCAAGATTTAGAAATCAAAATGCTTACACCTGGGCTGTATTTGACAGCGATTTGTATTTTGGCGGAAACACCAAAGTTCATAAAGCAGACACTGGCACCAGCGACGGCGGCGACGCTATTGAGGCCACCGCAAAAACGGCATTTATTTATTACGGTGAACGCCGTGGACCGACGCGCTACACCGCTATCCGTCCAGTAATGGCTTCAGAAAGCGACGTGGCAGTTTCTGTAGGGTTTGATGTCGATTACCGCGATGGCACAACGACATTGACACCAACGACAGGCACATCTGAAGGCGCAACTTGGGATGTCGCTGCATGGGACACGTCCAGTTGGGGAGCGCCCATCACGACAAAACTTGATTGGGTTTCCGTTTCAGAAATTGGCTGGAACGCCGCGATCCGCATCAGAACGATGACAGATAAGCAATCAGTGCGGTGGTTAGCAACCGATGTGCGGTTTGAACCAGGGCAAGGAGGGTTTTAGCATGTTAAGCGATAATATTTGGAGCCAATTACAGCCTGCAACTCTTGCATTTGAAAACGTATCACGGGACGAAATTGAAAATGGAATAGAAAATGGCGATTTTCAGCTATTTTTGAGTGAAAATTCTGCTGCTGTAACGTGCGCTTTTGGAAAATCCCTAAGAATTGGTCTTGCAGGCGGGGACATAAATGAGTTATTGGATATAGAACAACACATATGCGATTATGCCCGTCTGAATGATTTTGATAGCGTTGAAATAATCGGTCGGCCAGGCTGGGAACGTGTGCTGGACGGCTATAGGCGCATTGCCGTGCTTTTGAGAAAGGAGCTGGATTATCATGGGCTTCATTAAAGATATTTTTAGCAGCCCGTCGCCACCACCGCCGGTCAATTTCGGCGCAATCGGACAACAACAACAAGCTGCTAATGTAGATGCTGCAAGGATTGGCGCAAGACTCGCAAGACCTGACGTTGTAACGCCTTTTTCAACTACCACATTCCGTGAAACTGCGCCTGACCAGTATTTAACGACGCAGACTTTGACGCAACCCTATGAGGGATTGCGGGCTGGAGAAGCTGGCATACAAAGCCAAATTCAAAATTTGGCAGCTAACCGCTTAGGTCAAGCGCCGCTTGGACCTTTAGATGTCTCAGGATTTCAAGCAGAGCCAACACGTTTCGATTATAGCTCAGTGGGGGCACAGCCAACATACGACACTTCTGGTGCGACTTACGAATTACCGTCTTTTTCTGGGTTAAACGCATTTACGACAAACGCTGCCGATCAATTTTTCAATCGTGCGGTGTCCCGTTTAAATCCAGAATTTGACCGCGCTGAAACGAGGCTTAGAACACAATTAATAAATTCTGGCATTCCCGAAGGGAGCGATGCATTCAACGAGGAGTTTAGACTTTTCCGGCAAGGAAAGGATGACGCATTAAGCGATTTAGCTTCACAAGCAGTGTTTCAAGGCCAAACGCTCCAAGGCAACATTTTAGGTAATATTTTGACGGGCCGTAGCCAACAATTAGGTGAAATTGGTACTGAATACGACGTTGCGCTTCGGGAACGGCAAAGACAAATTGCAGAAGGCCAGGGACAAATTGCGTTAGATAGAGAAGCGAGAGACAGGGCTATAGCTGAAGCTGTGCGCTTACGCCAATTGCCGCTATCCGAAGCAGCAGGATTGCTTACTGGAGCTACGCCATTTAGCCAGGCAGCAGCAGTTGCTCCGCCCCGCGTTGGCCCATCTTCGGGGCCAGCCCCAGTTGATCTGGGTGCTATTGCCGGATTGCAACAACAAGACGCATTAGCCCGTTTTCAAGGCGCACAACAACGACAATCTACTGCGCTTGGAGTGCCGACTACGCTTTTGGCGGCACGTTTAGGAAGGTCATAACATGGTCTCCTTTATAGCTGATCCCCGAATAAAACAATCTCAAAATATGCGCCGCACTTTGCTTGGGCAAGCGCTGACCCCGTACAAATTGCCCGCAAATCCTTACGGGGGAAGTCCAATTGGCGGAAACTTACAAAGATTGGCAACAGCGTTTGCTGCGCGACAAGCCGGAGAAGAAGCCGCTAGTTTGAAAAAAACCCAACGAGATGCGCAAAATCAAATTATGGCGCAAATATTACAACTCCGAACGCCCCCGTCAGGCAGTACACTCAGCATACAAGAAGCAGAAGATATACAAGGGATTGGCGACGACGTGCGTTCTATTCCGGCGCAAGTCAGCCGTAGACCGTACAGTATGGAAATGCCACCCATTTCGGCAGAGCTGTTGGAAACAGCAGGGTTAAGTCCAGCGGGCTATGAGTTGGCGGCACTAAAATCCAGAACAGCCGGAAGAACGGCTTATACCGCACGGCAGGAAGCCGAGATAGACCGGACGCTGGGAAGCATCACCGCTGCCATAGCCCTAGCGGGAGAAGGTCCGGAAAGGGAGCGTTTGCAGAACCAGCGGAGCCAGTTGCTTGCGATCAAAGATGCCGCAAAAACGGCTTTACGGCAGGAAACACAAGAAATGGACCGTGCTAAGGAGGCACGGCAAGAAAGAAGAGGCTTAGATGTTCTTGTGGATGCCTTTAATATTGAACTAGGGAGAAACGTGAAAGTCACAAAACGGGAGATGCGGCAAAACCCCGACAACTTTGTTAAGGCTAAGTCCGGTGAAAATAAATTAACCAAGTATGAAGCGCATATTAAATCATTAGTTCGTCGCGGCATGAGTGAAACAGACGCAGCCGACATAGCTTATGGAATGGTCAAAGTTGTTGTCGACCCGGATACTAAGCAGCCGTTTCTCGTTAATATTGCGGATAGGACCACCAAGCCCCTAGCGCTAGAAATGGCAAAGAAGCCGAAACCGAGACCGCAAAAAGGAAAGACAGGAACTCTTTACGGGATGGTGGACGAAGGGCCGAGGGTTACTGGCATTGTTGCTGGGGCAGAAATCCTGGGAGAGGAAGTTTTTGGACAAGTCCCCGGATTATCTGGGGAAATCGCTTCTAAAGATCAAATCCGAAATGAGACAGCAATCAATGCGGCGAAGAACAATTTGATTAGGGCGCTGTCGATAAACCCAAGATTCCCTGTTGGCGAAATGCAGAGGTTAGCAAAAGAAATAGATGTTGCTCCTAGTATTTGGGTGAGTACTGGTGCGCTCTTGGAAAAGATGAAGGGCGTTGACGATTACTTGAGGGGCCGTCTGCAAAATGAAATAGCCGCCTCTAATGACATGTCGTTGCCTTCTGAAACGCGGAAAAATGCACGGACAGCGGCAAAGGACATAAAGAATTTTCTCGACAAGCTCGGTGTTCCCCAGCCGGGTAGCGAAACTTCGGATGATTTGAGCAAAATGACTAACGACGAACTTCTTGAAAGTTTGGGCTACGCGCACAGAGGGATAAATTAATGGCTACTCAGCTTGAGATGCTTTTGGAAGCTGAAAAACGCGGTCTTTTGGACGCAAAAAGATCAAGGGCATTACAAGAATTAAAGCGGCGTGAGGTCGTGCAAGGAACACAGGTTGTAGAAAGACCCCCTGAAGCGCCGGGAGGCATGGCTTTTTTGAACCAGCGCATAGCGCAAGGGCTTGGTGGCCCAGTCGATCTGGCAAATGTTTTAATGGGCATAGATAAGCCGTTTTTAGGAAGCGAAAGCATCCAGTCTGGAATGGAAGCTATTGGAGTGCGCTTTCCAGAACAGGATGCTAGACCACAGACACTAGGCGAGCATATTGGGAGTGGCGTAGGCACTGGAGCAGGTATGGCGTTGCCGATGGGGGGTGCAGTTTCCACCTTATCTAAAAGTGCGCGGCCTTTGGTGCAGAAAGTGGCGAAATCAATTCAAGATACGATGGTTCGCTCTCCCTGGCTTACAGGAATTTCAGAGTTGTTCGCGGGGGGCGGCGCTGGCGTTGGCCGCAAGGTAGGAGAAGAAAAATACCCAGACAACCCTGCCGTACAAGCCTTATTTGAACTTGGCTTTGGATTGGGCATAGCGACAGCGCCGACAGTAACGAAAACTGTCCTGACGAAGACGCCTGTAATTGGAGCGGTGCCAAGAGCCGTTGGACGAGGATTACAAAAAGCCGTTGTTCCTTTTACCAAGGCGGGTGGACGCGCAAGGGCTGCTGATCGTGTTCGCGGACTGGCGGAAGACCCGGAAGCGGCGGCATTGGCGATTGAACAAGGCGGCCCATTAACTCCGGCAACGCGGACAGGCGATAGAAACCTAATGGCGCTGGAAAAAGCTGTTCTCAAAACTGACGCACAGCTAGAGGGGCGCTTTAGGCAAGAGCGAACAGAAACTGCCCGTAATTTGAGGCGTGAAATTCAAGAAATGGGCGGCGGCGGCCAAATCTCTGCCACACGGAAATTTGCTACGTCCAGAATGGATCGAATTTTATCGGCGCTTGATGCAAGGCTGAAACAGGCAACTACGTTATCGAAGCAGAGGGTTTCTAAAATTGAGCCTAGTCGCAGACCTATGGAATCATCCGCCATAGTGCGCGAGGAAATTGAAGCGGCGTTGAAGGCGGCAAGAGACCAAGAAAAATTTGAATGGGAAAAAATCCCTTCCGACTCTTTGGTGGATGTTAATGCTGCGCGGGCGCAATACAGTAAAAGCCTTGGTGAGTTGTCTCGCGCTCAACGCGACACGATGCCGAGCAAAGCAAAAGAGTTTCTGGACCCGGAATCAAATGCAAAGTTTGCTGATAAGGAAACTGTAAAAGAGATGCACGGCCTTTATAGCGCATTGCGGGAAGAAGCGCGTACGGCCCGTAGTGCGGGAGAGCGCAACAAGGCCAGAATTGCAGACGATATAGCCGATTCTATTCTAGATGACCTTGGTGCAAAGGCTAACGACACTACTGAAATCGGACAAGTATTCAAAGAAGCAATTCAATTTTCGCGGTTGTTAAACCAAAAATTTCATCGGGGTGCCGTAGGTCGTCTTCTGGGTTATGCCCGCGAAGGCGGCGCGGCGGTTCCCGAACAGCTAACTTTGCAAAAAACAACAGGCAGACTTGGCCCGACCGGAACCGTTGCAACAGAAGAAATTTTAGCTGCTACAGGAGATTCCCCGCAACAAACACAGGCGGCAATTAAAGAGTTTCTTCGCAGTGAGTTCGTCCGCAAAGCGGCTCCGAAAGAAGTGATTGATTCCAGTAGGGCGCAAAAGTTTTTTAGCGAAAACCAAGAATTGCTGGATTTGTTTCCAACGCTTCGCACTGAGCTTGCTGAAGCCAAAAGCGCCCAGGATGTTTTGGCAACCCGCGCTGCAACAACAGAAAGTCGCATACGGGGCGTGCAGTCGCCTTCTACATCGCGGGCCGCAAAATTTCTGAATACCAAAATAGATGACGAGATAGCAGGAATATTAAAATCAGACGACCCGCAAGCATTTGCCACGGAACTGGTGCGACAGGCAGCTAAAGACCAAAGCGGAGAGGCGGCCAAGGGGCTGAAGGGCGGTTTTATTGATTTTATTTTACAAAAGACTGCACGCACTACACGGGGCGACGATTTTGAAGAAGTTATCTCTGGCGGCAAGCTGCTGGCGTCGTTGGAAAATCCGAAAATCGCTAAAGTGGCTGATGTCTTTTTGAGCGCAGCAGAGAAAAAACGGCTCGTTAAAATAGGTCAAGAGCTATCTTTAATTGACCGCTCACAGGGACAGCTAGACGTTATAGGAAAGCCGATAGCTGATTGGCCTAATAAACTTATACATCTGATAGGAACAACGCTTGGTGCAAGATCGGGCGCTCAACTGGGTGCGGGAACATCAGGGGCCAGCCTAAAAATGTCAGCTTATCTATCTAAACTGGTGGACAAAACGCTTGGCGGATTAACCAATGATACAGCAGGCGCTTTGCTCCGTGATGCAATAGATGACCCGGATTTATTTGCCGCTTTATTGCGCGACCCCACTACTATAGCGGGGGCAAAAGATGTTAATGCTAAACTTAACGCATGGATTGTCGGAGTTGGCCGTAACTATTTGGATGTTGAGGAAGAAAACTAAAACGCTTGATTTACGTTAAAGGAGCGAAC
>TARA_R110001583_G_scaffold195337_2_pt1 | contig 15274 bp, 16 predicted proteins | sample TARA_R110001583 | Tara Oceans TARA_R110001583 (sample SAMEA4398432) | marine metagenome | biome: Polar Biome; feature: [MES] marine water layer (ENVO:01000295) within the mesopelagic zone...; material: water (ENVO:00002006), including particulate matter (ENVO:01000060) such... | reverse complement strand
CAAAATCCTTAACGGGGTTTTCTGCACTCAGCCCCACTCGACCCCGGGTGCTTCGAAACAGAGCCGAAGGCATCGGCAAGGTCTTCTCGTGATAAAATCTGTTGGCCAGTTGAGGGATCGAAGTTGTTAACCAGAAAATCGATAGCTTCGTTGTCCGCGGCAACGATTGCTACGGCTAAAAGTGGCAAGGGCTCAGAGAGCCAGTCGAGCACGAAGGTGGAAATTGCGTTGCGATCACCGTCCTGCGCTACCTCCGATGAAAGCTGCGCATTGGCTTCGGCTGTCACACCTAGCACCCAAAGCCGATCCGCGTCAGGCCTTGAACGAGCCAAGTCGGCGATCTTTGCAAGAACAGTTTCACGCTTAGGGCTTTCTGAATAGCGTTTGGCCTCAAAGCAGACGGCATCTGTGGGCAAGGCGCCATCACCATCCATGCCGCCTTGAAACCCGCTAGCTGCCAATCGAAATGGGATGCCTGTGAGCCGCGTAAGCGCAAGGCGCAGTGCCCCCTCAAAGCCGTCTTTCCCAGATGCCTTAAGAGCGAGAAGTGCGCATCGGATCAGTTCAAGTGAATGCTCAAGATTGTCAGGCATCTATTACCACTAATTTTAGCTCATCATGGGTTCGGCAGCGACGCCGTTCTGGGACCAAGTTTGACTTTCTGAGGTGATCGTAACTGTTGAAAGTCGTTCGTGTAGTTTCACCAAGTGAAGTGGCATTGAAATCAATTTCGATACGAAATTGAAAAATGAATGTCGGTTATTTTGATAGATCAAGTACAAATACATCAACAAATCCTTTGATTTCTTCTGGAATTGTCTCCTCGATCTTTGTTTGGAGTTCCTGTGCAGATGTAATGCTGGGATCTTTTCGACCGGCAATCGTCTCGTCGGCGTCAAACCAAAGCACGAGATAAATTCCCTGATGATCTGCGTCCGGGTGGATGGCATATCGGTTGTAAAGCTGCGCCGAGGCTGCCGTGAACAGTTCTGGATTCCATTGCCCTTTCACCTCTGTGACCAGCAATCGTCGTCTGCCGCCCAACATTTTCGCGGCGGTAAAATCGCAACGTTTCGCGTTCCGCATCTGATGCTCGATAGCGTCGGAGATATCGAGAGCCTGCAAACGTGGCCTCAACCATGAAACGATGCGCTTGGTGGCGGTGTTTTCAGAGACACGCTTGCCGCCATCATAATAGGTTTCAAGCTCGTCGAGGTCGCCGCCTTTGAGCTCGGCCTGTAGATCGCTCAGCTTTTCAAGCAGTACAGCGCGCATATGTTCGACGCTGACAACCGCGCTGTCAGCGAGTAGATTTACGACCATTTCCGGGTCAGGCGGCTGAAAATCACGCAGCGCCTGCTCTCTCAGGGATGATGCCCGAATGCTGCGCAAATCAGCTTCGAAGTTAGAAAATCGAGCATCGGATAGCAGCGCGTCGAGCACCGGTATCGCAGCGTCGGGAGTATCACGACCGATGACCCAAACGACATTGGTCAGGTATCTGTACGCGGTTTCTTCCTTGGGACTGCCAGTGCCCCAACTGCTCGGCAACGGGACCGGAGGCCATTTGTCGACAAAAGCCTCCATAATTGCCGCCACTTTGGGCGCTGTGGGATCTGGCCATCCCGTGTCTTCACCGTCTCGTCTTCGCCCGGGATTATGCTCCAGCGCGAATACCGTGTCGGGATCTGCTGCCAGCCAGCGCCAGTATTCAGGTGAGCCTTCCTCGACAAAATAGAAGTGCCGCAAGAGCCAGAATTTCCGGAGGTCCCGAGCTGGCTGGAAGGGGCCGATAAAGTGCCACGCTTCTGCACTACGACGCTCGATCAGGTCGCGAAGCAAAGCTTTGTCTCCATGACGCGCACAGATGTTGACGAGTCGATCCATCGACTCATAGGTCATTTGCGGGAAGCGATTCAGCCATTCCAAAGGCAAGCTTGATCTGAAGGACTGGAATGCAGGACGATAGTCCAGCCATCCCACATCACTATGCTGACCTTCGGCCAACTGTGCCTCAATGAAAGCCCTCAGGAATCGCTCGCGATCAGCTTCGGATGCAAACAGGCTACGATCCAGTTCGCGCGAAAATGCGATCCGCTCATCCTCGGACATTCCGTTAAAGCCACCGGAATCGGTCTTCACCGCCTGCAAGATTGTGTGATTAATACCATCAAGTCGTCCTGTGGCGCGAAATTCAGCCAGACACCCTGCATAGAGAATTCGTGTGATCTGCAAATTCGAACGCTTGGCGCAAAGCTGCAGGCTCGGAGCATGTTTTGCTTGAGCTTTTAATCCGTTGCGTAGAGTAGACGAAACGTCGATCTTGCCTCCGAACTCTTCGTCAAGTTTTTCGGGTTGAAGCAAATAGAGGTTTGCGATGTGTATCAGCCAACCCCAATGTTCTCCGCGTTGGATCTGAGCCTTGTCCCGCGTCAATGAAAGCTCATTAGCGGTTTCAATTTTGCGCTCACGTCTTTTGTGCCGACTATGAAAGCGGCTCCTGCGGTCACGCATCTCCTCCCAATTCAACTTCCAAAGCCGATTGCGGATCGCCCACTTCACCATGAATGCGGGGTTCTGCTTGGCTTGCGCACGAAAAGATGTACGTACTGGGTTCGGTCCCCGGTCTTCTTTCTCATAATATCGGTGGGATGGGATGAAGTAGGCCCAAAGCGCGACATTTTCTTCCGCAAAGGCCGCATCGGCCAACAACTTCTGATCTTCCGGAGTTAGTAAAAGCCCCGAATGGCTGTTCGATCCGAACTTACTCCAAATAATTTCATGAATTTGGGTGCTGTCGGTCACAGCACTCAGCACATTTTTTTGGATTGCACGTCGTAGTTCGTCATCGTCGTACAGCACTTGAACCGCGACGCTGTCGCTGCGGCCTTTGACACTATGAAAGTTCAGGTTGCACAGCCAACCATACACTCTTTGCGGGTCATAAGGTGGTTTGGCGAGTTCGAAGTATCGATCAAGTAGCATGCCGACGATCTTGCTCACACCATTCAGGCAATCACAGTCGTGTTCATACTTTGCTCCACATGTGCAACTTAGGCCATTGGTCAGTTGGTCGAGCAGTGTTTCAGCGACAGCGAGGTCAAGGAGCTGGATCAGGCGCTTGATGAAATATCTCGACTCAATGGTACGTGCCCGCCGGCTATTATGCGGCGGATAAAGCGCGTAGCACTGCTTCAATAGGCCAGACATCAATTCTTGATCCTGCCGCAACGCATCCATCGTCGCACAGATTCGACAGGCAACCCTGAGCGCCGCAAAACTGCCCTCGACAATCAGAAGATCTACAGCCGCCGCGATATCGGACTTGCCAGATGACACAATACAATCTGCTGCAAGCGTGCGGGTGTGCTCATTTACGTCTGAATTAAGCATCAATGTCGTAAGCTCGGGAAGCAGTTGGTCTGCCGCGGGTGTTCCTTCCAGCAAGTCCAATAGTAAGTCCCGTAAGTGCCCCTGTGAGTTCTGCCCGGTCAGAATATCACGAACATTGTCGACGACATCTGCCGTGAAGAAGCCCGATGCGCTGAAGCTACGCCAGCGGTCGCTTCTACGGAAATACGGATCGACTGCCTCCAGCTTCAATAGCCCCTCAAGCAATCGCTTTTTTGATCTCGGCGTCAAAAGCGACGGATCGCCATTGGCCAGTACGGCATAGGGATCAATTGCTATGGCGAGATCTTGAACCTGCTGAGATCCCGAGGCCGCCAACCAACCCAACAACCCGCGCAGTTCGTCTCTCGTCACGCCGTTAGGCGCAATGATGGACATACACTGACGTGCCGAAAATTTGCTGGTCGCATCTGATATCAGTTTGTTCAGGTGCCGGGCAGCGCAGTATTCGGCCACGATACGGTGGACTGGCTCGTGCTGCCCTTCGGTTCTAGCAGGCTTGAATAGTTTCGTGTCGAGTATGGAGTGGATATCGCGCGCTACTACGCCCAAGGCCGTTAGCTGCGGGTATCGTCTCTCGTCTGATGTGCCCGCGATAGAGACGCCATCCGCTCCCGACAGCATAAGCTTGGCGAAAACCTCGTCAGCCCATGATATCTTTTCAGATCGCGTCGGCGCGTGTCGTTGAGGGATTGCTTTGTTTGCCTCATTTGCAAGGTGCTTTACGGCATCCTCGAATATGCTATGGCGATCCTTAAACTCTCTCCCACTCTCGATATAGGCAGCGGCGAAAAGTTTAAGAAATTCTGGATTTCCAAGAAGATACTGGAGATCGAACTTATGAACCTGTGCAGAAAATGCGGAAAACTTCTCGTCGGGAAATTCATTGGCGAACAGCGCTTTCTGTTCCTGTTCATTGAGCGGCAATAGATGAGCGACCCGAGGTTCTACATCAAGGATTGCTGCAACCTTTTGGCTGTCTGCCTCCTCCCACTCGCCTGATCGGCCGGCAAGAATGACGCGGCCTGCCTTTGAGGATCGAATTTCCTTGAGAAGCGGTGAAATATCGTGTGCTGCAAGCCGCGAAATTTCGTCTATTGCATCAATTATTAGGCAGTCAGCTAGGGCGACTGGTGCAAACCCACTAGCTTTGGTCGCCGTCACACCTTTTTGGCGAGCAATGTGCTCCAGAAGAGATGTCTTGCCGCCGCCGGGTTCGGCCAAAACGACGACTACTTTGAAATCCGCAAAAAGAGCCTCTTCCGAAATCGACTTATCCCCAACGAGCAGTGTGCGCGGAATATGAAAAAAGTGGTTCAATTCCATTTCTGGGTTCAATTTGAGTTCCTGTTCGGTCGGTTCGTGGTCGGCGAGTATGTCTGAAGATATACCTCTTCACCAACCTTCAACGAAAGAATAAAACGCGCCAAGGGTAGTCGTGGGGTGGAACTCAGGCCTCCAACACAAAGGCCGGATCGAATTCGACCTCCTCGCCCTGATACCCACAAGGATTTACATGTTGGAGCTGTCGTAGACCATTACGACCGCGTACTCGGCAACGAGAGCTTTACCGCGACCGATCATGGCTATCGCTTGATGTTGATCGGGATGCGGTCTTTCGCGGATCTACAGCGCGTCGACATCGAATGTTCGGGCAGCTACTCGCCTCGAAAACATCGCCGAGCAAGAAATGGTGACCGGCCAGTGAACCGCGGCGTCTCCGGCTCCAGTTGCCGTGAGCTGAAGCTGGGTCAGAAATGCCTGACGTTTGGGTCGAAATTGCGCGACGGCGCTCACTGATTTGACACGGTTTTCTCGCCTGATTGGGTCAACTCCATGTGACGTTCCACAACTTTTTGTAGAACGTCAGACGAAAACGACCTGATCATCAGGTTTGTGACCCAAAACGCCAAAATCTAGCTCCCTGCCAAACGCGACCTTATCCCTATTTGCGAAAAACAGGACTGATGTGCAGACTGAACGCGATCAGCGCCTGTCCTGCGGGTCCTAGGCGAACTCGGGAGGGGCGAGGTAAGGCTAAGAACTCAGCTGAAATTTGGTTGCTCTTATAGGTTGGCTTCCGGCCCTGACCGGTCATTGACCGAGGACCCGCTCCGCTGCAGTGCGGAACGTCAGATCGGACTTTCGCTGCAGGTGCAAAATCGAGCCTGCAGCGAACTGGCAGTGTGCGGGTGCTAGCCGCCGCTGAAATTCATCCCTATTTTGAGATTATTTCCGCAATTGATGCCGCATTTTCCCTGAGTGCGGACTGGCTTTGGTCCCAAGCGGCGGGCTCTATCGCAAAGGTACTCCTCAACCAGGCCAGCGTCAGCCGCCGCGTGGCCTCCAGCGCGTCTGGGTCTTCTGCTTCGGTTTCGCGCGCGTCCCACCCCGCGATGCCGCCCAGGCCATGGCCGACGCCATTGATCGTCAGCAGGGCCTCGGCCCCGGGGGCATCATGGAAGGGATCGGCGTGCCATTCGGGGCCACGGGGCGTGAAATGCGGGTCGTCGTCGGCGCCACAAACCACAAGCGTCGGTGTGCTGATACCGTTAAAATCCACGTCGAAGAACGGAAAGCGCTCCGCGTTTTCGGGGGTCAGGTCCGCACCGCCCCGGCCCGGAGCGGCAAATAGGATACCGGCACGGATGCGTGGGTCGGAAAAGTCCTCGCCGTGCAGGCGCGCGCCGAGCAGCAGGCCGCAGATGAAGCCGCCGAAGGAATGCCCGGCCACGGCGATCCGGCCATGGTCCAACCGCCGGGCCACGGCGGGGGCCTGACGCTCGACCTGGGTCAACTGGTCGAGAATGGCGCGCATTTCCGCCACTCTCTCGCGCCAGAAGAACGGTCCACCGGGCAGATCGGGGTCGAGCCCACCGACGCGGGAGCTGGCCTGGGTCGGCTGGATGACGGCCACCCCCCGTTCGGCCCAGAACTGCGCAAGTGGGGCGTAGCCGTCCTTGGAGGGGAGGTAGTTCGAGGGACCGAAGCCATGCGATAGAATTACGATGGGTAAATTCTCTCCCTCGACCGGCGCCGTAAGGCGTAACTCAAGCGGTTGCCGCCCCTCCATTGGCAGCGTGATAGGCGTATAGGCCACGGTGAGTTGCGGGTCCGGTGTCGGCAGGGCGCGAGATGCGTTGATCAATCTGTTCATTAGTGCGTTTCCTTATAGCGGGACGATAAAGCGGTTTTGCTGCGACCAGAGGGACTGCCTGTGGATCACTCCACGGGAATGCCTGCTTCGCGGAACCAGGTTTCTGCGTCCGCGCCTGCGGGCAGCTTCATCGGCGCCGTTTCGTCCGTAACGGCGCGCCAGACAGCCTGCGCGACATCGCTCACCTCGGTTTTCTCGGTCACGGATTGGAGGCTCTGGAAATATGCCTGCACGAAAGGACCGTAGGCTTCTGGGATGTCCATGCCCATTCGGGCGACCGCATTTTGCCCGAACGACGTTGCCTTTGCGCTGCCGGGCAGGATCAAGCTTGCACGGACTCCAAATTCGGCTGCCTCCAGCGCGAAGCTCTCGGTGAAGGCATTTAGCGCTGCCTTGCTGGCGGTGTAGATCGACAACGCGGGCAGCGGCCGCAGGGTTACGCTTGAGCTGATATTGACGATGACGCCATTCTTCCGCTCGCGCATTGATGGCATAACGGCGCGGGTCATTGCCATAGTGCCCAGCACGTTGATCTCGAACATCTCGCGGGCCCGGGCGATCTCCGCACCTTCCAGCACGTTGAGCATGCCGACACCGGCGTTGTTCACCAGTGCGTCGATCTGGCCGGCACCGGCAATCGCAGCAGCGATGCTTTCGGGATCAGTCACGTCCAAGGGCAGCACCTGCAGGCCATCTGATTCTGGCAGCCCTTCCGCAGAAGGGCTGCGCATCGTGGCGATGACCTCCCACCCCTGATTGAGGAACTGCGCGGCGATGGCCTGACCGAAACCGGAGGAACAACCGGTGATGAGGATACGGGGCATATGAAATCTCCTTTGCTTGTGTGACAAGGAGATAGACGGCAGGTATCGATCATTCTATATTCATAAGTCCGCGATAATCAATCAACCGTCCAGATCCATGCTCGCCCCCCCTGCAGATCCCCTTTCCAGTGTTGTTGCGCTGCTCAAACCATCGGTCTCCATCTCCAAGATGGTCGAAGCCGGTGGCCAGTGGTTGGTGGAGCGGCGCGACATGGCCAGCCCCTTCTACTGCGCGATGGTCGAAGGGCAGTGCCGGCTGCACGTTACCGGGCGCGATCCGGTCACGCTGAGGGCTGGTGATTTCGTGCTGATCCCCCACTTGCAGGGCTTTACCATGTCCAGCGAGATGCCCCCGCCGCCCCATGTGCCCCGCCTGCCACTTGAAACCGGTCCTGGTCAGTTCCGGCTTGGCGCGGCGGAGGCCCCGGTCGACGTGCGCGCCCTCGTCGGACATTGCAATTTTGATACGCCAGCTCGGGGCCTTCTCGTGTCACTGCTGCCGGAGATGATCCATGTCTCGGGTCAGAACCGCCTGACGGCCCTGGTGCCGGTGATCCACGAGGAAACCCGGGCCGACCGTCCAGGGCGCGGAATGATCCTCGAGCGATTGCTGGAGATCCTTCTGATCGAAGCCTTGCGCTCTGATCCCGCGAAGGCCCTGCCGCCGGGGCTGCTGCGCGGCCTGTCGGATCCGCACCTCTCCGGTGCATTGCAAAGGATCCACACCGAGACGGGCCGCCCCCTGTCCGTTTCGGAGATGGCGAAGGCGGCGGGTATGTCGCGCTCCGGCTTTTTCGAGAGGTTCCGCAGGCAGGTTGGCCGCGCGCCCATGGAATACGCCACCGAGTGGCGCATGGCCGTGGCCAAGACCTTGCTGCGGCAGGGCGGGCTCACCAATGCCGAGATCGCCCTGAAAGTCGGTTACGGGTCCGCCAGCGCATTCGGACTGGCCTTTGTGCGGCACGAGGGCCTGCCGCCTGGTGTGTTTGCAAACAAGGGCAACGGTTAGAGCCGGAAGGGGACCCGGATGTGCGTCGACAATCAATAGGCAACGTCGAATTTGGGCTCCAAGTCGCCATGCGGCGCTGCAGAGAAGATTGCGATGAAACTGCATGAAGCGCTTCATCTCATCACGTCACTGAATAGCCCCTAGTTTCCTAGACACCTTCTTGGTTCACATTGCGCTGTCTGTTTTCGAAGTCGACAGGAGACAGCATCCCGTTCTTGGCATGTTTGCGTTTCGGGTTATAGAACATTTCGATGTAGCCGAAGACGTCCTGTCTGGCTTGTTCCCGGGTCTTGTAGCTGCGGCGACGAATGCGTTCGCGTTTGAGCAAGTTGAAGAAGCTTTCCGCGACCGCGTTGTCATGGCAATTACCGCGCCTGCTCATTGAGTGTTCGATGTTGTGCGCCCTCAGGAACGCGGCCCAATCTCGGCTTGTGTATTGGGGCCCTTGATCGGTGTGGATCAGGACGGTGCGATTTGGCTTTCGCCGCCAAACGGCCATGAGCAAGGCCTGAATTACAAGGTCGGTTGGTTGGCGTGATTGTGTCGCCCAACCGATCACACGGCGCGAATAGAGATCAATGACGACGGCCAGATAAAGGAACCCCTCGTAGGTTTTGATGTAGGTAATATCTGAGACCCAAGCCGTATCCGGCTCAGCGACATCAAACTGCCGATCCAACGTATTGTCGATGACGACAGAGGGTTTGCCGCCATACTTGCCAGGCTTGCGTTTGTAGCCGATCTCAGCGCGGATCCCTGCCAAACGGGCCAGCCTTGCGACCCGGTTTGGGCAACTGGTCTCGCCCAATTCCATCAGATCATCATGCAGCTTACGATAGCCATAGACCTTGCCGCTATCTTTCCATGCGCTCTTGAGCAACTGCGTCTGTCGGGCATCCTCACGCGCGCGGTGGCTTAATGGATTCTTAACCCATGCGTAGAACCCGCTAGGGTGGATGTTGAGGCAGTGGCACATTCTGCGCACGGAAAAGGTGGGACGATGCGCGGCCACGAACGCGTACTTCATCTTGCATCCTTGGCGAAGTACGCGGCTGCCTTCCTAAGAAACAGCTATGTCAGCCTCTGGTGGCAATTCCTGCAAATCATAACCGAACGACTTTGCTCGCCGCTTGAGATTGCCGAGTACGCGATTGCGGTATCGTTCCTCATAATGCGATGCGCCGGGATCTTTGTAGGTCATGCCGTATCGGAGGGTGTTATAGAACAAAACTGCAATCTTACGCGCTGTCGCGGTGACGGCTTTGGCCTTGCCCGCCCGTGCAGCCAATCGGCGGTAGAAAGCCCCCAGAGCGGTATCGCTACGCCCGATAGTAACCGCAGCCAAACGCAGCAATGCCGCCGCACGGCTAGAAGATCGCCTTGTCCGCGATGACAGCACCTTACCGCCAGATATCTTGTTGCCTGGTGCAAGGCAGAGCCATGACGTCAAGTGTTTGGCGCTCGGCCATGCGCGCAGGTCGGTCCCGCATTCCCCAACCAGCTTGAGCGATAGTGAAGGCCCCATCCCATGGATCTCGGTCAGATCAACGCCGAGGACACCAAACAGCGCGGCCCGGACATCAAATGACGGCGTGCTCACTTGCTTGGTCTTTGTGCGTGGACGTGGCAGCTGACTGCGGTCGTATTCGTTATCTGAACCGAGTACCCCCAACGTCGCTTCAAGATGACGATCACATTCCAGCATCTTGCTTTGATAAAAGTCGTAGAGCGCAAGCGATTGAGTCAGCGCAAAAATATGTTCGGGGCGGTCATTGCCATTGAGTGCGGCTTTGATTGTCTCGACAGAAGCCTTGCAACGTACGTCACGATGGGACGCCAACACATCCAAATCTCGCTCGCCATCGACGATGGCTCGGATAATCCGCATGCCGGTGACGCCAGTGATATCCGACACAACATGATGCAGCTGCAAGTTCATCTCCATGAGTGCCTTTTGCATGTGCTGGATATGAGCCGCCGCATATTCCACCAACCGTTCCCGCTGTCGCAGATACGCCCGCAGGGTAGCTATCTGAGCAGATGGTCTGAAGCTGCCGCGTAAAAGCCCATATGAATGCAATTGCCGCAACCAACTGGCATCGCTGACGTCCGTTTTCCGCCCGGGAACGTTTTTAGCGTAGCGGGCATTCACCAGAATGACCTCAAAGCCATGCTGTTCGAGGATCTCGTAAGCAGGGATCCAATAGACACCTGTGGATTCCATGGCCACACTCGTAACGCCATGCATTTTGAACCATTCAGCCAAGTCATGCAGATCATGTGTGAAGGTACCAAAAGCGCGCACCGGTGCGTCGGTCACGTCGGGATTGACCGCGGCCATGTGCTCACGCGAGCCGATATCAACGGCAGCGGCACCAATGTTCACAGTCTCAATCGCTGGGGTCTCGCGGGTCGTTTGCTTTGCCATCGCTCATCCTCCTGTTGGCAACAGAAGGGCGTGGGCTATGCAAATCCGTCATCTTCCTAACCGGGATCACCGCAAGGCGGCGTCACCACTCTCAAGTTCGCATCAACCCATGGACCACGTTTTTTAACGGGGTTCCCGACAGCGCCGGGACCACCAATAAGCGAACGGCCGCTGCCCTTCATGGCGCAACATAGCACAGGCTGTTTCTACCGCGCACAGGCGGGACCCAACCCGGAACGGTTTTTAAGATGTCGCGCTCCTCAGTCATCCGAGCCAACTCACGCTTGAGCTTCCGGTTCTCGGCCTCGTGATCCACGGATGATGCCTGTGACGCGGCTTTCGCATACAACTTCATCCATTTGTAGAGCGAGTCAGTGCTGACGCCTAACCGCTCTGAAATCTCACGAACGGCGTACCCCCGAACTGCAATCTGATGCACAGCATCGCGCTTGAAATCTTCACTGAAATTTGGCTTCCCCATAACGGCCTCCTTGCCGCAAAATTACGGCATTATGGAGCAAACTCACCAAATAAGGTTATGGACTAATCTGATATGGTGAGCCATAAAGAGGCATGGAAAACACTGTAGAATATGAACGCCCAAACACGGTATCGGGTTTGAACGCTAAGCGGAAAGAACTGACAAAGCTGCTTGGAAAGATCACCGCAGAGGCAGAGCGGGTGCGCAAGAGCATCAAGCATATTGACGCCTGCGTTGCGTTGTTTGATCCAAACGCCAAGCCCCCGACAACATACCATGACGGGTTAATACCGCGCCACACAGCGCCCAAGGGCCACTTGAAGCGGTTTATCCTGACACAGCTAAGGGAAGCCTCTGACCCATTGTCAGCACGCCAGATTGCGGATGCTTGGGTGATAGATCAAATGATAGATAGGGATGCGGAAACCTTGCGATTGCTCCGCAAGCGTATCGGGATTTCCATAAACACTATTAAGAGGGATGGGCTGGTCGTTGAGGTTGGACTAGATGGATTGTGTAAGCTGTGGGAATTGAAAAAGGGCGGCCAATGAGCCGCCCCCCATGTCACTCGTCCGTTTTGGAAACCCGCCTCGCAATCTTCCTCAGCATTAACTCAGTCCAATCTTTGAGGTCTTCGTAACTATCTGGGGACAGCGTGTCGGGCCACTGCATGACCACGTCACCCTCCGGCAAAGTGCAAATGTCCTCTTTCATGTTAGGCTGTAACTCCCGCTTCTTCTTCGAAACCACATCATCAGCACTTCCTGCTGGTGGATCGTTCTGCGGTTTTTCTACATCTGATTCTTCATCTGTTGAATCACTTTCGCTTTCTTCCAGTTCCGCGACAAACCGCGCCGTTTCGAGGAACGCTTTTGCGGCAGGTGTGACAGCGTTCTTGTTGAAACCAAAACGATTTAAGAGATTTTCCACCCCGCCAACTGGTGGAACGTCAACGCCGGAAAAGTGATCGCGGATTTTTTGGAACAGCGGAGGAAAGTTGGCGGCCTCTCGGAGAGCTTCGTTTTTCTCTGCATCAGTTAGGCCATGCAAAATGTTCTGTGACAGTGGCGTGACACGCATCATGCCCTTTCCAGCCCGTTCGACCAAACCATACCCGCTCAGCGCAGAAAGTGCCTTATTTGCTGCGCCATTAAGGCCAGAGTACCCTAGGATTTTTGCGGCCTCTTCGCGATCAACAGGGGTGCCTCTATATTCGGCCTCAATCGCACGAACCCCAGTGATCGCATCCTCCAGGGATGCGCTGGGGTAAGATGGGCTCTTGATGCTTGCTTCCGCCATGACGTTCTCCATTACTCGCACCTTGACATCATCGCACGTAACGCGGGTTACTTCAATTACTTTTTCGCTTGACCGACGTGTGGGTCGCCGCGTAACTTGCCCTTGTGTCTCGCTGGTGCGATTCACCAAGATGATGTGCGAGGTTCGAAAATGAAGATACCTGTCTAGCCCTGCTCCGTAAGCCGTGCGGCGTTGCAGGGAGACTAAAAGGGAAAAACCGACCAGCGATTAAGCGGATCGGCTTCCCATAGCGGCAAATTAGAGCGGGGTGTCCCGTGCAAATCGCCAGCCTAGACAACTGGATTCTTGCACAATGGACGCCCCGCAGCAACTCAAATTCTCATTGGAGTTTTTGACATGAAGATTGTTCCGGTCCGCGCCTACCTGCGTCGCCGTTTCGGTCGTGTCGAATTTGTCTGCGCACACATGCGCGGCCTTCCGGCATAATCGACACGGGTTTGGGCGTCCTTAATCCAAGCGTTAGCGGCTTAAGAGGCGGGTGTTTGTATGAAACCATACTGGGGTGGCGCTGTTCGCGTCGCCCCCTTTTTTTATGATACGTGGCGCTGCCAATATCCGGCCCATTGACGCGACACGGGCGCGGCAGACACAGCGCCGATTGCCATAACGTACTGAGTACCGTTGTCTTGGCGGTTGGTGTCTTCACGCCATGCCATTTCAGCAGCGTATGCGCCAAGGTACTTGCCCGCGATATGGTGGTGTGTTCCAACTTCTGCGCGACGAAGGCGGCTAAAGAAGCTTTCGGCTTGGTTGGTGCAGGCACCATCCTTTGAGTACGCCTCTTGGTGGTTGATGCGCTTTATTGGAAAGTAAGCGGCCAGTTTGTCCCAATGTGACGCTTCGTCGGCATGAACCGTTGCGCCATGCTTTACGTTTGCGGCGACTAACGCCACCCCTTCGGCTTCGGTGCGTGTCACATAAGTAAGTGTACGACCACCGCGCTCACGCATCACGATAACAGACTGACGCTTGCCTGACTGGTGAACTTTCTTGCGACGGTCCTTGCGGTCCTTCTTTTCATTGGCGGGTTTTACATAACCACCGAAATACGCGCCATCCACTTCAATAGATCCGGACAATGCGCCCTCGTTACGTGCAATCTCTATGCTTTCGCGGACCTTGTGCAGCAAAACGAAGGCCGTTTTGTAGTCAACGGACAGGTCTCGGGACAACTGCAACGCGCTGTAGCCCTTTGCGCCATTTATAAAGATCGCGATTGCCGCCAGAATATCGCGGATTGCCAACTTACGGCTTGCGAAGATCGTGCCAGAGGTCAGGCTGTATTGCTTTGAACAGCCTTTGCACTTGTATACCTGACGTGTTTTCAGGTTGTATGCGTCGCAGCAACCGCACTCTGGGCAATAAGGTTCGCCATCGGTATCAGCAAAGCGGATATTGCGGAAAGCATCGCGGGCTTCGTCATGTGACATGCGCATGACCTTCACAAGTGAAAGTGTTTTTGCAGCTGGGGACAAGAGGAAGTGCTGTGACATGATGCTAACCTTATTTGGTTAGTAATATATGACAGTGGACAGAGCGCACGTCAACACATATATTCACCGAATATGGTTATTCCAAAAAAGGTGACCCATGAATATGCAAAATAGGGCCGCGCCGCCCATCCCAAAGGCGCGTAAAAATAACGAGGTCAATGTCGCTTTTGAGGACAAGGCCAAGGACATTGTGCGCGATGCCATGCGGGCTAAAGGTGTGAGTGTGGACCAACTAACCGCACGGCTGGCCCTGATAGGTGTCGAAATGAGTTCGGGCGGCGTGGCGAACAAGATAAGCCGTGGCGGATTCAGTTCAGCGTTTCTTCTTCAGTGCCTTGCAGCAATGGACCTCGAAATAAGGGTAGAATAGCTATCTAACCTTATTTGGTGAGTTTGCTCCATAATGCCGCAAAATTAGGGAAGAAAGCGTCTACAATACTAGGGGCTATTCACAACGACCTGTTGAATTTCATTCAAAATTTTGTCACGGCTCCAGCCCTGCGTATCGTTTGCCTCAAAGCCTATAGCTCTGGCGAAGGCTTCAAGCACGCACCTCTCAAAATCACTCACATCAACTGTAGACGAATTTTCAATGAGCATTATGATCGACTGATTGCTTTGCTCAAAAGTTAGCCGCCCCACATAGCAAGCATTGTCTTCTGGGAAAACCTTTTCACTCAAATACGTTAAGGTCATCTCTGAAATTTTTGCATTTGGTGGAGACACAAACTTTCCATGTTGTATCAAATTGTGACCAATTATAGCGTGTATAACATACGAAGTTTGTCGCCCTTCAATCTGACGGGGATGCTTGAAAATAAGCTGGTCATATAAATCTGCAAAAATTTCTTTTTTATCTCCCGGCTCAATATAACCAATAATCGCGAACTGTGGTTCTTCATTATCGCTAGCGAAAGACGACGAGGCGCTCAGTAATACTAGGAAGAAAGCACAGGCTAAATACATAAAACGATGAGAGAAGAACTTACACCAAAACCCCATAATTCCCTCCCAATCCGACAGCTCCAAGCTTCCGAAAGAACCGATCTGTCTTTGCGATATGTTCTCCGGCACTGACATAGAACAACACCAGATGCGCGTCCTGTGATTTTGCCCAATCCAGCACCGCACGAACAAGTTTCAGCGCCACT
>TARA_R110001583_G_scaffold8952_3_pt1 | contig 15288 bp, 12 predicted proteins | sample TARA_R110001583 | Tara Oceans TARA_R110001583 (sample SAMEA4398432) | marine metagenome | biome: Polar Biome; feature: [MES] marine water layer (ENVO:01000295) within the mesopelagic zone...; material: water (ENVO:00002006), including particulate matter (ENVO:01000060) such as...... | reverse complement strand
TCCCTACGCAACCTCTGATCACTTTATTAATTCAATTGGTATAAAGTAGTTTAGAACTAAACATTAAATTATTTTCAGGAGCGTAATATGGAAGATGTTCGTTTAACACAATATAGTCATGGCGCCGGCTGTGGTTGCAAAATTTCACCACAAGTATTGGAGAAAATATTACAGACACAAGTTGCACCTTTTCATGATCCTAACCTACTTGTTGGTAATGAAAGCAAGGATGACGCGGCAGTATTTGATCTACAAAATGGTACGGCAGTGGTTAGCACAACCGATTTTTTCATGCCCATAGTTGATGATCCTTATGACTTTGGCCGTATTGCAGCCACCAATGCAATCAGTGATATTTATGCAATGGGAGGCAAACCTATTATGGCGATTGCCATACTTGGCTGGCCAGTCAATCTACTCGCCCCAGAGATTGCACAAAAAGTAATTGAAGGTGGACGAGCAGCCTGTGCTGATGCAGGAATATCACTCGCAGGGGGACATTCAATCGATACCCCAGAGCCAATTTTTGGACTTGCCGTAACAGGTATAGTGCCAACCGAGCGCGTCAAACGTAATGATCAAGCAGAGAGTGGCTGTCAATTATTCCTAACCAAACCATTAGGTATTGGCATATTAACCACCGCAGAGAAACAATCTAAATTACAAGTTGAGCATCAAGGTGTTGCCCGAGATTGGATGTGTCAGCTAAATAAATCTGGAGAGTCTTTTGCGAATGTCGCAGGTGTAAAAGCGATGACCGATGTAACAGGATTTGGATTACTCGGACACCTCAGTGAAATTTGTGAAGGTAGTAAATTAAAAGCAACAATTTGGTTTGATAAAGTGCCCCACCTACCTGCTATTTTTGATTATATTGAAAAAGGCTGTGTACCTGGAGGAACAGGCCGAAATTACGCAAGTTATGGCGATAAAATAGGCCCAATAACAGAAACACAAAAGTCACTGCTGTGTGACCCGCAAACATCTGGAGGTTTATTACTCGCTGTAAATGTTGACGCCATAGAAGAGGTTAAAGCAACAGCCAAATTACACAACATCGAACTACATGCGATTGGTGAATTAACAGAGCAAGATGGTCCGATTTTAATAGAAATATCTTAAAGCAGATTACTGGATAAGCAAAACCAGCTGACCAGTTTTGCTTAAACCTATTATTTTCTGATACTTAAATTATCCACAACGGAGGTTATATAGAAAAAGTTAATTTCACCATTACAAACCGTTTGCTTTAATTTCAGGTTGCTCATCAATGACAATTTTAGATTTATGTAACTGACTAATAACAACACCTACAAATATAATCAGAATACTCAACCATTGCTGACTATTCAGCACTTCGCCTAATAAGATAGCCGATAATAATAATGAAAATACCGGGATTAAATTAGAATAAGCGGCAGCGGTTAATACCGATACCTTCGTTAACGCATAGTTATAGCACCCGTAACCCCCTAAGGTAACAACACTACCAAGGTAAAGAATGCCCAGCAGAGCATTAGTATTATGGACTTCGGGTAAACCGGTATAAATCAAAAATGGTGCAAAAAAGACTGTACCACTGAAACCTTGTAGCGCAATTAATGATAATGGAGAGTAGCGAAGAGAAAGCCGTTTTAGACTCACCGAATAATAGGCAGCACAAATCATCGCTAAAAACTCAAGAAAATTTCCCAATACAGGATTAGATGCATCCTGCGAACTCGGTGACACATAGGTTAATAAAAGCCCGCCACCAATACATAAGGTAAAACCTACAAGAATTGCTCTAGACAGTTTCTCTTTAAGCAAATAAAAAGCTAAAAAAGCAACAATAAGTGGCAAACTCGAAACTAAGACACCAGCTTGAGAAGCCGACGTATATTGCAGTGCATAACCTTCAAATAAAAAATATAAGCACGGCTCAGCTAATGACATGGTTAATAAATATTTCCAATCACCGCTTTGATAGTCAAAGCGTTTAATCCAACGCCACAAAAACAAAGAGATAATCAAGGTACTAAGCATGCGCATAAAAATGACAAAAATTGGATCGTAACTGGTGATGGTATATTTCAAGGCAACAAAGGAGCTTCCCCACAAAAATGTGGCAATAAATAAACAAAGCGAGGCAGGCATGGCGATCTTCTAATATATGAGTGTATTGTATGTCGCAATAGTAATCCTTTTACATTGCGTTTTGAATCCTTCCTCACAGTTTTTTAAACGCATAGTATTTAAAAAAATAGCATTAAAAATACATGAGTGTAATCGCTTTCCCTTTATAATCTGTTACTAAAATAGAAACATAAAAAATCGCTATCCACAAATAACGGCATCATTCTTCGGATCAAAAAAAAGAGCACTAAATAGATACTCTGCACGATATATACAATTGATAATATTGGTAAAAATAGAGGGTAATATAGTGAGAGATGAATTTATTTATTACTACATTGCCAAAGATAAATTTAATTTAAGATTTAAGAACTATTTAAAATGCTTTCTTAGGCCTTAATTTATGCCTAATTTGGAGTATTAAGGCACTTTAGAAGACAGTTTACATAACCTTTAAATTACCATTTACATCAACATGTAAACGCTACCAAATACGAGTTTTGAATTAATACTTAGGCTCAATAGCCGAGATTTTTCCAAAAGTCTGTTTCATCTTCTTTTTGTGTTGGATTGATAATATTAAATATTTTCTGAGCAATCATAGTATTATCTAATTCAATGTAAATGTTCCACTGCCCGCACTTATCTAATATCGGCGCCCATATTGTATCACCTAAATAAAAGTCCCAATCATTGTTGGTTACATGAACTTCACCTGTAAATGTGCTCATTGGGTTACCCGCTTTATCATGGATACTGGGATGATCTATATAGTAAAATATTTTTTTACCACGCGCTTTTTTTATATTAATAATAAAACCAAACTCGATGTCGATTTGTGCAGGAATATCCGTGGTAAATTCTTTTATTTTTGGAAGTGATTTTGATTTAGCATCCCAGCCGTGATAAATACCGTAGGATAGCATTTTAAAAACAGGTTTTTGTCTCGCCATTAGTACACTCTTTTATTGATTTCCCAGGTTAAACCTAGTTTTATTTTGGGGCGCTGATTATAGCAAAGGAACTAAGAAGGTGAAGATTCTTGCTAGTTAAAATAATTCACTAAAAAAAAGTTAAAAAAAATCCGATGATTAAAAACCATCGGATTATATTTTCTTTTATAAAATTTATCCCTTAAAGGATAAGTTTATATTAGAAGCTTACAACCATACCTAGGTTGTAAAGAGTGTCTGAATTGTCAACGCTATCGCCACCAACTTCAGCGTAAACAGATACATTGCTTGTAAATGCATAGTCTACATTTGCAACGTATGTTTCAACTGAATCAACACCAGCAACATCAGCGTCATTGCTAGAGAAACCAGCTGCTAAACCTACTTTATCAATTTGGTAAGCAACAGACAAACCATATGAAGTTACGTCAACATCAGCAACACCAGCATCCAATGAAGCTTGACCAATGAATGCACCTAGATCTAAATCAGCTAAAGAGTATTTAACTTCAAATAATACGTTTGTTCTGTCCATTACTACACCAGAATCAGAATCTAGGTAATCAGTTTCTTGACCAGCGTAAAGCGTTAGGTCGAAATCTTCAACGATGACACCAATTTTACCATCAATAACAGAGTTATCAGTTTCAGTAGCAACAGAGTTGTTCAAAAGATATGCAACACCACCGTAGAACATACCAGTATCAAATGTATATTTGATTACTTGAGTAGAGCTAGTACTTGATGAAACACCACTGCTTATACCGATTTCGTGATCACTAAAAATACCAGCATCATCAAGGATAGTATCTTGTTTACCAACTGTTAATGTACCCATAGTTGCATGGCTAAAACCAACATAAACATTACCCATGTCTGTTTTATCGGCATTGCCATCGATGTTAAAATAACCAACTGCAGTTACATCATTACCAAGATCATATGCTAAATCAAATTTTAGATCCGCGTCATCAATTTCGATTGTATTATCGTTATTACCAGTATCTGATTCTGTATTACCGTAAAATACTTCGATGCCACCGCTAACGTCTACAGTCATGCCATCTGCATCATAAATGTTCGCAGCTTGTGCTGAAGTTGCAAGTAATGCTGTAATTGCTGTTGCTAGAATTTTCTTGTTCATTTCCGTTGCCCTTATTAGCTATTAATATAATTATTTAATCCGTAGTGCCCTAAGTCAGTGTAACCGTCTTAACTCGATCATACGTCTTAAGTGCAAACAGAACTTACCACAAAAAATTAAATAACGATTAAAAACATGCACGAGTGTGACATCGATCACACTTTAGCGGAGGAGCTATGAAATTTTTTGCTCTAAATCACGAAATTAAGCACAGTAAGTGAACTTAAATCACGAACTCAAGCTGAACAAAAAACACACAAGCAATAAACAAAAACATCACAAATCGTTAACAAAAATCACTTTAACGTTAAAAATTAGATACTTAGGATAAAAAAAGAAACAGGGGCATGTAAAAAGGTTAAATTTATAGCTTAAATTTGTGCTTAGATAGACAAAACAGAATCAATCTACATCATTTTTTGTTTATCTAAATTAAAACTAAATTGACTACCAATACCTGGTTGACTGGTCACAGTAATAATACTGTGATGCATTTCTAATAAATGTTTCACAATGGAAAGTCCTAACCCAGCATTACTGATACTGCCTTGGGTATTACTGGCACGGTATTTAGGTTGAAAGATAGCCTCTAATTCATCTTGCTGAATACCTTTACCATTATCTATGATATTCATCTCTACTTTATCTTTATAATCAATGACCTCAAGTTGAACCTTACCAGTCATCTGAGTATGGCGAATAGCATTATCAATTAAATTGACTAAAATGCGTTCTAATTTAGCAATATCAGCATAAGCGATAATGCCATTTTGCTTATCGATATCCGCTTTTAACTGCACACTTAATTGAACTTGTTGCTTTTCTGCTTGATAACGCAAGCGTTGCATAACATCATGAGCAAGCTCTACAACATTAACAGGCTCAGGCATAAATTGAATATCACCACTTTCTAGACGCGCCAATTCAAACAGTTGTTCAACTAATTGATTAACTTGTAAGCCATTTTTATGCGCTAGCTGAATAAGTTCAGGGTCTCGATGCGTTTCAGGTGTAATTAACCACGTTTCTAAATAACCATTTAATGCTGTCAAGGGGGTTCTAAAATCATGTGAAATATGTGACAACAATTCTCGCCTCAAGTGCTCTGTTGTTTTTATTTGACTTAATTGTTGATTGATATGTTTTGCAGCACTGATAAAACTAGACTCTAAATCATTAATTTCTTTACTAGCACACCACTGTTTTGGGTGTTCACTCAGCTGTTTAAAATCATTATGGACATATTGCATACTACGTTGACTAAGTCTTTTTAGGGGTTTAGTGATGACAACAATAGCGAATAACATCGCGCTTAAAGCAAATATTATCGTCGCAGCTAAAATAAAAGCACCGTCTTTTAAGACCTTACTACTTGCTAATAATGCACTCAGGGTATCGCGTTTTTGGCCTCCAATAATGACATATAAGTAACCTTGTACCTTTGAAGAAACTGAATCGATAATCGGACTAACGGAAAAAATTTTCTGCGTATTAGGGGTGCGAGGATCATCCCCATAAAGGGGTAAAGCTTGACCAGCTAAATAATCTTGAATAGGTTTTAAGTTGACTGCATCTAACTTAACAATGCCTTGGGGTGCAGAATAGGCTAACACTTTTCCTTGAGTATCTAATGCATAGAGTTCCCACTCAGGCCCAAGTAACATTTTTGTATGAAAAGCATCACTTAAACTATTGGTTTCAATAATGCCGTTATCAAGTTTTTTATCATCATGAATAATGAAAGACGCTAAATCTCGATGTAATGTTTGCTCTACTTCATCGGCAAATTGTTCACTGCTGTGAAAATACCATTGAAATAAAACGAGTGTGGTGACTAAGAATAATACACCAATAATCAATGCAAGTTGACTAGCAATAGAGCGTAACATGATTTACCTCGAATGACTGAAAAGTGTTTATATGATTTTTATAGATTGTGTCGTGTTGGTCGTTTTATCCGCTTAGTAGGAGAATTTATAACCCACCCCCCAAACTGTTTTTAACCAGAATGGATTAGCAGCATCAATTTCAAGTTTTGAACGCAACCGGTTTACGGTCGAATTGACAGTATGTGCAGAGCCTTCATGTTGACAGCCCCAAATTTCATCGAGTAGTTGTTCACGGCTGAACACTCTTTGCGGTTGAAGCGCTAAAAAATATAACAGTTCAAATTCTTTAGCAGTGCTTTCAATCGCCTTATTAGCAATTATTAGTTGGTAAGCATTTGGGTCAATGGTTAATTCACCAAACTGTAAAATTTCTTTGTTATTATTTTTTTGTTGTTGATTATTGGTATGACGTCTTAGATGAGCTTTAACTCTGGCTTGCAGTTCTAATACAGAAAAGGGTTTGGTTAAGTAGTCGTCAGCGCCATTTTCTAATCCCTTGACGATATCAAGTTCAGAAGATTTAGCGGTTAACATAATAATCGCCACATCAGGTTGCAACTGGCGTAATCTTTTACATAATTTAAGACCGTCTGTACCTGGCAACATAATATCAAAAATGGCGAGGTCGTAACATTTGTTAAGCTGTTTATAAGCTTCATTACCGTCATGGAAAACATCAACCTGAAGATCTAACATCGACAAATTAATTGAAATAATATTAGCAATGTCATGATTATCTTCAACCAATAATATTTTTTTGATTTGCTTTGTAGTTATTTTTTTCATGTGACTAGCAAGCTCTTATCCAATGTATATAGATAAGAACTGCTAAATGCGTTTTTTATTGCACTCGTTTAATAATTAATTTTCCCGCAGGGTTATCAAACTTATGTTCAGCGGATAAAAGTGAACCACTTAATTCGTGCTCAGTTAATACACCGGCATGGGCATATACTCTATCAACGTCTCCACTTCGACTGGCATTAAATGCTTCTCCACCAGAACCAGGTATCGCAATTTCATCATTTTCCTCAGTACCTGCATCATAGACCATTAACATTTTTTGATAACTGTCACCTAGTGCTAACGAACTTAAATCCATATCAGTGATCCCAGTAAAGCCATCGTTAGTGTTTATTAACATAGTCGCTACACTGATACTTTTTGAAGCGTCTTGTGCTAGTTCAAGCGTCCAGTTGTAAGCATCGCCGGGCATCACTGCAGAAGGACTGACTTGACTGCTTTCAATACCGGTTAGTGTAATAAGTTGACTACTATCACCACTTTCAGCTAGCGTCTCTAAAGCAATACTTGCTGTTTCACCTGCTTGCCATAATTTCATTCCCGCTTGATGAGTGGTTAATGCTGGCGGTGAAAATATCTGTCCTTGGGTGATATTTGATAAGGTTACTTCATAAATCGAAGAGGTAACAACTTCAATATTGTCCTCCTCGCTATCAATCACGGTATTAACGCCATCATTATCATTGTAATCACAGGCGGTTAGCAAGGTCGTTAAGGCGAATAAACCAAACAGCTTTTGTTTTTTGAAATTTTTCATGGCGCATCCCCTTACTTAACAGTGATAACAAGTTTAGCGACAGGGTTTAACCATCTATGTACTGTGCTGTCGACATCAGAAATCCCACCTGTTGCATCCGTATCACCTACGTTACCAGGGTGAATATGTACACTGGCATTCGCTTCATTACTACTTGCGCCTGTTGCACCAGATCCTCCATTACCACTTGGATCAGCAGGAATCCCCGCAGTACCTGGCGCACCACCACCATTAATGATTTCATCATTGATTTCTGTACCTGCGTCATAAGCGTTTAGCAAGACAGTATAAGTGCCGGCTTCTGTAGGAATTTCCCAACTATTTAAACCAACAAAACCATCATTAGTCGGTAACATCATGGCCGTCAGTGATAAGTGTGTATTCGCACCAGTATCTAATGATCCTGTAGAGGTGACGCCAGCTAATGTTGGAGCAGAGGTTAAATCTAAGCTTATGCCACCAGCAGCGGTAACATCAGTTTTCAAATCAGAAGTATCACCACCTTCTGCCATTTTTTGTAAAGAGGTAGAAGCTGTCTCACCTAAATTAAATAATGAGGTTTGCTGATCGTGTGAAGCAACTAAAATTGGGGTAAATGCAATTGAATGGGTTAAATTAACTAAGGTAATATCGAGGTCTGCAGCATTGACTTGTGCAGTAGCGATTAGTGCAGTTACAATTGATAGTGATTTTAAAGTTCGTTTAAATTTCATGACTCTCTCCTTTTAGTAAGTAAGAGCAGTCTAAATAACAAATATCCCACGGGAACCATTAAGTTATCACAAAAGTATCCCAGGCATTATTTTTTAAAATAATAACGTTGTTTGTTAAATCCCTCAATTTTATTAAAAACATCTTCTTCTAATAGATAAGTTAGCAGTTTATTTAAAGCAACAGCCGAAGAGCTGTTAACTCATTCGAACGGGTTACCATCAATGACTAAAGGTTTTATAAAATTTAGCCATTGATTTAAATCTTAGATTCAAATAAACAATACTAAAGATCTTCAATACGAATAATACGATAAACATCCGGTGTGGCTTGATAGGCTTTTTCACTTACTTTGATCGCACTTAACAAAGCATCCGCAGCTTCTTGCCATTGTTGTTCATTACGTGCATGTATCACAGCTAAAGGTTTTTGATTATCAACTTTCTCACCTAAGCGCACAAATTGATCGAAACCGACAGCATAATCTATCTTATCCGTGGCAACACGTCGTCCACCGCCCATACTCACAACCGCCATGCCGATAGCTCTCGTATCCATAGCTGAAACGATCCCACTTTCATTCGCATAAACCGCTTTGATTAAAGGTGATTTTTCTAAATAATGATCATAATTCTCTACAAAATCTTTTGGACCGCCAAGTCCCGCGACCATTTTTCCAAAACATTGTGCTGCTTTGCCGTTATCTAATACCGCTTGTAATTTTTCTCGCGCTTCAATAGCGTCTTTTGCTAAATGCCCTAATACCAACATTTCAGCACAAAGTGCTAGGGTAATTTCTAATAGTCGTGGATTTCTATATTCACCTGTTAAAAACTGCACTGCTTCTCGTACTTCCAAGGCGTTACCCGCAGAAGAAGCTAAAACTTGATTCATGTCTGTTAGAATTGCGCTGGTTTTTGTGCCCGCGCCATTTGCCACGGCAACAATTGATTTGGCCAACTCTTCCGATGCTTCGTAGGTTGGCATAAAGGCACCAGAGCCAACTTTCACATCCATCACTAAAGATTCAAGGCCGGCAGCCAATTTTTTAGAAAGAATTGAAGAAGTAATCAGAGAGATGCTATCAACGGTCGCGGTAATATCACGTGTTGCATAAACACGTTTATCCGCAGGAGCAAGATCCCCCGTTTGACCGATAATCGCCACGCCCGCTTGTTTTGTCACTTGCCCAAATAATTCATTGTTGGGAGTGATATTATAACCAGGTATAGATTCTAATTTATCTAGGGTCCCGCCCGTATGACCCAGTCCACGACCTGAAATCATGGGTACAAAACCACCACAAGCAGCAACCATTGGACCTAACATTAACGAAGTCACATCCCCTACTCCACCCGTTGAATGTTTATCAACAATTGGCCCAGTGAAATTCATATGATCCCAATTAATAGTCATGCCAGAATCTCGCATTGCACAGGTTAATGCGATACGTTCAGGCATGGTCATTTCATTGAAGAAAACAGCCATCGCAAACGCACCAATCTGACTTTCAGCAATGGAATCATCTGCGACGCCCTGTATAAAAAAGTTAATTTCTTCCGTGGTGAGCACTTCACCATCACGTTTTTTACGAATGATTTCTTGAGGTAAAAACATATGTGTCTCCTAGCGCTCCATTCAGTATCTTGAAGCGCACGTTATTGGCAGGATATTAAAAAGGTTTACTGGTTAAAAATAGTAAATGTTCAGAGGTATTTAGTAGGCCGAAGCATCCACTTTTTCATCTGAAATTTCTAACGTATTCAATAAGCTCGTTAATAGGCTTGATGCACCAAAACGATAATGCATTTTATCTGCCCAATCACTGCCCAAAATGTCATCTGCCATTGCTAAATATTGAGCAGCATCTTGACTTGTTTTAACACCACCAGCAGGTTTAAAACCAACTGTTTTAGACACACCCATATCGCGGATCACGGTTAACATAATTTCAGCTGCTTCTGGTGTTGCATTCACAGGTACTTTACCCGTCGATGTTTTAATAAAATCAGCACCCGCTTTAATACAAATTTCAGAGGCAAGTTTAATTAAGGCGGGATCTTTTAGTTCGCCCGTTTCAATGATGACTTTAAGAGTGATATCACCACAAACAGCTTTACATTGCTTCACTAATTCATAACCCACTTTTTCGTTACCCGCAATTAACGCGCGATAAGGAAAAACCACATCTACTTCATCCGCACCATAGGCGATAGCCGCTTTTGTCTCAGCAACCGCAATATCAATATCATCATTACCATGTGGGAAATTGGTGACCGTAGCAATACGTACTTCTGGCGTACCTTGTGCCGCTAAGGTTTTTTTAGCAATCGGCACAAAGCGCGGGTAAATACAGACAGCCGCGGTATTACCCAATGCTGTTTTTGCATTAGTACAAATTTCAATCACTTTTTGGTCGGTATCATCATCATTTAACGTGGTTAAATCCATTAATTTAAGTGCGCGCAATGCAGCTTGTTTTATGTCAGACATTCATTACTCCAGATTATTAACTATTGAGAAGAAAACATTAGGATTTATTTTACGCCGAATAAACTCACGATATATAGGGTTTTGCAAAAACATTGTTGCCATATGGAAACAATGATATAGATTTATTAATAATTTTTAACAAAGGGGGTTAATGCAACATCCCAGTAAGCAGGATGACCAATACTTGCTTTTAAAAAAACGATGACAGCATTAAGTCGTTCAGGCAGGTGTTTTTTACGAGGATAAACAGCATAAACAGGCATTTCTAAATTGGCTTTCCAATCTGGTAATAACTGCTTTAATTGTCCAGTTTCAAGTTCATCAGACAATAAATAAGTGGCGATATATCCAATACCATGATGCGCAATCACCGCATCTCTCACCGCTTCTGAAAGATCAACGCGATAGTTACCAGACACATGTATATTCAATTGCTCATTATTTTTAATAAATGGCCAATCACTATAGTCACGAAAACTACTGTGATAAGTAACGCAATTATGATTAAGCAAATCCTTGGGATGCGATATCGGAGGATGCTTTTCAAGGTACATTTTTTCAAGGTACTTTGGCGAAGCAGCCAAGACAAAATGACCATCAGCTACACGCTGTGCAATATAACCTTCATTGATATTTTCATAGGTGGTGATCCACAGATGAATATCCTCTACTAACATATCGATTTTTCTATCTGTCAGGGTGATTTCAAAATTAAGATCCGGGTATTTATCTTGTAATTTATCTAATACCGGTAAAACGTGTAACGTGCCAAAAGAGCGCGATAAGGCAAGACGAATGGTACCTGACATTTGTGTGGTGGCATCCATCATGGCAACTTCAGCATTTTGCATCGCGCTATATAACTGGTCGCAATAAGTTGAAAATTCAATACCCGCATCAGTTAAGGTCACACTGCGCGTAGTACGTTGCACTAATTGCACATTAAGTTCTGATTCTAATTGGGTGACTTGTTTACTAATGTGAGAAGTCGAAACACCTAACCTTTCGGCGGCTTTGGTAAAACTACCACTGATTTTTAAGATATGTAAAATCAGCATTTGATTAGCTCTATTGTGCATTGGCGACTTCCCTTTGGGGCAAAAAAGTATTTTACAAAATTACCAACCTAGATTCTAGATAAATAAGAACCTTAGGTTCATATTTATTATCTCATTTAGCACCTCATAAAATTGACTGTAAATGCTCAGGACTAAGCTATTTATGCATAGTTCAAGGCGAAAAAGCGCAGTTTAATGGTTTAAAGACTACGTACATCCTGTACTTCGCCCTTCGGGCCATCCTTCGGATGTTCAAATTCATTCCCGATGAATTTGTGAGCATTTTTTAACGAAGACGAATATGTATGGAACATATTTGAATAGCTTTAGCTAGTCGCGTAGCGATGAAGTACATGGATGTACTTCATAAATAGGCTTAAATAGCGACGACCTGGGAATTTATTCTAATAGTTCCACATTGTGCCATCTTCTAGACGCGTAACGGGATGATAACCACGCTTATAAGTATAACGCTCAGCTTCTTTTTCATCAAAATCAACGCCTAATCCTGGTTCATCACTAATATGGAACATGCCATCTTTGTAATAATGTTTTGAAGGGAATAAAGCATCACACTCTGGTGTCCCTAAGACTAAATATTCTTGAATGCCGAAGTTAGGTGCCCATATATTGAGATGCCCTTGCGCCGCCATTGAAATAGGAGAATGGCTTGGCGCGCCGTGAAATCCGGTTCTCACATGATGTATTGCAGCTAATTCAACAATGCGCTTAACATGCGTGATACCCCCACCATAAGTCACTGAAATACGGATAAAATCAATTAATTCCTCTTCAATTAGTTGCTTACAATCCCAGAGAGAATTAAATACTTCACCAATCGCAATCGGTGCGGTTGAATGTTGTCTGATTAATTTTAGTGCATTTTGATCTTCTGCTGGCGTTGGATCTTCAAGCCAAAATAAATTGTACTTTTCAACTGATTTAGCAAAAGCGGCAGCTTCTCTCGGTGTTAAACGATGATGAACATCGTGAAGTACTTTCAAATCTGGGCCAAAACGCTCACGGATTTTTTCAAAAACCGTTGGCATATATTGCAAATATTTTTCTGTATCCCAAACTTCTTCTTTTGGCACAGCCCCGGTAAAATCAGTAATAAAATGTTTAGAATCTTCGCCTTCTCTTGATACACCATATCCGCCTTTGGGCATATTTGGAATACCACATTGAATACGAACCGCTTTGTAACCTTGTGATTGATAATTAGCAATGGATTCTAATAAATCATCTAAATCATTACCGGTTGCATGCGCATATACCAAAGCAGCCTCTCGACTTTTACCACCAAATAATTGATAAACAGGTAATCCGGCTATTTTCCCTTTGATGTCCCATAACGCCATATCAATCGCACCGATAGCGGCCATCGCAATAGGCCCTCGTCTGAAATATGCCCCTCGGTAAAAGTATTGCCAAATATCTTCACTATTACGTGGATCCATTCCAATTAAGCAAGGTATTAAATAATCCTGTAAATATTGAGCGGGTAAGGTTTCGCGGTTATTAAGCGTTGCATCACCAATGCCATATATTCCTTGATCAGTCATTATTTTTAAGGTGACATAGTTTTTACCTGGTCCACCTATAAAGACTTCTGCACTTGTTATTTTCATGATTTGATTCTTCATTAACTTATTTCATAAAAATTTTAAAGCTGACAGAGTTTTCGATGTAAAAAGGGTTATGTTTTCAAAGATGAATTGAAATAAATTTGGATGTGATAACAAGATTGACTATGTATTCATTTTTGAAGTAGGAACTATCGAGTTCTCATTAATCAGGCGTTAATATTTTATGATATTTTTAAAAGAAATTAGCCCCAATAAATTGAGGCTAAGGTTTAATACCATTTAAAAATTTGATTAAATGGTGTTTTAGTTTATAAGCTTATTTGTATTGACGAGTGTAAGCAGAATTCATTACTTTCATCACTTTCTCGTAACCTAAACGATTAATTTGAGAGATGTAATCATCCCAATCTTTATTAATGTCTTTAGTTCCAAGAACCCAAGCTTGTTGTTTTTCTAACATATAAGTAAGAATTGAAGGCCAGTATTTATCAAATACCGCTTTTTCTTTTGCATTAAATGTTACACCTAAGAACTCTTCAACTAGGTAATCACCTTGTCCATACAACTCAATACCTTCAAGTGCATGTTTGTTAGACCATTGCTTTTCATAGTTATAGTCTTGGTAGAAACCACGTTGAATTTGCGCACCAATAGACCACATTTGTGCATTTACCGGTGTTGCACTGCTTAATATTTCAGGTTTAAAGGTAGCTTGACCATCAACTAGATCAAAATGTACACCTTCTACACCAAAGTTAGATAAGTTACGACCTTTTTCAGTGAACCAAAAATCAAAGTATTTGATTGATGCAATTGGATCTTTATTTGTGTAAGACAATGCCCAACCATCAGGTTTCACAGGAGTACGTCTATTTTCTTCCATACGTACACCTGAAATTGAAGCAGGTGGAATAAAGGCTTTAAAACTAAAACCAGGTACTTTTTCAGCAAGAGAGTCATTATAACCCGCAGTTGATGCGAACCAATCGTGCGTCATACCACCAAGGTCGTTTGACAATAAGTATTCTCTTGAACGACTACCACGGGTAAATACTTCAGCGTCGATAAGACCTTCTTTGTACCATTTAGCTAGATTGCTGATACCAGTTTTGTAACCTTCACCAACATAGCCATGTTTTACCATGCCATCTGCTGTGTAGAAATCATGGTAAGAATCTGAACCACTTGTACGACCGTCCCATAAAGTAACTAGACGTAACATTTCTTCAAATTGACGAGCGAAGAAAGGAACTTCATCTTTTAGGCCATTGCCGTTTGGATCGTTATCACGGAAAGCAACAAGCACTTTGTATAACTCATCAACATTTTCAGGTGCTTTTAGGTTTAATTTTTTCAACCAATCCATACGAACGAAATAAGCACGCGCAAATTCACCATCTGGTAGGTAAGGAATATAATACACATGGCCATCAGCAGCTTTAATAGAATTCCAAATTCCTGGATGTGCATCAAAAAATGCTTTTATATGTGGAGCATGCTCTGCAATCAGTTTATCAAGCGGTAAGAAAGCACCTTCAGGTCCGTACTGATTCACATTAGGCTTCATGCCAGAACCACCAACGATGTCAGGAAAATCGCCAGATGCAAGCAATAAGTTAAAGGCTTCTTGGCTTTTATTGGTTGCAGAAGAAGCAACATTTTTTAAACTAACGCCAGTCAATTTAGCAGCTTCTTTCTCAACTAACCATTCATTATCATAAACATATTTTTTAGTATGCAAATGAATTGTTAAATCAATTGGTTTGTCTGTCACT
>TARA_R110001583_G_scaffold58958_8_pt1 | contig 15289 bp, 11 predicted proteins | sample TARA_R110001583 | Tara Oceans TARA_R110001583 (sample SAMEA4398432) | marine metagenome | biome: Polar Biome; feature: [MES] marine water layer (ENVO:01000295) within the mesopelagic zone...; material: water (ENVO:00002006), including particulate matter (ENVO:01000060) such as...... | reverse complement strand
GGAGCTCAGTGGTGCCAAGACGGGCAGCCAGTTGGAGAATAACGCCCCGTTGGGCCTATCCGGGAATACGGGCGGCAGTCTGTTCACTGCGGGCAGCTATAGTTTCAAGGCGACGCCGTACTCCTTAAGGAACCGAGGCGGTACTGCGGGAAGTATAAGGACGATTGGCTTTGAGATAATGGATACACCGGCACTTGCGGCAAAATCTATAAACGTTCTTAGTCTATACCCCAATCCCGCCTCGGTGGAGACCACGCTGAGCTTCGACCAACCTACCACGGTAGGTACGATACAGGTGTTCGATGTAACTGGCAGATTGGTACGCACCATAAAGGGTGGCCTCATTGATAAGCGGGGAACACCGGTAAACGTACAGGAAATGCCAGCGGGTACATATTTCGTAAAAACGACAGATGCCTCAGGGCTTGAGTTCCAGCAACAGATGTTGATTCAACGATAACAAATACTAAATAATTTTAAACAAAAAAGGAGACCAATTTGGTCTCCTTTTTTTATATAAAATACAATTGAAGATTACTCTTCCATAGAATGATACACATTCTGTACATCATCATCTTCTTCCAACTTTTCTAGAAGTTTTTCTACATCAGCAGCTTCTTCTTCCGATATGGTTTTAGTTACTTGCGGAATTCGTTCAAAACCTGAGGAAAGTATTTCAAGTCCTCTATTTTCTAATTCTTTCTGTATTGCACCGAAACTTTCAAATGGCCCGTATATTAAAATTCCGTCATCATCTACAAAAACCTCTTCAGCTCCAAAATCTATAAGTTCTAACTCTAATTCTTCTGGATCTATACCTTCTGTTGGGATTCGGAAATTACAGGTATGGTCGAACATGAATTCTACGGAACCTGAGGTTCCCATATTTCCGTTACACTTATTAAAATAACTTCTAACATTTGCAACGGTTCTGGTATTATTGTCTGTAGCAGTTTCAACAAGAATTGCAATACCATGTGGGGCATAGCCTTCGAAAAGAACTTCTTTGTAATCTCCTAGGCTTTTGTCACTTGCCCTTTTAATGGCGCGTTCTACATTGTCTTTTGGCATGTTGACCGACTTGGCATTCTGAATAACCGCTCTAAGGCGAGAATTAGAATCTGGATCAGGCCCACCTTCCTTTACGGCCATAACAATATCTTTACCTATACGTGTAAAGGCTTTAGACATTGCTGACCATCTTTTCATTTTACGTGCTTTTCTAAATTCAAAAGCTCTTCCCATGGTAAATTATTTTAAAAACAAAAATACAAAAACAGGCGATGTTCAGAAATCATAAATGTAATGCACTGAACAAAAGATTGTTTTAATTCTTAGTTTAATTATTATTCGCTTTCAATTATTGCCTCTATAGTTCGTGCAAGCTCAAAATCTTTTTCTGTTACTCCATTAGCATCATGGGTACTTAATCGAATATTAAGAGTTTTGTAAACATTGCTCCAGTCTGGGTGATGATTTTGAGCTTCGCATTCAAATGCTATGTGGGTCATTACAGAAAACGCCTCCTTAAAATCTTTAAACTCAAAGGTTGTTTCAATAGCGCCATCAATATATTCCCATCCGTCAAGTTGGCTTAGATAATCAGCTACTTGTTGATCCGTGAATTTTTCTATTTCTTTCATAATTTTTGTTAATTAAGGACATGATGATCTATAATATTCTGGTATGTAAACTGTAAATTTTTTGGTAATTTATTGGTTTTGGGCAGTACTGCCAAATATCTATCCTCATTAGTGGTATATACCCTTTTCAATATCGGATTGAAATTGCCGACACGCTCCAAAATTTCTTTTATAAAATCTTCATGATGGGTTAGGTCATTACTACCCAAATGATAAATGCCTGTTTTATCTCTATTTATAAGGTAATGAATTTGCTGCGATAACTTATCATCATTAGTTACGTTTAAAATTAAGTTCGGAAATACGTCGACTGGTTCGTTGTTAATTATTGCCTTTTTCATATCCCGTATTCTAGGAGAACTATTTCCAAACACCATTGGCAATCTTAAGATAGCCATTTTTTCTTTCGGTAATCGAAGAAGCATGTTTTCGATTCTAATCTTCAACCTACCGAAAATACTTTCACTAAGTGTTTTATCCATTTCGTAAGATGGGTATTTACTATAGGCATCAAATACGTTTGCCGAAGAAATAAAATAAATTCTACACTGTTCTTTCTTTACATATTCTAAAATATGTTCGTGAGCTATGATTTGTGCTGCAAAATTACCTCGTAAAGCAGAAATTATAATTTGAGGTTTTACCGATTCTAAGATTTCGACGATATCATCTTCCTCTAAATTGTAATGTACAAATTGTTTATTTGTAGAATATGAATTTGTGGTATTGTAATAGGTGCCATACGTGTCGAAATATTTACAAAGCTCTTTATATATAGCATTGCCAATAAACCCACTACCACCAAGGATCAATATTTTTTTAGTATCTAATTTCAAAAAATGGAAAGTTCTGTTTCTGTTGTCAATTTTTCTAAAGCAAGCATACCTAATTTTGAATTGCCCTTATCATTTAGCCCAGGAGACCATGCTGCAACACAAAATTTGTTTGGGAGTAGGGCAACGATACCACCACCAACACCACTTTTACCGGGTAGCCCAACTTCGAAAGCAAATTCACCAGCTTCATCATAAAAACCACAGGTAAGCATTAATGCATTTATACGCTTCACTTGCCCTTTAGTTAAAAACGTATTGTTTTTTCTACATTTACCATTGTTGATAAACATATAAAAAGTATTGGCTAATTCAGCGCAACTCATTGTAAGCGAGCATTGGTGAAAATAGAAATCTAAAACTGTTTCTACATCATTCTCTAAATTGTTATATGATTTTAAAAGATTAGCAGCAGCGTAATTATGAAAACCAGTCAACTTTTCTGATGCGGCTATTTTTTCATCATAGTCAATCATATTGTCACCTGCAATATTCCGTACAAATGCTAGAAAATCTTCCTTCGGATGATCTAAAAGAGACACCAAAATATCAGCAACAACAATAGCACCTGGATTTATTAAAGGATTTCTTGGAATTCCTTTCTCCAATTCTAATAAGGATAAATGATTGAAGGGATCACCAGAAGGTTCTACATCTACACGTTCCCAAAGTTTTTCTCCTATTAAACCCATTGCCATTGAAAGTGTGTAGACTTTCGATATACTCTGTATAGAAAAACGTTCATTAGAATTACCTGCAGAAAAGTTATGTTGTTCCAAGTCTAACAAATGGATGCCAAATTTATGCATATCAACGTTTGCTAATTCTGGAATATAATCAGCTATTTGACCTCTATCTTTTGCTTTATCCGTAGTTTCCTTAATAGCATCAAGTACACTTTGAAAGTCTACCATTAAGCTTTGTAAAAGGGTAATTTAACTACCGTTGCCGCGATTGCATTTTTTCTAACCTGTATATTTATTTTACTTCCTAGTTCTGAAAAAACAGATGGCACATAGCCCAGGCCTATTCCTGTTCCCATTGATGGTGACATAGTACCCGAAGTTACTACCCCAATGGTTTTTCCATTTCCATCAACGATATCATACCCATGTCTTGGAATACCTCGACCATCTAATTCAAAGGCAATCAGTTTTCTCTCCAGACCATGTTTTTTCTCCTTCTCAAGTGCTTCCGAATTGACAAAATCTTTTGTAAATTTTGTAATCCACCCTAAGCCAGCTTCAAAAGGCGATGTGTTGTCGTCGATATCATTTCCATATAAACAGTATCCCATTTCTAGACGTAATGTATCTCTAGCTGCCAACCCGATTGGTTTTATTCCGAATTCTGCTCCGGCTTCGAAAACTTTATCCCAAATTTGTTTTACCTCTTCATTTTTGCAATAAATTTCAAATCCACCGGATCCAGTATATCCTGTAGCAGATATAATTACATGGTCAACACCTGCAAAATCAGCAACTGCAAAATGATAGAATTTCATGGCAGCCAAATCTATGGATGTCAATGATTGCATTGCTTCAACAGCTTTTGGTCCTTGAATCGCTAAAAGAGAGTACCCTTCAGATATATTTTTCATATCCGCTTTAAACTCATTGTTGTACTTTGAAATATGAGCCCAATCTTTATCAATATTAGAGGCGTTTACAACCAATAAATATTGCTCTTCTTTAATACGATAAACTATAAGGTCATCAACAATACCACCGGTTTCATTGGGCAAACAACTATACTGAGCTCTACCAATGGTTAATTTTGATGCATCGTTAGAAGTTACTTTTTGAATCAAGTCTAAAGCATTTGGACCAGAAATTAAAAATTCTCCCATGTGAGATACATCAAAGACACCAACACCTTTACGTACCGTTTCATGTTCAGCATTCACACCTTCGTAAGAAACAGGCATATTATATCCAGCAAATGGAACCATTTTGGCACCAAGAGATTCATGTGTTTTAGTAAGCGCAGTATTTTTCATTTTTTTCATTTATTGGCATTACAAATTTATCGAAAATAAATAGAAGCAAATATACTAGAACTGATATTTGAGAAAATAGTGCAAACTAAATTTTATATTCAAGAAGTCATTAGAAAATCTTTAAGATTCTGATATGTAGTAATATTGGTAGATTTTTTAGTTTTACCCATCACCTTTTGTATTTGCGAAGGAATTTCTAATTGCTCGGCTAATGTATCTTCTACGATATCCATAAATTTTACCGGGTGGGCAGTTTCTAAGAATATACCATACGTATTTGGGTGTTGTTCTTGATACCTTTTTAGACCTAGATACCCAACGGCACCATGTGGGTCGGCAATATAACCATTGATGTTGTAAATTTCCTTTAAGGCTTCTTTTGTTTGTTCATCATCAAAAGAATAGGAGGAAAGGTTCTTTTTTAATGCTTCGAAATCATCTTGAAATAAGTGCCTAATACGAATAAAATTACTGGGATCACCAACATCCATAGCATTAGAAATAGTAGCTGTAGATGGTTTTGGGCTATATTCTTTAGTTAACATAAACTGAGGTACTGTATCGTTAACATTGGTTGAAGCGATAAAATGATCTACAGGCATGCCTAATCGTTGTGCGACCAAACCTGCACAGATATTACCGAAATTACCTGATGGTACAGAAAATACAATTTCCTTTCCTTTTGATTTCGCTTGCTTATAGGCAAAGAGAAAGTAAAAGAGCTGCGGTAACCATCGTGCTACATTTATGGAGTTGGCCGATGTTAATTTCATATGTGCCAATAAATCCTTATCCAAAAACGCATTTTTAACCATGGCCTGGCAATCATCAAACGTACCGTCAACTTCTAAAGCGGTTATATTTTGACCTAAAGTGGTCAGTTGTCTTTCTTGTATATCGCTAACTTTACCACTTGGGTATAAAATAACAACTTTTACTCCTTCAACTCCAAGAAAGCCATTTGCAACAGCACCACCTGTATCGCCAGATGTAGCGACCAATACGGTTACTTCTTGTTTGTTAGACCTTGAAAAATAACCAAGGCATTGCGCCATAAATCGAGCGCCAACATCTTTAAAAGCCATCGTTGGTCCGTGAAAAAGCTCTAAAGTTCCAATATTCGGAGTTATGGCCACAACAGGAAATTCAAAATCTAACACCTCTTTCAATATATCTTTCAAGATATCATCTGGTAAAGTTCCTTCTACGAATTGACGGATAGCTGTAAATGCTATTTCTTCGTTACTTAAATTTTCTATCTCCTCGAAAAAAGAATTTGGTAACGGTTTTATTTCTTCTGGAAAATATAATCCTTTATCAGGAGCAATTCCGTTAACTACCGCAACATCAAATGATACTTCGGGTGCTTTATTATTTAAACTATAGAATTTCAAGATGTGTCATTTTATCGGTTAAAATAGATTCGTTTCGGACATTAAATGGGGCGTACGCCATCCATATTAATTTTTGAAACATGTATTTCGTAGGCAATGCCAATTTTGTCATAGACCATTTTCATGGCATCTCCCACTTTTATAGCGGTTTCGTTTCCTTTACTAAAAGCAAATATAGAAGGGCCTGACCCAGATATGCCCGAACCTAATGCACCAGCCTGTAAAGCAACTTTTTTTACTTCATCAAAGCCAGGGATAAGAATGGAACGAATTGGTTCAACAATATGATCTTCTAAAGACCTGCCTATAAGGTCATAATCTTCTTTGAACAATCCAGCTACGAGTCCGCCTACATTTCCCCATTGCTTTATTCCTGTTTCCATGGATATTGTCGTCTTTAGAATTTTTCTGGAATCGGATGTTTTTATCTCGATCTGAGGATGAATTATTGTAACGTATAATTCAGATGGTGCCGGTATCGTAATGACGTCTAATGGGCTGTAACTACGCACTAAGGTAAACCCACCAAATAGAGCAGGAGCAACATTATCTGCATGAGCAACATCACTAGCTAGGCGTTCACCTTCCATAGCAAATTTTACCAACTCGGTTTTACTGAACGGATTGCCTAATAGATAGTTCATGGCCCAAACAGCACCGGCCGAACTAGCAGCACTGCTGCCAATACCACTACCGGGTTTAATTTTTTTGTTGATTTCTATTTCAAAACCTCCATCATAATCAGCTGCTAAAAGAAATGCATTGCCAGCTACACCAGCCACATTGTTCAACGTTTCTTTAGGTAAATCTTGACCGGTAAGTTTTGTAATTTTAATTCCTTTTTCTGAAACTTTTCGTACAGTCATTTCATCACCAACCGAATTCAAGGCAACGCCAAGAACATCAAATCCGCATGAAATGTTTGCTACAGTAGCAGGACAAAAAACTTTTATTTCGTTTTGGTTCATGATAGTAAACGATTATAATTCGGTTTAAAAATTACCTATTCTAATAATATCTGCAAATATTCCAGAAGCTGTAACATCGGCACCAGCACCCGCGCCTTTAATAATTAAAGGCTGGTTAGGGTAGCGTTCTGTGTAAAAAAGCACGATGTTATCACTACCTTCTAGATTATAGAAATCATGACCTTTTGGTATTTCTTGTAAACCAACGCTTGCTTTACCATCATCGAATTGGGCAACGTACTTTAATTTGCTGTCGGCGTTTTTTGCACTTGAAAATAAAGATTGAAAATGTGGTTCATGTTTTATCAAAGAGGCAAAGAAATCTTCGTTATTGGTGGTGTTCAAGCTCTCTTCAGGTAAAAATGGATTGTTTTCAATATCGGTAATCTCCAATTTATTACCACTTTCCCTAGCTAAAATTAATATTTTTCGCATTACATCGACACCGCTTAAATCTATTTTAGGGTCTGGTTCAGTGTAGCCTTCTTCTTGTGCCTGTTTTACAACATCATGAAAGGTGGTATTTTCGTTGAAGTTATTAAAAACAAAATTTAAGCTTCCAGATAGAACGGCCTGAATCTTTAGAATTTTATCGCCAGATGCAATGAGATGTTTTAACGTGTCAATAATTGGTAATCCTGCACCAACATTGGTTTCAAATAGAAATGGGGCATTGTAAGTTCTTGCAAGCGATTTCAAGTGAGAATAATTCTCAAAGGCTGAAGAACAAGCAATTTTGTTGCAGGTTACAACAGATATGCTATTGCTTAAATATTCACTGTATGAGGTAGAAACATCTTCGCTGGCAGTATTATCTACAAAAATGCTGTTTCTAAAATTTATAGTGTTGACTAATTCTAGAAACTTTGCTTTATCCGCTTTTTGACCTTGGGTCAATTTTTCTTGCCAGTCGTTTAAATTTATTCCTTTTTCATCAAAATGCATAGTTCTTGAATTTGATATACCGATGACACGGATATTCAATTTCAAGTTCTCTTTTAAGAATTTTCGTTGAGACCTAATCTGCTCCAAAAATTTAGCGCCCACATTACCAACACCCATTACAAATAGGTTTAGTTGCTTTATATTTTCTTCAAAAAATTCTTCATGCAATGCATTCAATGCTTTTTTTACATCTTTCTCATCAATAACGCAAGAGATGTTTCTTTCAGAAGCACCCTGTGCGATCACACGAATATTTACGTTATTTTTTCCAAGTGTACTGAACATTTTTCCACTTAGACCTTGATGACTTTTCATATTATCACCTACCAAGGCGACAATAGCCAAATCTTTTTCAGGGATCACCTTTTTTATACGCCCTCTTTCAATTTCGTATTCAAAAGCTTCATTAACGATATTGACTGCCTTTTCAACGTCATCAGCAGAAATACCAACACAAATTGAATGTTCAGATGAGGCTTGAGTAATTAATACGACACTTATGTCTGCTTGGGAAAGCACCTCGAAAAATCGTTTCGAAATTCCAGGTATACCTACCATACCAGAACCTTCTAGTGATAGTAACGCTATATTACCAATGTGGCTTATTCCCCTAACCGTTTTTCCTTTTTCGTTTTTTGATTTGGTGATTAACGTTCCATCTGCATCGGGACTAAAGGTGTTTTTTATTACAATTGAAATTCCTTTAGATAAAACTGGTTGTATCGTAGGAGGGTAGAGCACTTTGGCCCCAAAATGAGAAAGTTCCATAGCCTCTTCATACGATATATGCGGAATCGCCTTGGCTTGCTTTACCATTTTCGGATTGGCAGTAAACATTCCGCTAACGTCCGTCCAAATTTCTAAAATATCGGCATCAAGAGCAGCTGCATATATTGCGGCAGTATAATCAGAACCACCTCTACCTAAGGTAGTAGAATTCCCCTCTTCTGAAGTAGCTATGAACCCTGGGCAAACAGTAATTTTTTTATTTGACGCTTTAAAATAGGCTACACAGTTGGCATTGGTTCGAGTGAAATTTACCATGTTCTTACCATTCATTTTATTAGTGATAATTACATCTCTACTATTCTTAAATTCTGCATCAAGATGTTCACTAATTAGGTATTCACTGATAATATAAGATGAGAGTAATTCACCATAACTAACTATTTTGTCAGATAACCTAGGGGTGATTTCACCAATAAAATAAGCACCCTCCAGCAAAGTTTCTAAAACATTAAATTCGCTTTTTACTTTGCTTAACACCCTACTTTGTATAGTTACAGGAAGTAATTCTTTTGTTGTGGTTAAGTGTCTTTCCTCTAAAGAAGAAAGTACTTTTTTATAGGATTGGTCTTGTGATGAAGCCAACGTGCCAGCCTCTAACAATAAATCGGTTACACCCCCAAACGCAGAGACCACTAATATGATTTGGTCTTTGTAATTGGAAATAATATTTTTTATTTTAATTATATTTTCAGGATTGGCTACAGATGAACCACCAAATTTTAGAACTTTCATGTTATCGAAATATTGACTTTTTAAAAAGATATGGTGTAATTAAACACAAAAACGGAGAACTATAATTTTTAACCCCAAAGGGTAATGCGTGCGGTAGTAGAACCATTGCAATTGGTAGCTGAAGAGAAATTGAACTTTATGTCTGTCTTATCGCAGTCCATAATACTAATGGTTGATTATCAAAAGTAGTACATTTGATATCCTAAACAAATGATTCCACATTTTTTTGCGGAATCGTTATTTTTTGGTAGTAAAATAAATTAAGAATGAAATTATATAGCGCTAAACAGATTTATAAAGCAGATCAGATTTCCATTAAAAAGGAAGAAATAGTTAGCAATGAGTTAATGGAACGTGCTGCTCTACAGTTGTTTAATTGGATTCATCTGCGTATGCAAGGTGCGCCAGTAAAAATTCATTTGTTTTGTGGTATAGGAAATAATGGGGGAGATGGTATAGCTTTGGCTCGTCATCTTTTGGATCACGGCTATAATATATCGGTTTATATTGTTAACTATAGTGATAAACGGTCAAAAGATTTTTTAATAAATCTAGACCGATTAAAGGATCGAAAATGTTGGCCTAGTTTCATGAATTCGACTGATGAGCTTCCTGAAATTGGAAAAGATGACATTATTGTTGATGGTATATTTGGCATAGGATTGAATAGAACTCCTGATGATTGGGTAATTAAAATTATTCAACATTTAAATATGTCCGAGGCCTTTATGTTATCAATAGATATTCCGTCAGGATTATTTACAGACCAAGGTTCGGAAGATGTAGATGCTATTATAAAATCTAATTTTGTGCTAAGTTTTCAAACTCCTAAATTGGTTTTCTTTTTGCCAGAAACTGGTCCGTTTATAGAACAATGGGAGGTGTTAGACATCGGTTTAGATCCTGAATATTTAAAGAATACCGAAACTGACTATGAATTAATCGGTAAAAATGAAGTATTGAGAATGTACAAGCCTCGTGAAAAATATGGGCATAAAGGTACTTATGGTCATGCTTTAATAATAGGTGGCAGTTATGGTAAAATAGGCGCTGTTTGTTTAGCCGCAAATGCAGCGCTTCATATAGGTAGCGGCTTAGTGACTGCGTATGTGCCAAAAATTGGATATTCAATTCTACAGACTTCTCTACCAGAAATTATGGTACTTACGGATACTAATGAAAATGTGCTTGAAAAGATAGAATTTGATTTGGAGCCTACAGTTGTCGGAATCGGAGTAGGGATGGGAACAAACGATAAAACCGTTGCTGGTTTTACCGATTTTTTGAACAAGAATAAAAAGCCATTGGTAATTGATGCTGATGCGCTTAATATTCTTTCAACAAACAAAGCGCTGTTAAAGAAAATTCCAGATAATACTATTTTGACTCCTCACCCCAAAGAATTGGAAAGGTTAATAGGTAGTTGGAAAGATGATTTCGAAAAGCTAGTTAAGGTTAAGAAATTCACAAAGAAGTATAAATGTATTGTTGTCATAAAAGGAGCACATACTATGGTTGTGCATAATGATAAAGGCTATGTTAATACCACAGGTAATCCTGGTATGGCAACGGCGGGTAGCGGAGATGTGTTAGCAGGAATTATTACTGGATTACTAACTCAAGGGTATTTAGCATTAAATGCCGCAATATTCGGTGTATATCTGCATGGTAAAGCAGGTGATATAGCTGTCGAAAAAACTGGTTATCAGTCTTTAATAGCTTCTTATATCATTGATAACATAGGGAATGCTTATCTCGATTTGTTTAAGATGCCTGAGCAGCCTGTTGCAGAAGAATCAAGTGAACAACAGTAAAATATAAATTTATAGAGATAGAGATTAAGAATTAACTCTTCTTTTTACCCATTTAAGAGCATTGTCAAATTCTATAAAAAACTTCATTGGCTTTTTATAAAACAATTTTTCAATCTTAAAGTTGTGCATGTCTATTTCCTTAACGGAAACTATGGCAAATGCTTTAAGGTTATCTAGTTGTTTTAGGTAATTGTAAATGGTTGGGTCAATTGCAAATGAATTTTTACGCAAACTTATAAATCCAAAGTTTTTATCCCTAAAGTGAATTTCTGAAATACCGATAATTTGGTATGCTCGCTCTAGAGTTAAAGTAGCCCCTTCGTCAAAGATGGATACCATATAATTTTCATAAACTTGAATTTTTCCTGTTTCTAATTCGTACTCACGTACGATGACCTTCTTCTTTTTGGTTGATCCAATTTTCATTCTGCTCGTGTTAATATAGTGTGTCTGATAACGAAAGTAAAATGAACTTTAATCTTTGAATAAATTATTAGTTTAAACGCGTAAATATCGTGCGTACTGCTTATAGCTTCTTTGCGGTGTATTTTATTTCTTACAATTGAAAATTTATTGTACGAAAAAGGAGTCCGATAGCGGACTCCTTTTTATTATAAAAACATATTGTTGAAACCATTAGGTTTTAGGAGTTTCCTCTTCAGTTTTTTCAATTTTAATGGTTAATTCTTCACTCTTTTTATCAAGATCGATGAAAATAGTATCTCCCTCTTTAAGCTTAGAATTCACTATTTCTTCCGCGAGGGCGTCTTCAATATACTTTTGAATAGCTCTTTTGAGCGGTCTAGCACCATACTGCTTGTCGAAACCTTTTTCAGCGATGTAATCTTTTGCACTGTCACTAAGGTTTAAATGATAACCTATATCCTCAATTCTTCTATACAATTTAGCAAGTTCGATATCAATAATTTGATGAATATGTTCTCTTTCTAAGGCGTTGAAGACAATTACATCATCAATTCTATTTAAGAATTCAGGTGCAAATGCTTTTTTAAGCGCATTTTCAATCACTCCTTTTTGATGCGAATCTTCTTGAGATTTTTTGGCTGCGGTACCAAAACCAACACCTTGACCAAAATCTTTCAATTGTCTTGCTCCAATATTAGAAGTCATTATTATAATCGTATTTCTAAAATCAATTTTTCGACCAAGACTATCCGTTAAAAATCCGTCATCTAATACTTGTAAAAGCATATTGAATACATCTGGATGTGCTTTCTCAACTTCATCTAATAGAATAACTGAGTATGGTTTTCTTCTAACCTTTTCAGTTAGTTGACCACCTTCTTCATACCCTACATATCCTGGAGGTGCACCAACTAATCTCGAGATGGCAAATTTCTCCATGTATTCACTCATATCAATACGAATAAGCGCATCTTCAGAGTCAAAAAGTTCTTTTGCTAAAACTTTCGCTAATTGGGTTTTACCTACACCAGTTTGACCTAAAAATATAAACGAACCAATTGGTTTGTTTGGGTCTTTAAGTCCAGCTCTATTCCGCTGTATGGCCTTTGAAACTTTGGCAACAGCTTCATCTTGGCCAATAACATTAGCCTTGATGAGGTCTGGTAACCCGGCTAATTTATTGCTTTCTGTCTGTGCTATTCTATTAACAGGAATACCACTCATCATTGAAACAACATCGGCAACATTGTCTTCACTAACCGTTTCTTTGTTTAGTTTACTGTCATCTTCCCATCGTTCTTGAGCTATGGCAAGTTCTTTTTCTAAACTTTTTTCATCGTCGCGTAACTTCGCTGCCTCTTCATATTTTTGCTTCTTAACGACGCTGTTTTTTAATTCGCGAACATCTTCCAACTTCTTTTCCAATTCAAGAATTTGTTTTGGAACATCCATGTTCACAATATGAACACGTGAACCTGCTTCATCCAACGCATCAATTGCTTTGTCTGGAAGAAACCGGTCTGTCATATACCTACTCGTCAATTTTACACAAGCTACAATTGCTTCGTCGGTATAGGTTACATTATGATGGTCTTCGTATTTACCTTTAATATTATGTAAAATCTCAATGGTTTCATCAATAGTGGTAGGTTCAACAATAACTTTTTGAAAACGTCTTTCTAATGCACCATCTTTTTCGATATACTGTCTGTATTCGTCTAAGGTCGTAGCTCCGATACATTGAATTTCACCTCTTGCCAAAGCAGGTTTAAACATATTAGAAGCATCTAAGCTTCCTGTTGCACCACCTGCTCCAACTATAGTATGAATTTCATCAATGAATAAAATAACATCGTCATTTTTTTCAAGTTCATTCATTACCGCCTTCATTCTCTCTTCGAACTGACCACGATACTTTGTGCCAGCAACTAGCGAAGCTAAATCAAGGGTAACAACTCTTTTGTTGTAAAGAATTCGAGAGACTTTTTTATCAATGATACGTAAGGCCAAACCTTCTGCAATTGCACTCTTACCAACTCCAGGCTCACCTATGAGCAATGGGTTGTTTTTCTTTCTTCTACTAAGAATTTGAGAAACACGTTCAATTTCCTTTTCTCTACCAACAACAGGATCTAATTTGTTTTCTTCTGCCATTTGGGTGAGATCTCTTCCGAAATTATCCAACACAGGAGTTTTAGATTTCTTTGTTCCTTTCTGACCTGAAGTAGCGCCGAAGGTACTTTCTTTTCCTTCATTGGTATCTTCAGAATCACTAGGGAAAGATTCGGCTGTTGGGCCGTCTACCATATCATCGTCACTTGTGATCATAAATTTGAACTGTTCTTTAACTCCGTCATAATCAACCTTTAATTTATGTAAAAGTTTGGTAGTCGGGTCGTTTTCGTTTCTAAGAATACAAAGTAAAAGGTGCGCTGTATTTATCGAGGAACTCTGAAAAAGCTTGGCTTCTAAAAAAGTTGTTTTTAGAGCACGTTCAGCCTGTCTTGTTAAATGCAAGTTCTTCTTGTCTTTTTGGACACCGCTAGCATTAGGGTTGGAAGGGCTAAGAATTTCTACTTTTCTACGTAAATGTTCTAAATCAACTTCCAAGGCGTCTAAAATGCTAATAGCCTTCCCGTTTCCATCTCTAAGAAGCCCTAACATGAGGTGCTCGGTACCGATAAAATCGTGACCAAGTCGTAATGCTTCCTCCTTGCTATAAGCAATTACATCCTTTACTCTTGGGGAAAAATTATCATCCATATACTATATTGTCAACTATAAAATTACTAAATCTCATTCAATCAATGGCAAATACCGTACCTATAATCGTTAAAGTTATTGTAAAACCCGTAAAATGTGAGTATGAAAGAGTAAAATTGAACGTATAAAGTAAAAATTAACATTAGTTGAACAAGTGTTGATAAATTATAACATTATTAAACCCAGTTATTCTTAGAACGCTTAAGATTTAAGTATATTGGCATGCTTTTTTACTAATTAAAAAACAGAAGATTTTAAATGGCTGACGGTGAAAAATTGATTCCCATTAATATTGAAGATGAAATGAAATCTGCTTACATTGATTACTCAATGTCGGTCATTGTGTCACGAGCCCTGCCAGATGTCAGGGACGGATTAAAACCCGTACACAGGAGAGTTCTTTTTGGAATGCATGAATTAGGGGTTAGAAGTAATAGCTCGCATAAAAAATCTGCCCGTATTGTCGGGGAGGTTCTTGGTAAGTATCACCCGCATGGTGATACTTCGGTATATGATGCCATGGTTCGTATGGCTCAAGAGTGGAGTCTACGATATATGCTTGTAGATGGTCAAGGTAACTTTGGGTCTATAGATGGCGATAGTCCTGCGGCAATGCGTTATACGGAAGCCCGTATGCGTAAGATTGCAGATGATATGCTTATAGATATAGAAAAGGAAACAGTAGATTATCAATTGAATTTTGATGATTCTTTGAAAGAGCCTACCGTTCTTCCTACTAGAGTTCCTGCTTTATTGGTTAATGGAGCATCTGGTATTGCTGTAGGTATGGCTACCAATATGCCTCCACATAATTTAGCGGAAGTCATTGATGGTACTGTTGCGTATATCGACAATAATGATATTGAAATAGATGAGTTGATTACTCATATTAAAGCGCCCGATTTTCCGACAGGGGGTATTATTTATGGCTATGATGGTGTAAAAGAAGCTTTTCATACAGGAAGAGGGCGTGTAAAAATGCG
>TARA_R110001583_G_scaffold70385_3_pt1 | contig 15303 bp, 12 predicted proteins | sample TARA_R110001583 | Tara Oceans TARA_R110001583 (sample SAMEA4398432) | marine metagenome | biome: Polar Biome; feature: [MES] marine water layer (ENVO:01000295) within the mesopelagic zone...; material: water (ENVO:00002006), including particulate matter (ENVO:01000060) such as...... | reverse complement strand
TTACTTATATTCGCACGAAAGTGGCTTTGATGATGGCAGTACAGAGCCGGTATCCGCTATAGCGGCGCACATTGAGTCAAGTCAAATTGACCTTGGAGATGGAGATCGTTTTTCTTTTGTTAATAGAGTTATCCCGGACATAGCTTTTAGAAACTCTACATCTGAATCTCCTTCCGCAACACTAACTCTCAAGGGTCGAAATTATCCTGGAGGAGGTTACTTGCAAACAAATGCGAACGCTGTTACTCAAACCACAGGAGGAACATCGACTGTTATAGAACAGTTTACCGAGCAAGTTAACCTTCGTGTTAGAGGGAGGTCCCTTGCACTTAGATTATCTTCATCTGACATAGGCGTTACTTGGCGGTTAGGTTCTCCTCGAATAGACATTAAGCCTGATGGAAGAAGATAATGTCAAGAAACTTAGTCCTTCCGTTTTTTCCTACTCCTCCCGAAGAGTACAGCCAACAATACATGGCAGAATTAATGAGATCCTTTTCTACTTACTTGGTTCAAATACAAAACCCAGGGGAAGGTCGAAACACGGGGTTAGCTCTTACGAACTTGCAGACAGACGATCAGGGGTTAGCCGTAGGAGAGTTGTTTAATTATAGAGATGCGTCTGGAATGATGGGATACATAAAAATTGTTGCAGCAGATGCGTCAAATCTTAGAGGGATAACAGCAACGGGTGGAGTTGGAAGTGTCACGGTAACAACATAATCGCACTAGAAAAGTAAAAACAAGTCTGATAGGATGTTTTAAATACAGGAGAAGATAAGAAATGGGCATTGACGTATTAAAAGCATTAGGCACTTTGGTTGGAATGTCTATGGGTGGACCCGGCGGAGCAGCGATAGGTGCCGCTCTTGGAGAGGGTATTTCTTCTGGCGGAGATTTCGAGAAAATGTTACAAGCAGGGGTTGGCACTCTTGTTAATACTCAAGCATATGGAAACTTAGGTCTTGCTGCAAATCTTTTAAACAGCGGTACTTCTTCGGGTGGCGGCGGCGGCGGACGACAGGTAGCACCTCCAGGCGGCGGTCAACCTGGACAGCCTGGTCAACCAATGGCTGCAAATACTAGAATGCTGCAAGGCTCTGGTGGAATAACAAACTTATTAAATGTAGCAGGTCTTAATAATCCTCAAGGACTAGCGATGTTAGATTTTCTTTCAGAGAAAAACAAACCTTCTGCAACAACTCCTCTTCAAAGGAGACAAATGGAAACAGGAGAAAGACTTCCTGATTATCGAGGAACAGCGGCACCTGACATGAGGGGCCAAGGTCTTCGGTCCATGAACATGGGTGGGATGATTGAAGGACCGGGGACCGGGACAAGTGATTCAATACCAGCGATGATTTATCAAAACGGGGGTCCGGTTCAAGAAGCTCGGCTCTCGGACGGTGAGTTTGTGATGACGGCCGATGCGGTTAAAGGTGCTGGGTCCGGGGACCGTGCAGCTGGGGCCGCTAAGATGTATCAGATGATGAATAGTTTTGAAGGGAGAGCATAATGGCTGAAGAATATGTAAACTTATCGGGCCAGTATCTTCCTGAGTATCAAGAGAAATATCTTAAAGATCTTATGGCGAACGTCTATCAAACGGATGAAGAGGGCAACGTCACTGGGATAGCCTCTACGTCTCCTTTGTACGGAACTCCTGTAACAGATGCGGAAGGTAATCCTGTTTATGAAATGGATGAACAAGGTAATCCTCGTCTCGATCAATACGGAGAACAGATCCAACAGGTTCAAGGGGGAGTTCCTCGACCTGATGTAATGCAGATGACTCAAGCTCAACGAGATGCTATTGCTCTGCAAAAGTCAGGCATTGGGCTTTACGAAGACGCGATGGATTTGGGGGCACAGACATTAGATACAGGACTTGGTGCCTATCAACAGGGCGTGGGTGCTCTTGGAGGAACAACAGAACGATATGATCCTACAAGCTATAAAGAATTTTACGACCCTTTTGTAGGAGAAGTAATTGATCAAACATATTCTGACCTTGATGAAGCTCAAGCAAAGGAACAGGGAAGGCTTGGTGCCGACACCGTTGCAGCTGGTGCCTTTGGTGGTTCTAGACAAGCAATACAACAAGCTCTTCTTGCTAAAGATACAATGGGTCAGAAGGCAAAGTTTGGTTCTCAATTGAGGTCTCAGGCATACCAACAAGCACAACAAGGAGCTCAGTCCGCCTTTGAAAACCAGCAAAACAGAGGGCAACAAGCGGCACAAATCTTTGGTCAGCTGGGTCAGGGCATTGCCGGACTTGGTGTTAAACAAGCGGCACTTGGGGAAGCGGCACAAGGTGCAGCTCAAAGAGATGTTAATGCATTGTTTAATGTTGGGTCTATTGAACAGCAACAGCAACAGGCTGAGTACGACGTACAAAGAAACGCAGCGATAGAAGAGGCATACGAGCCCTTTCAAAGGTTCTCGTATATGTCCGACATCTTTAGAGGTGTTCCTTCTACACAGCAAACAATGACAACCTCAAGTATGCCAAGACCAAACCCTATGAACATGGTGTATAATACTTTAGGAGGACAAAGTTCTTCAATGGCTGGTTTGGGTGGCCTTCGTAATGTGAGTGGATTATAACATGGCAATGCAGGACGTATACAATAGAAGTCTTTTTAAGAACAAAGACAAGAGTGCTCGAAACCAATTAAAGAAAATGGGCGGCATCATGGGGTCGTCTGAACAACTTATGAACGCGGTATCAAACATGGGTGCCCCGAGTGCCACGGTAAAAAAGATGACGGGTCAAGGATCTCCAGGAGCTGTTCCGTATAACCCAATGGCTCCCAGACAAATGGGAACGCAACCTCAAATGCGAACACCCAATCAAGCGAAGATGCCTCCTCAAATGCAAAGACCTCCGCAGATGACCATGCCTCAACAGGGAATGCCAATGCAAGGTATGCCTCAACAGGGAATGCCAATGCAAGGTATGCCTCAACAGGGAATGCCTCCTCAAGGTATGCCAATGAGAATGGCTGCAAAGGGAGGGATGTTAGGCATAGCTAACTTAGCAGACAAAGGAAGATTTGGAGACACGGAACTTGTTCATGTTAATCAACAAGAGAAAGACATGCTACAGCAAATGGGCGGCAGCGGAACAATAAATCCTGCGACGGGACTACGAGAATACAATCCTGCAATAATTGCACAGTTATTAAAATCTGGAGTTAAGCTAACAAAAAGTCAATTAGCAAAGCTTGGAAAAGCTCCTTCTTCTACCGCAGCACAAAACAAAGGGATAAGTTCTTTTCAAAAAGTTTTTGGGGGTAAGCCTAGTTTTAATAGCCCTCTTGGTTCCTATCAAACTACAGGTCGTGGGTTTACTAGTCCCATTACTCCCATGAGACCTTTTCAAGGTCCACAAGTTCCTACTGGCGGTCTTCCTACTCCGCCAACTCCGTCAAGATTGTCGAAGTTTACTCCTCGGGATAAACTACTTAGCAACTTATACGCCGGTGCCGCAAGTAAGGTTCCTGGCTCTGTTAAATCTTTTGGGTCTAAACTTAAAGGTGCTGTAAAGGGTAGTCCGGTCTCTACCATTGCAGGGTTGGGATTAGGCTCGATGGCACTTAGTTCTTTGTTAGGTGGAGAAGAAGCTGCTACTGAAGAAACAACACAACCGAGACCTCAAGGTTTAACACCGCAGCAGAGAGAAGCGGAACGTATTAAGGCCATGCAGTATTTTGCAATGGCAGCAGAGTCTAGCCCCTATGCTCGAGGAATGCTCTATGGTTTAGAGAAGCAAGAAGAATCCAGAAAAGTAGCCGACAAAACTTTTGCTACTGTTCAAGCCGCTGTTCTTGCTCAACAGCTAGAGCTGGGTGTATCCTTTCCAGAAGCAAATGAAATAGCTATGGCTCAAGCCGCTGCTGTTGCTCCACTTTCTAGAATGGCAATTGGAATTGATCCTCAAACCTTTGCTTCAGCGGAGGCTCCGTACATAAGAGAGGATGAGTAATTGGCAACTGTCTCTCAACTTCGAAAGGCTTTGCCTAGAGCAAAAGCCGCAGGAGATACAGCCGCTGTTAACTCCATATTAAGACAATTACGAAACATGAATGCAAGTGCGTCAGAGAAAGAAATCTTTCCTGTAGAACTTGCAGAGGGCGTAGCTTCTGGTATCATTGGTATCGGACAGGGGTTCGGGGAACTCGGTGCTTCAGCCGTGGACCTCGTGGCTGGAACGGATTACGCTAGTGCCGTAACAAACTCAGCCGAAGGATTAAGAGACAGCCTTGGTATAGATCCAGAGGGATTTATAGGTAAGGGTGCAGAAGTTCTAACGCAGTTTGTTGTTCCAGGTGTAGCCGCAGCAAGAGCTGTTGGTGGTATTTCAAAAGTTGGACGATCTATTGGTCAAGCCAAAGGAGCGAAGGACGCTCTCACTAGTGCAGAACGTTTTGGTTTTATTGCAAAAGATCTTGGAGCTGCGGCGGCTGTCGATGCAGCTGTTTCTACAGATGGCATGACGACCATAGGAGATTTCTTTGGTGGTGGGTTTACTGCTACGGATGATACCATTGGATTGGATGGTCGTGCCGAAGCCCTTCGTCGTATAAAAAATAAACTAAAGATAGGTGCGGAAGCTGGCGTTGCTGGAGCCGCAGTTACTGGAGCATTTGCAGGAGCGAAAGCTGCAAGCAAGGGGATAAAAGCTTCACAACTTGGTCAAGATGCAGCCTCTGGTCTAACAGAGTTAGAACGCAAGAGAGTGTTTAGTCCTGATGAATTATCTACGGGTCAACAATTCTTTGCAGATCTCATGGCTGGATTTCGGTATCGTTCTTTTTTGCCCGAACAGATAGCAACACGTCGATTAGGCATAACGGGTGCAGTGCAAAACGATATTAAAAAAGCAGAGATGAATTTAAATAGTTTAGAAAGAGATTTAAATAAAGCTTTGGGCGGTATGTCAAAGGAACAACTTGGCAGTGAACGTATGAGGTATATGAACATACTAAATGATTTTGTTACTGAAGCGGATGAAACAAAACGAGCTGGTCATTTAAAACAATTGCCTAACAATGAGTTAAAAAACACTGCAAAGAGAATGAGAAATCACGTTGATGATTTAAGTAAGTACATATTAAAAGAAAGTAATTTTATTAGATACGCTGGAGATTTAGATGCTGGAGAAAAACAACTAGCAGGTAAAACAGTTAAGGAAGTTATTGAATCTAACATAGGGTCCTATCTTCGTCGTCGATATAAAATATTTGAAGATGCTCGCTATACCCCGGACGAGGGTACAATAAAAGCGGCGGAAAGTTTTTTGAAGTCTACAAATAGAACGGGCACGGGTGGAGGTAAGAACTTTGTTGAGAGCGAACTTACTCGAGAGCTCCGTGTAAACCCAGCAAACATAGATCGGTACAAGAAAGAATTAGGTATTGCAGATAACGAGATAGTAGGAGCTGGCAATACAATTAAAGTTAAGTTAACAGGAAATGTTAATGATGCTACTGCTAAGTTTGTACGAGAAAGTATTTTTAAACGGTATAAAGGTATATCAAATAGAAAACATCGTGGTGGTACTGTTGCTACGGAACGTCTTAAAACAGGAATGTTTTTAGAACGAGCAGAATTACCGAAAGATATTAAACGATTGTTGGGAGAGATAGACGATCCGAGAGAAGCGTACCTTGGAACTGTTGCGGATCTCGCTCAATTTAAGGCAACAGATGATTACTTCGGTATGATAGAACAGATGGCAGCAAACAATGCTTCTATTGGTAAATACTTTTTTAAAGAAGACAAGGTAAATCCTGCTACGGGAAAAACGTTTACTGAGTACGAAATTAAAGACATGCTTGATAGCGGAGACTATGTTCGTCTTGGAAGCACAGATGCTCCAAGCATTCTTAAAACAGGAGAGGATATACAGTTAACTTCAGCAGGAAAACAATCCATTGCAGAATCTGAGCTGCGTTCTGGATGGGGCAGTATCAACGGATACATTGTACCAAGAAAAATATACGACAACATGACTTCAACTGTTCTTGCAGAAACAAGTCCCTTCGCTCAAGTCGCAAAGAAAATTATGGGAGGCTTGTTACGAGCGAAAGGTATATCACAATATTCAAAAACAATTCTATCTCCTATAACACAGATACGAAACTTCACAACGGCCTCATTGTTTGCATTAGCAAATGGAAATGTAGGGGCTGGTATGAAAGGAGATCTCGCGTCGTCTGCTGATATGGTGTTTCAAAACTTACGTGGTTTATCAAAGGACCCTGCATCTCAAGAAAAGTTTTTAGAAGAACTGGAAGGTATGCAACGACGCGGTGTCCTAGGTACAAACACAGAGCTTAAAGAAATTCAAGACATGATTAACAAGGGTGTTGGGTTCTCGGACCGTGATCCTAAGTCCGGAGCTGCTGCTCTTTTTTCAGGGTCACGTTTTACAGAAGGTCTTGCAGATACAAAACTTGCTCGGGGTGGGGGCAAGGCGTTAAAAAAGTTTGAGGAATTGTATCAAGGCAGTGATGATTTCTGGAAGATATATAACTATGAGTTTGAAACACGTAAGTTGCACAATGCTCTCCGAGGATTGACGGATGAACAGAAGTTCATGCATCTTACCAAGCAAGGACAAGATCAGGTCATTGCTTCGGACACATATCAAAACTTAGTTAAGTCTGGTGGCAAGATTGAAAATGGTAAGGTAACTTTTGGCCCCGATAACTTTGTAAAAAATGCTGACGGTACAAGCACCACACAACTCTTACGAACTAAACAAGGTATTTTAGATGAATTAATTAAAGATAAGGCGGCACAAATTGTTAGAGACACTGTTCCAAACTACAACAGGGCTCCTGGATTTATCAAGGCTGTTCGTAAACAGCCGTTCTTTGGAAACTTTGTTACGTTTCCTTTTGAAATATATAGAACAGGAACGAACATAATTAGTCAGGCGTTGGAAGAAATTAACTCAGGTATACCTGCGTTAAAGCAACAGGGCATACAAAGAATGACAGGGTTTCTAACCACCACTACTGTACTTCCAGGAGCTCTCGCTAGTTTGGCGTATGCAACCACAGGCGTTGATCGAGATGAGATGAAAGCATTTCAAAGATCCTTTGGTGCTCCTTGGGAAAAGAACGCTTTGCTTATACCTCTGGGTAAAGATGAAGACGGTAAGATATCTTACATTAACTTCAGCACATCCAACCCTTACGATACTTTATCTCGAATGGGATACGCTGCACTCAACGCGATAGAAACAGGAGATGCGTTGGACAAGAGCGTACCTGATATCATGGGCAGTGTAATGACTGAAAGCATTTTTGAATTTGCCAAACCATTTGCTGATCAGTCTATGGTGGCAGAAGCGTTGCTCGATGTTACTGCAAGAAACGGAAGACAGACACAAGGCGGAGAAGTTTACAACGAACAGGATACAACTGTGGTTCAACTGCAAAAAAGTATGCTGCACGTTATGGAAACAATCTTACCAAACATCGTTCCCTTACAGGTGAGTGGTGGAGAACTGGGCATAAGTCGAGGAGCTCGAGGTGTTCTTGGAGAGTTTGGAGTTGTTAATCCAAAAGATAAAATGGGCAATGAAAGAACAGGACTTGGCGAACTTTCTCGATTGACAGGATTTAGCTCACAAACATTTGATCCAAAACGAGGATTGAAGTATGCCGCTCGTCGTTTTCAACGAGGGCAATCTGATGCTAATAGATTGTTTACCAAGTATACAGATGATGAAAACGCAACTCCCAATACATTCCTTAAAGGATATCAGTATGCCAATCAACAGAAGCTGGCGAATGATAAACAGTACTATCGAATGATTGAAGACCTACGATCAATGGGTGTACCAAACGCAGAGATTGGACGCATCCTAAAAGCCAACGGCATTAGCGGATGGAAAGATATCATAAAAGGAAAGTACAAGCCTGTAAGTATATCTCCTCAAAGTATACGAAAGATGAAAGTAGCTGGAACGTATAATACTTTTCCAACGCAACAGATCAACTCACTTCGTCAAAGCATGAGCCGTATTGATCTTAGTACTGAGTATGAGCCAGAAGAAAGTATTGTGTTTGACAAGGTGCTTAATCCACTGGGCGCGGTCAAAGACGCATTGAGCAATATAGTTCCGGCAGCAGAGGCTGGAACCATGCCAACAAGTCAGATGCCACAGTTCACTCAGCCACAGTTCACCACCTCACCTGCATCTCTTGCAGGTGGTAATCCAGCGACTCAAGAGATTGCTAATCGGTTGACTCGTCAATAGACTTTAAGTGTTCCTCTATCTCTTCAAACGTTTGTTTCCAAGTAAAGATAGGGGTGGTCTCGCCCATGTATGCACCAACAGTATTAAACTCAAAAAACTCTACAGCTTCATCATATTCCATGTCATCTCTCTCCATAAGTATTTCAATGCATTTATCCGCGTCATAAACTAGTACGTCAACGCTTCCGTTCTCTGTCCATTTTAATCCTGTGCCTATTACAGCTTCATCAAATCCATCTGCTTTCAACATTATCCTACTTCTCCCCAGTTGTCCCCAAGTTCCTCATCCACTTTGGATGGAACTTTGAGTATGTGATCTAGTCCTGTTTCCATTATCTTTGTAATCTTATTCGCTTGCTCCTGACTTTCTACAGAGAAACACAATTCGTCATGGACAGTAAGCATAGGCACGAGGCCCTCGTCATAACAGTCCTTCATTGCTTTCTTTGTTTGATCCGCAGCAGATCCCTGGATAAGTTTATTCAAAGCCTTGTATGTAAACGCCCTTCGTAAATTCATGCCATGAGCTTTCCTTGCTTCTTCCAAAGACAGGGGTTTATTATACTCGTAACTTCTTGGCTCCCACAAATGAAACCTACACTTCCTACCAAGCAGGGTACGAATAGTGCCATGCACTTGTGCCTGTTGACTAGCAAGATCTGCCAATCCTTTTACAAACGGAACCTTAGTGTGATGCACATCAAGAAGATCCTTTGCTTCTGCATGTGGAATTGATAACTGGTTGGCAAGCTTTGCCTTACCCATGCCATACATAATACCAAGGTTCACGGTCTTCGCTTCTTTCCTTGTTATCCCTGCAAAGTCTGCCACCATCTGATGCAAATCCACATCGCCCTTGTGATACTCCTCAACAATACTGTCAATCATATCATGACGTTGTGCTACGTTCGAGGGTAGGCTTGCCGCAAAGTGCACCAAGAGCCTCGGTTCTTGGCTCGAGTAATCAAATGATCCCCACTTGGTTCCTTCTTCCGGGATAAACAATCCTCTGATCATCTTCTTTATATCGGGATCACGAGCTGGGATCTGCTGTAGATTGGGGTTGGAAGAAGAAAACCTACCTGTAACCGTGCCCCCATCATCTGAACGAAGCTGATGAAATTCTGTGTGTATCCTACCCTTGTGATTGTGGCGAAGGATTGTTTCAATAAACGTACCGTCTGCCTTGTCAAACTCTCGAAGCTTAACCAATGCCTGGCACACTTCATGAGGATGTGCAGTAAGATACTGCTTGGTAAATGACGGAGCTCCGGCTTCTGTTGTTGGATGCTTTAGGTTCAACGCATCAAACATTAACTTAACAGATGCCCCAGCCCACGGATCAACGTCCACTCCAGACTTGTCCTTAATAAACTTACGCAACTGTTTGGTTCTAACATTCAGATCCTTCTTAACTCTTTCCGCCTGATCAAGATCCACACGAACTCCCTTGGTTCTCATGTCGAGCATTAGAGGAATGAGAGAAGTCTCGAGATCAAAGATGCCCCAGAGATCCTGCTTATCAAGCTCGATCTTTAGTCTGTCCCATAGCTTCAAGGTCATGACGGCATCTTGCTCGGCATACTTTCCCACGAACTTAGGAGGCAGCTTCCACATCTCAGCCTTTGGATCAAGACCCCAATCCTTGGCGGCATCCCTTAATGTCTTCTCGTCTTTCCGCATATCGATATAGTCTCGACCCACGTTATTCAGACTGTAAGAAAACCTATTCTCGTCAATGACAGGAGCCGCAACCATCGTATCGATAATCCGCCCTTGGACCTCGATCCCCTCTGCTCTGAGCCATCCTGCATCATAGGTTGCGTTGTGCATAATCTTATCTATGTGCGGAGTTTGCATCTGGATCTTCAGCCATTTCATCGTGACCTTTGGATCTAGGTTGTGTCCATTCTCGTGGCGAATAGGAAAGTATCCAGAGTAATCCCCGGCAGCTACTGCTATACCAACTATGTAGCCATCGTTTCGTGCCCACCCTGGCCCAAGGGTCATGATGTTTGGATCTCTTGTTTCAAGATCCACGGCTATTTGTTTATGCTTTGTTAGGTCAGGATATTCTGTTGGTATGTTCCAATCAGGATCTATAAGTTCAAAGAAATTAATGGTACTCTTATCCTTTCTATTTCTTACCATCGTTCTCTCCTCCCAATGCGCCATACCCACAGACATCAATCCAAGAATCTGTATGTTTAGGGGTTTCTATCAAGCGACTTAACTTTACTGCAATCATACACTGATAGACCTGTGCAACTGTGACCTCCTTATCAAGAAGGACAGACCACATCTTAGCAATGCGTTCGTGGTTGGTATATGCATCACCATAGTCCTCTGCCCTTGGACCATTGATCATCTTATCTGCTTGTGCCAATACTTCTGTTCTTTTCATAATTCATACCTGTATTTTTTATCTGTATCCACTATGTGTAATGTCTTACGTGCTCGTGTTATGCCCACATAAAACGCTCGATGCTCATCGTCTGGGTGCTTTGTATTTATACATGCCCATGTAGACCCAAGATACACGACGCAATTATCATCCTCTCCACCCTTCATCGCATGAAACGTAGAGACCTTTAGCCTTGGTGGTTTTGTTATGTCCTCTCCTCTTCTTTCTAGTGCCTTAATATATAGCTTGTCATCCAAGCCAAGCTTGGCAACGTCCATAGGATCTCTTGTCTTTGGTGCTACCAAGCCATAATCCCTTACAAGATCATCGTATCCCAGAAGGACATCGTCTCTTGATGCTTCAAGCAATGTTGATGCTCCTCTTTTAACTACGGCAAAGTCCCCCTGCTTGGGCACCGCTTTGTAAAACTTTACAACCTGATCAAGAGGCAAGTGTTCCCCCAACTGAAGTTGTTTCCAGGTGCTCATCGTTTCTGCCACGTCAGCACCGATAGACGGATGCCCCTTGTAACTATACAAGTACCCCTCTTCTCTAAGTATCGCCGCAAAATTTCTTGCCATCTTATTTGTTCGCGTCATCAAGGTCCACGAACCTTGGTCCAAGGGAACACTGTCAAGGCTCATATGGAAATGAACTTCGCCCTCCTCGCTTGTGGGTCTGAACTGTTTGATCTTACGCTTACTTATTTTCTTCACCACAGTTTGTGCCAGTTTGTGCACCCTTCGAGGCATACGGTAGGACTGATCCAGTATAACAACATTGTCAGAACATTTCATAAATAAAGATACATCTACCCCGGTCCATCTATGTATCGCCTGATCATCATCTCCTGCAAAGATAACTCTCTCGGCTTTCTCTGACATGTACTCAACCATATTCCACTGCATGGGTGTTAAGTCTTGTGCCTCGTCTACAATAAGAAGATCTAAGGAGGGGGACGTGGTGGTGCTGTACATCTCTATAAGATCTGCAAAGTCCATCCTGTTTGTTTCTGTTTTATATTCCCTGAGAGTTTCATCAATCTTTTGTAGCATTGGAAAGCTTATACTGTGGTCTTCCGCCTCGTTATATTCTTGAACCAAAGGCACCCTTCTGTACCTTGATCTGCTTATAAGTTGAATATATCTACTGCCGCTACCATTAACAGGAGGGATAAGAATACCATCGTCAGGAGAAATATTATCAACCCCATCAAACACCATGCCCAAGTTTTTACCCAGCTGTCTCCAATCGTCCTTGTTAATCATGTCCGTGGATTGCAAGCCAAGATTATGAAACGCAATTGAATGCATCGTCTTGAAGTAAGGCAGTTCTTTCTTCTCTAACTTAAACTCTGAACACGCACGATCAACAGCTTCTCCGATAGCTTTGCGTGTAAAAGAAACAAAGCCAATCCGGCTGGGATGAATGCCTTCTGCTAAAGCTTTTCTCACATGTTCGATAAGAGTATACGTCTTACCGCAACCCGGAGGACCAAAGATCAGAGTGCTATTCTGCATCCGTCTGTACTCCACGAGGACGAGCATCGAGCCACACTTGTATCTCTTCTCGAACCCACCTACTTGCGCTACGAGTACCGTCGTCCTGGCCTAGTATAACAGGTTGTGGAAAGCTATTGTTTTTGACGTGTTCATACACCCAAGACTTGGATACTCCAAGCCAGTCGGTTACCTCCGATATTCGCAGTAAGTTTTTAGAAGGGTATTTCATTGTTTGTCTCCTGACTAGTTTCTGTTTCTGTGTCTTCAAAGGATGGCACCCACCACACTCGTATCTGTGTTCGCTTGCCGTCTGTATTACGAACGCTGTACCTGCCAAAGCATTCCTGTCCGTTGTTTAATTCCTTGATTTGTTCTTGGACCTGGGCCCTTGAGTACGATGTAAACCCCCGGTTCTTTAGAAAGGTCATGATGCCTACTATCGTAAACCGAGTGAGCCCCTCATCTGTCCAAGGCTTTCCCATATCCATTTCCTCTGGAGCCATTGCCTTAATACGACTTGTGCAATACGTCCGCAGTAATTCCTTAAACTGTCCAGACAATGTCAGTTCTTCTGGCACCTCTAACTGCGTAGACTTATTCATCAAAGCACTCACCATCGTCTGCCACTTCTGTGCCTTGACTGTCGGGGGCATTGTTTGGATCTGTTCCATACAGGCTCTTTGCCATAGCAACTGGTTCTGAAGTTGTTCTGTCGAGAGCTGCACTCTCCTGCCATCCACATCCATGAAATACAATCTCGGCTCAGACAGCATGATGGTCAGTCCACCAAGATCGGGTGTATCAGGAGCCGAGCTCCCAACGCCAAAGGGCCGGGTCTTACAGATGTCCTTATCGCAATGATCCTTGAGCGGACAGGTGTCGCACTGGTAGAAGTATTCTTTCTTCTGCAAGGACTCTTGTATCTGTACAATTTCTTTTGCTTCGAGAGAAGGAGAGCACAAGATCCTGTTGTACTCCTCATGATGCTTCTTCCAATCGTCCGGCCACTTGTATCGGCAGTATACCCCAACAGCAAACATAAAGATGTTTCGCATGTCGCTGATCGGACCAAGGCTCGACATAACTTCCAAGCAATACGGTCCATCAACAAAGTGCTTTCTCTCCCCGGCAAACTGTAGAGCATTCAACTCTGATGCTGATATGCGTTTCTTTTTTACCGCATCGAAGAACTCGGACAAGGACATTGCTTCGCCATTCTTGTCGTAACAATACCGAGTAGTAAGCTCTGAGTTATAGTACGGCATGTTAATAAAGTTTCCAACGTCCCCTCGGTCCGCAAGTATCTTGTCCTGTTTTGGAAAGATCTCACAGCCCGAATGACCCAGTGCAATAGACATCTCTGTCAGGTACTCTCGGATCAAAGCCGCAGGTTCCCAATCTTTCAGGAACAAAAACAAGTGAGCTCCGCCCGACTTAGATCGGCACAGTAACAAAGGAAGCTTCAGCCCTTGTACCTTCTCATTTAATTTCTTTAGATCAAGATCATAAGTATCAATGTCCAATGCCCCAAACTTACACATGTTTTCCTGTGTAATAGGGATCGATCCAATACCCTGCTTCCCATCTATATGAGCTTGCACTCTTTCTATAGTCAGCGGTTCTCGGACCACGGTACTATTGGCTTCTGTTTTTCCATTGCGACCCACACGTCCGACAACTGTTTGTCCATGTGCCGCACTTGAGCCTTGAAATACTGCAAGCAACTGTTCTGCCTCAGACATATATTCCTCCTCCAAAGTTCGAGGAGAGGACGATCATAGCATCCTCTCCCCAAGACAGGGTTGATTAAAACGGTATTCCGTCTTGATCTGGAGAGGAGGGGGAGGGTCCTCCTTCGTCCGCCGCTGCCTTAACTTCTCCTGCCGCAATCGATTTGCGGAAGGCAATGGCTTCTTGCAATAGATCCTTATTGTCTACCAAACCGACCTTCTCAACTTTCCAGTTGTTCCACTCACCTAGGTCATTGCTTTCATCAGTGGATGACAGTTTCCAAATGGTAGAGAACACCGCAGGAGTTACCAACTCTCCTGTCTTAGGATGCTCAACTTTCTGCATCGCAATCTGTGTCTTCCAACGACGACTAACCTTCAGCTGCGTTGACTTCATATCAATCACCGCAGGTTGGTACGATCCATCGTCCGATACAATTAAACAGAAATGTTGGTCCGACTTAACAAGTTCGTTGGTACTTGGTAATATTTCCTTGGCTCCTTGTCTTGTCGTTTGTTGTAGGACAGGATCGTTTGGTGCGATCTCTCCTTTGAAACCACCGCCTAGATCTCGAGGTACAAACTCCAGGTACTTTGTAGTCTGGTAACAAGGAACAACTTTCAATCCCTCCTCACCTTTCCAAATCTCTGAGGTTACGGTGTTAAAGGCATCGCCTTGTTCTGCACCTTCTATATACTCAGGCTTCTTCTTGCTGAGTTGCGGAGACATGGCCTGTATTAATCGAACAAAAGGAATCTGCATCTCTGAACTATCAAAGCTTGCTCCCTCTCCTGCGGTACTAAAGATGTCATCCATAACATCCGTTGAAACATTTGCGCCCTTGGGCTTATCTACATCGTTCGCCATTTATTTTCTCCTGATTTCAGCTGCGTTGGCTATGAATGCCCCGAACATATCGAGGTCAATTGGTTTCCCATCCGTTACTCTTTCTTTTACAAAAGCTTTTAGAGTGCTTGGATGAATGTGTGTCTTGGCTACTGGATCAAACCCCTTGTCTCTCAGGATACCAACGACATCTCCTGCTAGGTTGTCTTCACCTTTACCAAAGGAACAAGTAATATCATTCTTGATGATAGTATCTAGGCCCTCGGAACGTAACCAATCATACGCTTCTTCTCTCCGGTCCACAGGGATCGATGCGTGTACCATCATCTTACGCTGAACGGTAACACCGTCAACATCAAGACGATCAACGCCCATCTCATCCATAAGTGCCGGGATATTCTCCACCGATAGCTTGTGCTTTTCTTGCTTCAAACTTTTCAAGTGGGTGTCTGCGTCTTCAATCTGGCTCTCGACGTTGCGAAGTTTGCGTACAAGATCGCTCAGTGTCCTCCCAGTTCCAGTATCAATGTCGGACAACGCTT
>TARA_R110001583_G_scaffold195448_1_pt1 | contig 15309 bp, 12 predicted proteins | sample TARA_R110001583 | Tara Oceans TARA_R110001583 (sample SAMEA4398432) | marine metagenome | biome: Polar Biome; feature: [MES] marine water layer (ENVO:01000295) within the mesopelagic zone...; material: water (ENVO:00002006), including particulate matter (ENVO:01000060) such... | reverse complement strand
AATGACTGACTGTTTAGACGATGTGCTTGATAAAGTGTACACACGAGATTTGTTTGGGAATGACTAGTTGATGAATAAATATATATTTGATCTTGAAACTCTTTATTGTATTTTTAAGCTAAAAAATCACATTGATTCGAGAGTTCAAATACCTAAAGCAATTAAACTCCCAAGTTAACATAACATTAAATATGAATATTAAGACAAAACAATTTCGGTTCGATATTAACGGATTAAGAGCCTGGGCGGTCTTATCTGTAATTTTATTTCACTTTCAAATACCATTGTTTGATGGAGGTTTTGTTGGAGTAGATATTTTCTTTGTCATCTCTGGCTTTTTGATGGTAAAAATAATTGTGAATGGACTTGAAAAGCCAGAAGGGTTTAGTTTATTTCAATTTTATTTGGCAAGAGCTATTCGTATTATTCCTGCTTTAGCCGCTTTATGTATGGTGTTATTGATTCTTGGGTGGTTGATATTGCCAGCGGTTGAGTATGAGGAATTAGGTAAACACGTATTCAGTGCAATCGTTTTTATTTCAAATGGTATTTTTTATTTAGAAAATGGTTATTTCGATTCAGCATCTCACGATAAATGGTTGCTACATACATGGTCACTCTCAGTTGAGTGGCAATTTTATATTGTACTACCTATAGCTTTAATTATTATTAGGAAGCTGTTTTCGTCATTTAAAATCACTATCCTTTTTATAATAGCCTCCATAATTATCAGTTACGGCTTATCTATTTATTTGGCAAAAAACAATACTTCAGCAGGTTTTTATCTATTACCCACCCGCGCATGGGAAATGCTAATAGGCGGTTTAGTATTTGTTTTTTCAACTAGTTTTAAGCAAGAAAAAATAAAAGCTTATAAAAAGTTTTTAGAAACTCTCGGTATCGTCTTAATGCTAGGTTCAATATTGCTCATGGACAAAAGTATTACATGGCCAGGCAGTTTAGCAATGATACCTGTATTAGGAGCTTCACTTGTTTTACTGGTATCCAATCAGCAGTCATGGTTCACTAAAACACCAATAGCACAATGGCTTGGAAATCGATCATACTCTATTTATTTATGGCACTGGCCGATCGTGGTGGGATTAGTTTATGCTGAGCTATTGCAAAATAGAGTTGCCATTATAGTTGGTTTATTTTTAAGTTTATTGTTAGGCCATATATCATTTCACTTAATTGAAAATACGACACGAAAATATTTTCAAAAAATATCGCAAATAAAAGGGCTTATATTTTTTAGCCTTTTAGTTATTTTTATCGCATCATTGGGTCAATTAGTGAAGGTTAAAGAAGGTATTCAAGAGCGTATTGATCCTGAAGTTGAAAAAATTTTTAATGGAGCTATTGATAGAAACCCACAAAGTAATTGTCTAGCTTTTGGAAAGAATAAAACAGTTCCTGAATGTCAGTATGGCGGTGAAAAATTAGGTGTGATTGTTCTGGGAGATAGCTTGTCAGCAAGTATAATGCATACTGTTGAAAAAGCATTACCCTCAAAAGATCTGCATGTATTAGATTGGAGTAAAGCGGGTTGTCCTACAATCAAAAATGTGAAAAAAATAGATAAAAGTGGTGCGGTTGACCAATCTTGTGGTCTTTTTATAAACTATGCCGTTGAGAGACTTAAAACAATAGATCCAAAAGTGCCAGTGATTATTTACAGTTATTCATCGTCATATTTCATAGGGCGATTTAGCTCTAAAGTAGAGGCCGAATTACAAAAGCCAGATGCATTCATAGATAATCATTATTCCTTTCGAAATCAAGATTTTTTTAACGATATTACAATGGAGTTTGAAAAAACCATTTGTGAAATTTCATCTACAAGAGATGTTTATTTATTAAAACCAACTCCTGAATTTTATGAAAATATCCCATATTACCTTGGTAGAAAAAGAATGTTATCCGGTAAAATTCCCAGTGTAAAAATGAAGAGGGAAGACTATATAAATAGAAATAAAAAGCTGCTTAATTTCTACGATAAAGTCGCAAGTAATTGTAACGTTCATTTATTAGATCCTACAGAATATCTTTGCAATGAAGGTTTTTGCTCAGCTGATGATAAGGGTGTTCCTATGTATTATGACGGGCATCATTTAAGTGAGCACGGCGCTAATAAACTACTCCCCATGTTTAAAATAATAGCACTATGATAGTAATTAAAAATAATACTCTAAAAAATATAGTCACTTTAATGACAGGCACGTTAGGCGCACAAGTTTTTGCCTTAGCTATTACCCCTGTTATTACTAGACTATACGCCCCAGATCAGTACGGTATGATGGGGATGTTTTTAGCTATTATTATAGTGTTGGTGCCTATTTCTGCGCTGACATTGCCTGCAGCTATTGTTCTACCTAAGTTGGATGAGGACGCAAAATCATTAGCGTTCATAAGCATCATGTTGAGTGCAGTTTTTTCAATTTTTCTCTTTATTGTATTATTAATAGCACTGAATCCATTGGTTGAACGATTTAATTTAGAAAGTATTAAATGGTTATTACTCTTAGTACCGGTTACTATGTTTTTTTCGACATTCCATCAAGTTTTTGAACAATGGATGATTCGAAATAAGCAATTTAAATTCATTTCTAAAATTTCTATATTCCAATCCCTTAGTTTGAACGGTTCAAAAGCGGTTACCGGTTTATTCGCACCGTTTGGTTCAAGCCTCATCGTATTAACATCATTAGGCTATGCCATCCATTCAGTTTTGTTCTTTTTCAGTGGTGGAAAAACACTATTAAGAGACATTGTAAACTTAAAAAAATCAAATCAATATTACTGGCAATTACTTAAACGCTATATCGACTTTCCAGTTTTTCGTGCACCCAATGTATTTTTAAACCTTGCATCTCAAAGTTTGCCAATATTATTTTTAGCAACCACCTTTGGTCCGACAGCCGCGGGTTTTTACACTTTAGCTCGTACTATGATGAACATACCTGCTACCTTAATTGGTAAAGCGGTGGGTGATGTGTTTTATCCTAAATTATCAGAGCTTAAAATAAATAAACTTCCTATATATTCATTATTTGCAAAAACCACCTTAATTTTAGCTGCATTAGGTATTATTCCATATTTAACCGTATTTTTATTTGGGGAGTTTTTATTTGGTCTTGTATTTGGCGCTAAATGGTCTGCTGCAGGAGTATATGCAGGCTGGTTATCTATTTGGATATATACGATTTTTTTATCGCCATTATGTACAAATATCTTGGCTGTAATTAACAGGCAAGGCTTTAACTTACTTAATACAATAATTAAAGTAGCAGTTAGAACTTTAATTCTTATAGGTTGTATTTATTACAAAATCAGCGCTATTGAAAGTGTCATTTTATTTTCAGTCGCAAGTGCCACTATCAATATAATTTTTATACTGGTAGTGCTTTACATGGTAAAAAAACATGATGAACATTGATGATATTCCTAGATTACTACAACGAGTTGTTGATAATAATTTAATTCAAAATGAAGATGGATCTTTTCCTGCTGGTCATAATGGGCCTCATCATGATGATGAAACGCCTGTACGAACTACAGCTCATACGTTATATATGCTGTGCTGGCTTGTCGATACTGGTTTAGAGCAATACAAAGTTAAAGCCAATAAAGCTGCAGATTATTTATTAAGTCATAAAGCTAGGCCAATGAACGCTTCTTTTTGGTGTCGTAAAAACCCAGAGAAAGACTTCAGTAACGGGCTCGTCGGGCAAACGTGGGTTTTTGAAGCATTACTAAAAGCTAGCGATTCATTAAAACGTGATGATTGTTATCAATTAGTAGAGCAGGTTTTCTTAATGCATAAATGGTCAGAACAGCATACAGCGTGGCATACTCTAAATGTTGATGGTAGCAGTGGTGTATTACATGGCACGTTTAACCAGCAATTATGGTTTGCTTATATAGGGCTAACTTTAAAGTCAAAAATTGCAAAGCAAAATTCACTCTTATTTATCGAGAATGTATTTCCGACAATTGAGCTATACTCTGATGGCACAATTTTTCATGATTCATTAATCCTTGGTTCTAAATTGACTCTTAAATCTAATTTAGGTAGTAACCTGAAGCGCATAAAACATTTTATAAAAAAAAGAAAATTATTAAAAAGTCAAAGGTTAAGATCAGTCGGTTACCATGGTTTCAATGTTACTCCTATGATTTATATTAAAGAAATCCTGCCAGAGTTAGCTTTTTGGAAAACGAAAAAATATAAAAAAATAATTAATGTTATGGAAGAACAATCCTTTATAAACGACATCAGTTCGAATAAATTTTCATTCCCATACAATCCTATTGGCTTTGAAATGGCAAAATTATTTCAATCATTAGGTGACAATATTTACGCAAAAAAATTAATTGAAATGCAATTAAATTATATTTCCATTTCCGGCAACAAAATTTCAATCTTGGAAACTGAGGATGTGAATATCTCTTTAGCCAGAATATATGAGGTTTGTAGAATTGACTTAACTAGGATTGCTAAATGAATGAACCTAAATATAGCATAATCGTACCTCATTATAATGACTATGAAGGCCTTAATAGACTTCTTGCCTCGCTTCCTAAAAGAAATGATATAGAATGTGTGATTATTGATGACAATAGTAATATTAACGATAATTCATTTAGCGAATTAGTTGCTATATTCCCATTTCTTAACCTTAAATTTCTTTTGAATACGAAAGGGGTAAAAGGCGCTGGCGCATGCAGAAATTTAGGCTTAGAGACTGTTAAGGGCGAGTATGTCTTATTTGCCGATGCTGATGACTTCTTCTTACTAAATGCTTTCGATATTTTAGATAATGTACTAAATGACGCGCCCGGTAATGATATTTATTATTTTAAGCCAACAAGCCAATGTTTAGTCACTGGTAATCTATCAGACCGCCATATAACCTATTCAGATCTTATAGATAAGTATTTAAATGATGAAAATGAAGAGATCAAACATAAGTTTTATGTGCCATGGAGTAAACTTTATTTAACTAAATTCTTAAATGACAATAATTGTACTTTTGATGAAGTGATCGCTTCTAATGATGTTATGTTTTCAGTTAAAACTGGCTTTTTAGCCAAAAATATAAAAGCCTACCATAGCTCAATTTATTGCGTAACTCGTGGTAAAGGAACACTAACGGTTAATCGCTCTAAGAAAGTTCAATTCTCTAGGTTGAATGTTTTAATTAGAGAAGCAGAATTTATTTTTAAAAATAAAATAAATGTTACCAAAGAGTCTGTTGTTGGATTAATTCGAGATTATTTTACAGTTATTGATCTAAGTATGCTCAACATCCTTATAAAAAGTTTCTTCAAAGGCCACTTAAGTTTTTTTCCTGAATCATATTCTTCATATATTAAGAGCCCCAGAATGATAATTCAAAGAATGAAACGTAAAAAAAAGTTATCTGTGGATGACAAATCATACCATTAAGAGATGATTATTAATTGAAACTGTACTTGTTAATTGAGATATACCGACGGTTGTTAAAAAGTATAAACAGAAGACGATAGCTATCAATTAAAAGATAAATTTAATCTTTGTAATTGTAATTGTAATTGTAATTGTAATTATTAATTAGGAAACTTAGGGGTTGTATGATTGAATTAAGTATTATTATTCCTACATATGGAAGAGTGAATAAGATTAAAAATGCCATTGAAAGCGCACTTATTAATGATGAGTGTGAAGTTATTGTTGTTGACGACAATGGGAAAGGTAGTCCCCACCAGTTAAACACTGAAGCAGCTTTGAGCGATCATATTGCAGAAGGTAAAATTAGTTACTATCCGCTTGAAACAAATAGTGGAGCTGGTGTCGCAAGAAATTATGGTGTTAATAAAGCTAGAGGAAAGTACATAACCTTTTTAGATGATGACGACTTTTTTATTGAGAAAAATTTACTTGAAAAACTAGCGTTTTTTAAAGAAAAATCTAACGATTATGATATTTGTTGTAGTCATATGACTGTTGAGAAAAATGGCAAAAAAGTAGAAGTAGATGATGATAAATTTGTAGGGCATGATGCAAAGTCATTTTTATTAAATGGTAGCAGTTATACGTCAATGATTATGATCACTAAAAAATCACTAATAGCTATTGATGGTTTTTTTGATACACCTTATCTTCAAGATCATACCTTAATGCTGAAAGCATATATAAATCAATTAAAAGTTTGTGTATTTAATAAGGATGTATTTGTTCACACGTTACATAATGATGCAACAATAACCACAGGAAAACGTCCTATATCTGGTGTCGCTCTAAGATGTGAACTTGAGAAAGCACTTGCTAAAAGTTTAGCCTTATCCAAGTCAGAGCAAAGTGAACTTAATTACAGGTGGAACACAATAAAATATCACGCAGATTGGCTTACAGAAGGTCGCTCATTTAGTTTATTTACTTTTTTAATGCGAAAGGTTATTGCGGGCTCTACAACACGAGTACAGTGCACTGAATCATTTAAATTATTAATTAAATTCATTGTTAAATATCAATATTATTCAAAATGATTGAGAATTCAGGTTTACAATCAATACATGTACAAAAACGAACACTTTTTATTGTTCTGTTCTCAATGCTTTTTTCCATACAAGCTCCTTTTTACATAGGCGTGGTTTCGTTATTTTTATACGTTATAACGAAGAAAAGTGAGTGGATGTATATTTTCTTTATTAGCTTCATTTTATTATTTTGTAATATGAATTTAAATAAAGAAATATGGGCATTTGGTGATTTTCTAGGAGTAGGGAATGACCTAGGTTGGTACTCAACACAGTGGTTTTCTTTTGCAGAATATCCTCATGGCTATATGAGTATTTTTGATAGCGACTTTGTTATGTTTATTAACGATGGGTTTTTAGTTCAACCCAAGATTACTGAGCCTGTCTACCATAGTTTTTCATATTTTTTCTCTAGATTAACTGATGGTAATTACATATTTTACACCTATTTTATAACAACCTTTATATATTTACCTGCATGTATTGTCATTTACAAAATACTAGAATCAGAGAAAGTTGATGCTATTTTAATTGCGTTAGTACTGATTTTCTTTATTTTCTTTTCTATGAAATTTACCAATATGTTTAATATGATTAGGCATTATTGTTCAGGTTCATTTTTAATTATCACTTTATACTTTATATATTTTGATCGAGTAAAATGGGCTATTTTCTTTGGCGTTATAGCAATACTTACCCATAATGCAGCCGTTGTGGTTTGTGCTATTTATGGTTTAGTTTATCTAATAGAACGTAGCCCTATTAAAAGTGATTATAAGAAGTTGTTAGGTGTTGTATTAGGTGCTTCTTGTCTCTCAATCGCGTACCTTGCTGTGTATTTTCTAACCTTTACCAATTACGAAGAGTTGGATGATCGGGGATCTGGTCTTTTATTTAAGTTTTTAGATTTAATCATAGTGACACTTTCTATTTTTGCTTACAGCTCGACTAAAAAATCTAAACTAGATAAGTTATGGTTTTACTATATAGCCGTAATAATATTAATTAGTTTTATGCACTTAACAAGTTTTTTGCAACTACGATATTACGCCTACTTTGATTATTTTAGATGGATCGGCATTATCTATATATTTAATGCACTAATGCGAGTAACTAAATATCACTTTTTATTATTGATTGTCGCTTTGTGTGGATTTCTATTCTTTTTATGGCTTCGTATATCTATATCTGATTTTGATTTTGATGGGATGTTCCATAATTATTTTTTACTGAGATATGTTTAACATATTTTATTTATCATTTAAAAAGGAGTGATGATGAAAGTTCTATTGCTAACAACATGCATATGCAATAACGAGAATATAAAAGATTTAAAAAGGCTAATAATATCTATCAACCGAGTCGAAAAAATTGACTTTGAACATATAGTTTTATTACAAAATTCCAATGAATATTGTGATGCAGAACTTCAAGATTTAGCAACTAATTATAATCTAAAAACACTCAAAATAAATGAAATCATTTCACTATCAAAAGCTAGAAATATTTTAATTGATAAAGCAAGCGAGTTAGATTTATTTAGTCAATCTGACTTTGTATCTTTCCCAGATGATGATTGTTGGTACCCTGAATTATTTTGGGATAATTTTATTGAGCTAGAAAAGCAAGAAAATTTTGAACTTTTTTATACACAATTTTCATCTACTCCTGTCAAATTTACAGCCGGTAATAATGAACACAGTACAACTAACTTAGTTCGAAATGCTTCATCTAATACTTCCTTCTATAAATTAAATTTATTTAATAATATAGGAAGTTTTGATGAAGATTTTGGTGTAGGAGCTAAAAATAATGGTGGTGAAGATTTAGATTTTGCTATCCGTGCCTTACTTATCTCTCAAAGAACATATTTCTTGAATTTACCTGTTATTGGTCATCGTGATCCTTTGCCAGAATTTAGATACAAATATTTTCAAGGTTCCTTTGGGATTCTAAATAAGTACAAGTTCAAAAGTTTATCGTTATCAGTTAACTTTTTAAGAAAGCTTGCAATTGGCATTATTTTTTACCTTCAAGGGAAAATAAAACTCACGCACTTTAAAGTAGTTACTTAATGGAAGTACAATAATGTTAAAGGATCAAATAATTTCGGCCTTAACTCTTGTAGATGACGCTTCATTCGATTTGAAATTAGAGGAGATTGCTAATACGAAACACTCCGTTACTTTAGGTTTTTTGAACCAGCATGCCTACAATCTAATGTGCAAAAATAGCGCTGTGAAAAAAAGCTTTCTAAACATGGACTTTATGTTTAGAGATGGTAAAGGGATTGAACTTGCTTGTCGGTATCATAAGGTAGATCCTAAAAAAAATTTAAATGGTACAGACTTAATTCCACTTTTAATTAATAAGTTGATTAATACGACCGATGAGCTAACTTTTTTTGCATATGGGACCCAAGAACCATGGCTTGGCTCGGGAGCAGAGAATCTATTCAAAACGAAAACGTTCTATAGTTTAGATGGGTTCCAAACCGATCCATCTTATGTTGCCCACTATAGTAAGTTTAAATCAGATAAAACTGATGTAATTGTACTAGCTATGGGAATGCCAAAGCAGGAACGAATTGCGGAGATGCTAAAAAAGCAAGCTGAAGGTCCCGTTATTATTATTTGCGGAGGTGCCATTCTTGATTTCCAAGCAGGTCGTGTAAAACGGGCACCTGCTATTTTCAGAAAATTAGGAATGGAATGGTTTTATCGTTTAGTTTGCGAACCGAAAAGGCTGTTTGTTCGATATGTAATTGGCATACCAATGTTTTTTATTCGTGTTTATAGTTCAAAAAAATAGGATCTAATTTTAATTCGATAAACGTTTCGTGTTTGTACCATTTTTTGAAGCTTTTTATAATGATTTATAGTTTTTGAATAATTTAAGAGAAAACCACATGGGCGATAGAGAAAACTGGGTTGATTACGCAAAAGGCATCGGAATTATACTTGTTGTATATGGGCATGTGGCTAGGGGGTTATATAATGCTAAAATTGATATGCCTACTTATGAGTTGGTTGATAGTATTATATATAGCTTTCATATGCCTTTATTTTTTTTCCTTTCTGGCTTGTTTTTCTATAATTCTTTTTCTAATAAAGGCTCAGCTAAATTAATATTTAGTAAAATTGACACCATATTTTACCCTTACGTTATTTGGTCAATATTTCAGGGTGGATTAGAAGTTCTGTTATCAGGTTATACTAACGGTGATTTAGGTTTAAGAGATGTTTTATCTTTACTGTGGTCACCTAGAGCGCAGTTCTGGTTTTTATATGCATTGTTTTTTATCTTTGTTTTCTCGACAATTATATACTCCGTAATGGCTAAGCGTTTCTCTATAGTATTATTTTTTGTCTCATTAGTTCTGTATTTAAATCCGACTTTACTGCCTTCCTTTTATTTGTTTGATCTCCTAACAAGTAACTTTGTATTTTTTATGCTGGGTATTATGTTTACATTGTATTTTAAAGTTGAATATTTTTCGACTTTAACCACTTTACTCGGACTGTTTTTTTCTTTTGTGCTCGGGCAATGGTTTTTTCATGTGCTGTTATCAAATAGGTTTACAGATAAAAGTATTATTTTATTTATACTCGCGTGTATATCTATTAGTTTTGTAGTTTCACTATCAGCTACACTTTCAAAAGCAAATTTTAAGTGTATTGCATATATCGGTTCTTCCTCAATGGCCATATATTTAATGCATATCCTCGCAGGAAGTGGTTCTAGAGTAATTTTAAGTAATGTTTTTAATGTGGAGTCGTTTATCTTGCACTTAATTATTGGTTGTTTGATGGGAGTTTTTTTACCACTTATAGCTGTTTTTTTGATTAAGAAACTCAATGTTAAATTTATGTTTTCTGCTCCAATCAGTTATTGGCTTGATAGAGTATATAAGTCGTTAAAACGATAAGGTTAAATTTTTATTCTTTATTAACCCACAACTTTTAGTCGGATATATAGCGGAAAAGGCTTTAAACCGTAAAAATAACAGCGAAATTCAAACTTGTATTTTGGATGATTTTTTTTCGCCTGATAGATGAATTTTTTTTGTGATAGTTAATTAAAACGTAGCATAATTTAGAAAATAATACGGTATAATATTTAACAAAAGTATCCCGATTGATGAATACTAAATAACTTACTGTAAATATGGCGGGTATGTTTAGTTTTTATATTTAAATAACATGTAAACAATTGTTAGTGTTTTATAATAAATGTTTAATGAAAAGTAATATGAATTTAAAGGAATAAAATATGAAGATGAAAACGAACATGTTATTAAATACTGCAGCTATCGCATTTACTAGTTCGGTAGTTGCCGTTGAGCCAGAAGTTTACATAACAGATTCTGGTATAGCGATTGTTCCTATTATTAATACCGGCTATAAATATGATAATAATATTTTTAGCGAAGGAAATAATACAACAGGTAGTGGTATATTCACGCTGGCTCCAGCTGCAAAATTTCTACTTGATGATGGTGTTAATAATATCCAGTTAGACATAGGTATAGAGAAAGGTATTTATGTCGATAGTGCCGATGATAGTTATATTATTGGTAATTTACTTATTCAAAGCCATTTAGAGTCAAGTTCACGCTCACGTTTTGATATAGAGCTTGAGGCTAATAAAGAAATTGAACCTCGTGGTACAGGAATTACCGAAGGTTTAGGTGATACGGTTGATGAACCATTATCTTATAACGAGCAATCGGCTCAGTTAACCTATGAATATGGTACTTTGGGTGCAAGCGGCCGTATTGCGGTTATGGGGCGTTATTATAACAAAGACTATACTAATTTTAACGATATAACCCAGTTTCGTAGTTTTGATAAATCGACACTAGGTGCTACCTTTTTCTATACTACAAACTCTAGCACCGATGCTTTTTTTGAAGTTAAAGCTAGCCCTATTAAGTATGAACTAAATGAAGCCATTTCACGTGATTCAGATGTTTATTCTTTATTACTCGGTATTAAGTGGGAAGCAACAGCTTTAACGTCAGGTAGCTTTAAAATCGGCCAAGAACAAAAGAAATTTTCGAACTCTAATCGTGAGAACTTTAAAGGCATTAGCTGGGAAGGTAATATTAATTGGCAACCATTAACTTATACTACATTAACCTTGGAAACATCTCGAACAGCTAAAGACCCCGATGTGCAGGGTGATTATATTAGTGAAAGTATTTACAGCGTAAATTGGCGACATGAATGGAATTCAAAGATATCGTCAAGTTTAAATTTTAGTTATGTACGTGAAAATTATACTGGTTTTGAGCGCCTTGATAAAAGCAATAATTTATTTGCAAGTGTTAATTATGAGTTTAAACGGTGGATAGACATAGCTTTATATACAGAATATACGGATCAAGATTCTACCCGTGAAGCGATAGTTTATGATAAAAGTGTTATAGGGTTAGATTTTACTTTTTCTTTATAAGAGGTTGTTGTGCATAATTTATTTTTTAAAATAAAATTGTTTTTTGTAATTGGAATGTCACTTATTTCTTCTATGACCTTTGCAGAAGACCAATCTTATATTCTGGGGCCTGGCGATAAAGTTGCTATACAGGTTTTTGGTCAGGACGATCTAACTATTGAAACTATATTAGGTAACAGTGGAAAAATTAATTACCCTTTTTTGGGGGAAATTGAAGTTTCTGGTTTAACAGTGAAGCAGGTTGAACAGTTTATTGAGCGAGGGTTGAAAGGTGACTATTTAGTTAGCCCCAATGTTTACGTTCAAGTAGTTCAATACCGACCTTTTTATATTCATGGCGAAGTAAAAAAGCCGGGGGGTTATCCTTATCACCCTGGTATGACTGTTAATCAAGCTGTCGCGTTAGCTGGTGGTTTAACAGACCGTGCTGATGACGAGAAAATATCATTGTTTAAAGAAGGTGATAAAAATACAAAGCAAAAGGCGTCTCTTGAATACAAAGTAAATGCCGGTGATACCATCACTATTGAACAGCGTTTTTTCTAAAGAGTTTTTATTATGAGTAGTACAGATAGTCTATCCTCCAATGTTACATCAAATTCAATGCATACAAAAATGGAAATAAGTAAAGCTTCGCCAGAGAGTGCTATTGATATTCGTCATTATTTTACCGTGATTAATAAAAATAAATGGCGTATTTTCTTTTTAGCATTTGCGGTTGCATTACTTTTTGTAATTATAGCCTTAAAAATTACGCCCGTGTATAAAGCAACTGCAACGTTATTAATTGAAGCTGATCAAGCAAAGGCAGTTTCTTTTGAAGAAATTTATGGTCTTGACTCTAATCGTAAAGAATACTATCTGACACAATTTGAGATTTTAAAATCACGTAAAATAGCCCAAGCGGTAGTTGAAAAACTAAATTTAAAAGATCACCCTGATTTTATTGGCACACCTTCTTTTTTTAGAGAACTTATAAATAACACAAAGGAATCACTTCCCTTTCTTCCTCAAAAACAAGAAGTGGCCTTAAAGTTAGAAGAACAAGAGGCAATGGCTTTGCAGTCATTAGTGAAAGTTTTTTTAGGGCGATTGACCGTTAACCCTGTTCGTAAAACACAGTTGGTAAATATTTCTTTTGAAAGTAGTGATGCTAAACTAGCCGCTCTAGTTGCGAATACTGTCGGTGAAGTTTATATAGACCAAAATCTTGCTGCAAAAATGAGTATGACTGAAACAGCTGCTGGCTGGTTAACTACTAGGCTGTCGGGTTTGCGTATTAGGCTTGATGAATCTGAGGCCAAACTACAAAAATATCGTGAGCAAGAAAACCTAATTGATGTTTCTGGTGGTGTATCAGGAGTTTTAGGTTTAGTTTCTAACGAGTTAGAGCAAACCTCTGAGCAATTAGTGGTTGCAAGGCAAGTGCGAAATAAGCTTTTAAGTATAGTGCGTGTTATAGATGAGTATGGCCGTGATAATTTAGAAATGTTAGGGTCAATTACTGAAATAACCTCTCACAATATTATCCAAGATGTTAAACGTTCATTAGTAAATGTTGAGCTTAAAGTTTCTGACTTAAGTCAGGTTTTTGGCCCTAAACATCCTAAAATGATTGCAGCTCAAGCAGAGTTAGTTACAGTAAAAAATAACTTGTCTGATCAGGTACGACGATTAATTACAGGTGTTGAGAAAGAGCTGACTACCAGTGAGCGAAATATTATAGCGCTTGAAGAAGAACTTGTTCGTATTAAAACTCAATACCAAGCCGTAACCTCCAAAGAGTATCAATATAGAAAACTTTCTCGTGAAGTTGAAACAAATAGAAAAATTTACGATACATTTTTCTCTCGATCAAAAGAAACTGAAGTAACTAGTGATTTTAACTCCGCTGTTGCTAGATTTACTGATCGTGCTTTTATGCCAGCTTACCCTACAAAGCCGAATAAACCGCTAATGGTTATCCTTGCTTTTTTAGTTACTATAGGGTTTGGAGTTATTATTGCTTTTGTAGTTGAGGCTCTTAATGACACATTTAAAAATGCCACTGAAATAGAAAATAAATTATCACAACGAATGTTAGGTCTATTGCCCTTAATAAATGTAAAGAAGAAAGCCGGCTTGAAATTACATTATTTCTTTGACGAGCAGGGGAAAAAATTTGCTGAATCTGTTCGTACGCTAAGAACAAGTTTTGTTTTAACACAACTTGAGAAAGAGACTAAAATTATTGAAATTACCTCATCTGTTCCAGGTGAAGGTAAAACAACTACAGCAATTAATTTAGCTTTTGCTTTAGCGCAAGTTGAACGAACTATTTTAATTGATGCCGATATGCGTAAACCTAGTATTTGTAATCGCTTTGATATTCCTCCTTACCATCCAGGATTAGCGAACCTCATCGCTGGCAGCGAAAACTTTAATGACTGCATCTACCATGATGATATTTCTGGTCTTACTGTTATGCCTTGTGGGCAAAGGCCTTCTAACCCATTGGAATTACTATCTTCACCAAGGTTTTCTGAGTTATTAAATGAATTGAAACAATCTTATGATCGTATAATTATAGATACTCCTCCAGTGCAATCGGTAAGTGATGGGCTTATTATTGCTCAGCAGTCTGATGCTGTTATTTATATCGTTAGAAGCGATGATACTCGCATAGGCGTTGCGCAAGAAGGGATTGGTCGACTAGTCAGAGCTAATGCTAAAATAGCCGGGGTTGTGTTAAATCAAGTCGATACAAAGAAAATTTCTGAAGCTGATTATCATGGGTATTACAATGAACACTCTTATGGTGATGAATTTCACCCCCAAGATGAGCAACATAGCGAAAGATATTCAGATTTAAACTCAGATAAAGAGACAGATACTAGTGTGAATCATAAAAAAACATGATAGACATACATTGCCACCTTTTACCTGGTATTGATGACGGTGCTAAAGATATGTCTGAGGCGCTAGCTTTAATCAATTTATCGGTTAAAGATGGCGTAAAGCGCATCGTTGTTACCCCACACTTACACTTTGGGCGTTTTGATAACACTTTACCTGTTATTCAATCTGCTTTTTCTGCACTGGTAACAGAGGTTAATAAGGCAAATATTGATATAGAGTTAGCTTATGCGGCAGAAGTAAGACTCGATTCTGAAATATTAACATTGTTAACTAATAAAAAATTACCTCTATATGGTAATTTTAATGGTCAACAATTTATGTTGCTAGAGTTCCCTCATAGTCATATTCCTGCTGGGAGTGATATGCTGGTCAAATTTTTAAAAAATCAAAATATTACACCTGTAATTGCACACCCTGAACGAAATCGTGATT
>TARA_R110001583_G_scaffold22340_4_pt1 | contig 15319 bp, 16 predicted proteins | sample TARA_R110001583 | Tara Oceans TARA_R110001583 (sample SAMEA4398432) | marine metagenome | biome: Polar Biome; feature: [MES] marine water layer (ENVO:01000295) within the mesopelagic zone...; material: water (ENVO:00002006), including particulate matter (ENVO:01000060) such as...... | reverse complement strand
CCACCCCTAATTTTTTCATACAAATGTTTCAGGTTGGCGTTTTTGTGTGTTTTCCTTTTCGTTCCCATAAATCCTCCGTTAAAGGTTGCTTTGCTTCCCCCCAATTAGGCCCAAACTCTGCATCAACTACGGAGGGAACTTCTAACTTGACACAGTTTTCCATTATCTCCGTAATTTTCTTAGCTTGGTCTTCACTTTCTACGGAGACATCTAATTCATCATGTACTTGTATCATAGGCAATATACCTTCTTCAGCTAAAGCTACCATCGCGGCTTTAGTTTGATCTGCGGCACTGCCCTGAATCAATTTGTTTAATGCTTTGTATGTAAATGCCCTACGAATCGCTGGGCCATGTTCATTATATGCTTCTTGGTAGTTCATTGGTTTCCAACTACCATACTTAGTTGGTTCCCATTTATCAAAACGGCATCGTCTGCCTAGTACAGTACGGATAACCCCTTTATTACTTGCACGATTAATTGCGTAATTACTTAACTCGCGTACAAAAGGCACTGAGTTATGGTAAATGGTAAACAACTCGTTAGCATCGTCTATTTCTAATCCTAACCCTGCCGCTAATCTTTTAGAACCCATACCATAGAACAATCCTAAATTTATGTCTTTAGCTTGTTTGCGTGGAACGCCCACAATATCTGCCGCCATTTGGTGAAAATCTGTGCGTGGGTCTTCATTGTACTGTTCAGCAAACGTATTAGCCCCTTTAAAGCCCATCAACTTGCTATAGTGAACAACTATGCGTGGTTCTTGGCTAGAGTAATCAAATGCCCCCCACAAGGCCCCTTCTTCGGGCAAAAATAAGCTTCGTATTAACGGCCCTATTTCAGGGTGCCGAGCGGGTATTTGTTGCAGGTTCGGGTTACTATAACTGAATCGGCCTGTAACTGTACCACCATCATCACTGCGTAGTGGATGGAGCTCTGCATGTATCCTGCCATTTTGTTGGTGCTTTAAAATAGTTTCAATAAAAGTACCTCTTGCCTTTTGGTACTCTCTAGCTTCTACTATCATTTGTGGTACTTTGTGGGGGTGGTTAGCGAGAAACCCTTTAGTAAAAGATGGAGCACTTGTTTTTTCTGTTTTACTATAAGTAAGGTCTAACGCATCAAATGCTTTAGCTACACTGTCTGCCGCCCATATTTCTACTTCAACACCTGTTTGCTTTTTAATTTCAACAATTAATTGTTGTTCTCTTTTAAGTAAGTCGCCTTGTATTATTTCAGCTTTATCTAAATCTACCCGTACACCTTTTTGTCTCATAGGTATTATTGTTTTTAGAACTTTTAGCTCTAACTCTACAATATCTTGTATATCTTCCTTTACTATTAAAGACTTAAAAAAGTTCCACAACTTTAATGTCAAAGCCGCATCTTGTTCTGCATATGCCCCTACATAAGTTGCAGGAAGTTTATACATTTCACTTTTAGCATTTACACCAAAAGCATCAGCGGCCTCGCGTAACTCTTTTTCTGATTTGCGTTCTTGTAAGTAATCGCGCCCAATAGCATTTAAAGCATAACTAAATCTGTTTTCATCTAACAGGGGCGCAATAACCATTGTGTCAATGATCCGTCCTGAAATAGGCACATTTTCTGCGAGCAACCACCCAACATCATAAGGAGCGTTATGAAAAATATAATTCCTATTAACCGAACAGACATCTCGTAACCAATTCATTGTCATTTTAGGGTCTAAGTTAGAACCTATTTCGTGACGTATAGGAAAATACCATTGGTCGCCTTCTACAGCAACAGCGATCCCAATTATATGCCCATCTTTTCTAGGCCAACCTGATCCCATTGTTGTAAGGTTAGGGTCTTTTGTTTCTAAATCTATAGCAACTTCTTTTGCTTCACTTAAATCAGGATAACCATCAGGAACAACCCATTCAACAGGCGGTTTAAACAGAGGAAACTGCATTGCTTTTCACTTTCATAGATAATTTACATTTACAGCGAGGCCATTTGTTTTTTAAATTACGGAAGGTAATTGTTTTTTTATACTTTCCGCATTCACAAACAGCTTCTACCTCTTCATCCATATTATTTGTCAAAGAGTTGGGGTTCATTTACTATTGGGTTTCCTTCCTTCTCTTCTTTTAACAAATATCATTTCTGCTTCTACTAATAGTAAATACCTTCTTAAATCGCGTATATCATCTATAATACCTTCTTGCCTAGGGTCTTTAAGAATAGTTTCAAATACATCGTAGTTTTCTTTTTTAACTTGGTTTTCTATTCTGTCCCACTTACGCGCCAACATCATAAAAGCACCAACCCCTCCACGTTGTTTCCAACTGTTACCATAACTTTTTTCGGCTACATCCAACCCTTCTACATCTTTGTGGGCTATCTCGTTTACTGCTGTAAGTATTGTGCTTAACTCGCGTTGCATTTTATGCTCTCCCATACTTGTCTTCAAACCGTTGTATATCGTCTTCGCCTAAATAGGAGCCATGTTGCACTTCAATTACAACTAATGGTTGAAGCCCTACATTAACTAAACTATGTATCCATTTTTTAGGTATAATTATAGATTCTTGCACTGAAAGTTGTGTTGTTTTCAAATTTGAAAGTTTAGCGCCTCTAATCACATTAGCTGTTCCATGAACAACCACCCAATTTTCGGCCCTATGTTCGTGTACTTGTAAAGACAACTGCTCTCCTGCATTTACTAAAATGTTTTTTACTTTGTAATGAAGCCCCTCTTGAAGCACTTGGTAATTGCCCCAAGGTTTTTCTACCACCTTCGCGTCAACCATTCTATACACGCCTTTCTCCATGCTAAATCTTGTATATCTTCAGCATGGTACACTGCTTTGTCTATGTTTTTTTCTTTCCAAGAAAGCCATGAAAAGTGCATAGGATAAAGAACTTCTGAAAAATATGTATTGGTGAAACTAAGTGTTTTAATATCTTCACGATTTTCAACCCATTGCATTAATTCTTTATCAAAACAAGCAGGTTCATCTACTAAAGGTTTAGGGTTGTAATGCTTATCATCACCTAAATGTAAATAAGGGTCGTACTCTGGCTGTATGTTTTTTACTTTTTCTAATGTATCTACATAAGCGTGTAAGTTATTACTGAATTGATAGTATGTACCCACCGCACAATCTATCCTTGCCGCCATGTATTCTAACAACACCGACATGTGAACGGCATTTGCTCCATACGCCCCCCATATCATATCATTACTTCTATTGCATACAGTCATGTGTAAAGTATTATCACGAACCCAAAACATAATCTGCGTATTGCATGGGTGGTCTTTCCCAGTGTTTTCTTTAGTAAAATCTTTTATAGGATCCCACATACCAATTACGGTGCGACGATCGTTTTCATAATTAAGTAAGCGATGAATAGCTATTTCTAATTGGTCTTTACCAAACCAATGTTTCCATCGGTAACCATATGCTCCGTTAATAGTTTTACCATCGTCGCTATAGCTGTTAATCCTACTATTGTAAGTAGAAATCCAATCAACTTCGTTTTTACCTGCTAACATCCAAAACGATTCCATTAAATGGAAGTAAGGGTTAGCGTCACGCATATGGTAAAACAGTACTCTTTCCCTGCTATGGCTGTAAGAAGTCATAACGGGGCAAGGGAATTCTAATGCTTTGCCATTGCGTGTATCTACTTCAACACCAATGTTTTCTAATGCTTGTACTGCTAAGTACAAAGCTTCACTTACGTTTCTTGCGTTTATATACTGCATTTAAAGCCTTTCTGAGCCTTTTAAAAGTTAAAGGGTAGGTTAGCCCCCCTAATAAGTTAAGACAACCTTATAGGGCGTTAAAACGGGGTTGTAATTACGTTCATCCTAAACTTTTAAAAAAGCTTAAATATTGTTCACCAATTATTTTAGGTTCATGTTGTTTTAAACTGTCAAAACCATTTTGTCTAAAGTTTTGTAACACTGTCTCACTCATAGGTTCTTGCAGAACTTTAGCAAGTTCTTCTGCTGTTTCTATAACAATGCAGTTATAATTTTCTCGCATGTCATCAGGAGTATCTAAAAGCCATTTTTTATGAATAATGGGAATACACCCTGCATCCCATGCTTCTAACCAAGTATACTGAGTACCGCCCCCATCGCCCTTTATAAGCGTCATATCTACATTAAATGTGTAGCTACACATTAGATTAAACGCATAACCTTTTTCTCTTGGGTAATGTGCTTTAGATTGTACCCACTCTGGGTACTTAGGAACTATTTTAAACTTGGTATACAACCTGTTTTCAAACCCTCTTATTTCTATTTGTTTGTTTTCAGGTAGCAACCTATTTGCATCTAATAAAATTTCAGTATGCTTATCAAAATCAATGCGCGAAGTGCTTATAGCTACGTTAGGTTTAGAAGTTATAAAGTTTTCTACATCTCTTACATATGGGTGTCTTATAAAGGTAGGTCTGTAAGGCAACAATATAGAGTTGTTTGCTAAGGGTAACGTTTCCACTCCTTTTTTGCGAACAACCACACACCTGTTCATGTCCAATGGCTCGGGCAGGTTTTTTAATTCAGTAGGGTCGTGAATAACTATAAAAGAATTACCTTCATGGTACAGTGTATCTGTAGTTTTTTTAAAGTTTTTAGCTCCTGCTACGATTAACTTAGCATTTGATCGGGCAAGAGCTTCTTCTATAGATATGTTTCTGTATCGTTTATCGTAACCAAAATTTCTTGTTCTTTTTTCGCTTCTAGGTCTAATTTTAAATAAACTTACTTCTGCTCCCACTGCTTGCAATGTATCTATCAAATGAGAAGTATAAGTAACCCAACCTCCATAAGTATTAGGGCTATTATAAAAAAGATCTACTTTCATTTTACAACTCCTTGTGGTAATGGCTCACTGCTCTGTTTAAATTTACTGCGAGGTCTACCTTGGCCTAACCTTACTCGTTCATATTTATCCCATTCACACAAGCTATGCTCTATAGTACGCATATCTATTTGGTCGGCAGGAACATGGTCACCCACAAGGTATTCTACATTAGCCAAATGCAATAACTCTTGCATACCTTCGTTCGCTACTTGTTGGTTCATGCTTTTTGTTAAAGGGTTATCCCAAATTCTATTCAAACCACGTTTGGCTCCAGGACCTGCATTGGCCCATGAGAACCTATCTACGGCATTTTTCAAAACAGGCGTGTAGTTTAAATCAGTTACAACTTCGTAAGACATAAACCCACCACCTCCCCAACCCCTGTACTGGGATAACTTGCTATGGGTAGTTTGTAAGGATTGTGAAAACCCTGCTGAAACAGCAATACCTTCAGATGCTTCGCATATAGGTTTAAGGAAGTGGTCAACAACAACATCTGCTTTAGGTAGTTTCAGCCCTTGGTTTGTAATGATGTAAGCCCCAGTAAAAGTACGCTTACCCTCAGCTATTCTGTTTTTTATAATATCTTTAGTTTTTTCAGGATCCCAACCTGCACTAAAATTAACCCAACTATGCTCTTCTGCAAATTCAATCGTGCCTACCATTCTAAACAAACAGCAATTAAAAATTATTTCAGCATGGGATTTATTATCGTTAGGTTTAGTCCAATTATTACGCATCCACAAAGTAACCCTATCATTTTCACGGAAAGGGTTTGTAAATTTATACTCTTGGAATATGGGGTCTTTTGTCCATAACTGGTTCAGAGTATTGTCAGCAACAGGTAATCCCATAGTTCTCCGTTGGTATATAGCGTGTCTTTCATTTATCCAATAGAAAAACCTTTCTACGTTTTCCGTGTTCATTTAGTTATTTCCCCTATAGGTTGGAAGTGTGGGTTGTCAATTTTTATAGCACCTGCTTTCACTGCTATGCGTAAATCCATCCTGCCTCCAGGAGAAGGGTCTAACTTACGCAATGCGGAAACGGCTTCTCCTACTGTTTGGGAAGCTAGAACAACCTGCATATTACGATAACGGTTCGTGCCTTGTTTAAGGGGAGGCTCTTCCATTAACTTAACTATTTTACTTTCATCGCTCCACTTAGGTTTAGTCGTTACTATTTTTTTAATAGCTTCAATTGCTTCCTCTGCCGTAGGCTCTGCTTTTTCCATTTCATCTAGCTCTAACGTTATTCTAGTGTGAGGATCAACATCTGGTTGTTCTGTAACTACACCAACACTTGAAGTACTGCCTGTAACAAACTTATTCATGTTTAGTTCCTTTTCTGGTTTCCAATACTTCGCTTTGCTTTCGGTAAGAACCCAAAAGTTCTCTGCAGAACTGTGCTTACCAAAGGGTTCACAAACAGAAGTTATTTCTTCTTTTGTAAACAAATGGTTCAAACGATCTACTGTTTCCTTACCATCAAACACATACGAATCTTTATTTACGGCTTTGCACATCTTAGCCGCTTTTAATGTTTTAAATTTATAAAACAAAAATGGAGGCCCATCACTTCCAGGAACTCCATCGCATATTGCATAAAACATTTTTCTTCCTTTCTTAGAAGAAGTGCCAGTGTGTATATTAGTTTATACACACTGGTTAGACAACTGCTACTTTATCAACTTCCTGCGTATTCTAACGCTTTGGTCAAAGCTTTGCGCTTGGTTTGCGCTCCTGAACCAAACCATGCTGAATGCAAAGCATTACCCTCTATTTGGGAACGTTTTTGGTGGTCAACAACATGGGTAACCGCATTCAATGCTCCCCACCATGTACCTTTGGCAGAAGACATGTCGTGTCCAGGACTTGTTTCTACTGCTTGGTACACTAGGTCTGCGGTATTGCTAAACTCTTGGTGCAAAGCAGGTAGTATATCAAGGTTATCTGCTTTAGCCCTTTCTATTAACAGGTTAGGCTGGAACAGTTCGGCAATCCAGTTTTCTAATTCAAAAGATTTAACAGGTTTGCTTGCCAAAAATTCAGCTTGCTCTTTAAACAGTTTCATTTGGTTGCCACTAAGTCCCAAAGCAAGCTCTGCGGCTTTGTGTATTTCCTCATCAAACATTTGTAGGTGCAATACTCTGAACCTGTTTTGGTTATCATTTAAAGCCATTGTAAGAGTGTTGTTACAAACAACTCGTATAGGCGTAAACATAATGGTCATTGCCTTGCCTACCTGATGGCTGTTGTTCAGTAACAGGTAACCTTTAATATGGTCACCACCAGTAAGGCTAAACTCATCGGTAAGTTTTGCTAACCCCCAAATGTCTTTGCCTTCTTTTAAACTACCTGCGGTTTCCATGGTCATTTTACCTGCTTCGGTAAACTTTTTAAAGAAGTGCATTACCTCTGAGTTTTGGAAGGGTACATAACTATCCCCACACTTGCCCATTACCTTGTTGTCGCTGTCGCGTACAAGGTGGTAATCACCTTCGCACCTTATAAAGTTTGCTTCGCCTGATGGGTTTATAATATTCCAAACATCTGGCCTGTCTACCGTGTAATCAGGCCGTTTGCTTACCGTCCAATTTAATTGTGCGGCTTCTAACATTTGTTCAGGAGACATGTTGTTGTCTACCTGTACGCCTAACCCATGCCAAGGAACTTGTCCTGCATAAGCCATTGTTTCTACTAAGTGAGCCATAATTAATTACCCTTTCTATGGTTTAATGTAATGATACTTCGTTTGTAGAACATGTTTCTTCCATAGCTTCTACTATTTCTTGCGGTATTTTTCGGCTAGACAAAGCATCAAATTCTTCAAAGCTAATGTCTACCCAACCAACGTATGTTGGACTAACAGCCACTTGCACACGCATTTCTACGTCATTATGTGGCATGTTAAAACAAACAGGAAGCAGTGTTTCGTCTGGTACAGTATTTAACGCATCCTGCAACATGTCACGATTAAAAGACCTGTTTCTTTCAGTTTTTATTGCATTTTCGTTACTTGCAATAAGCTGTTCTTTGGTAAAGTATTTTACTTTCATTTAGCTTACCTTTCTATTTAAGCTGTTAATACAATTACTATATGGTAACCATTTATCTTGAGAAAGCATTAGTTTATCTTTTGTGTTCTAATAGGGTAAAGCATACCCTTGACTAAACATTGGGTGTACGAGATGCAGTTTTTCTTTAGCTCTTGTCAACCCTACATAAAATACTCTTGCTTCATCTTCTTCGTAGGTGTTTATTTTTCTCCACATAGAGTATGGCCTACGCATTACATCGGTTAAAAGCATAACATTAGTAGCTTCCGCACCTTTAGCTGAGTGGATCGTAGAAATCCTAAGCCTTGGCGTTTGGTTCAGCTTTTCACCTTTTCGCAAACAAGCTTTTAAATATACTTTATCGCGTTCAGGTATTTTACCTAACCCTTTATCCCAAGGAAAAGTATGCAACAGTCCATGTGACTGCAACAAATCTTCAATACTATACAGTACACCATCTTTACCATCGGGCATTGTTTTACACCCGTATGCAATCTGTTTGTTCAACAACATGTATTTGTATATTAATCTTACCTGATCGGCAGTTATGCGGTCTCCGTTTCTAGCTGATTCCCAAAACCGTACCGCATCTATTACCTTACTGTCAATACTTCTTGAACCATTATAAACGTACAGGTGTCCTCTTTTTCTTACCTCTTCTTCTATTTGCTCTGCACCTCTTGTTGTTCTGCTTAACAATAACCAATCGCCTTGTGAAAGGTTAACTTCCTCAGAATGCCTATGCCAAAAGATATCACCCTTTTCATCTTTAGGAGTAAACGATTTTTCCCTACGACCAACAATTTTGTGTATCACCTGATTGCTTAGTTCGTGGTGCAATGATGGGATGCGGTAGCTTTTATCTAACAAAGTTACTTCACCTTCTAACCCTACAAAGTGTTCTACATCTGCTCCGGCATACCTAAATATTGCTTGGTCATCATCTCCTGCAACATAGCAAATTTTACTTCGCTGTTCTAACCTTCTTACCATTTCCCATTGTATAGGTGATAAATCTTGTGCTTCATCTATAAACACAACTTCTAATTTAGGGCATAGGTCTCTGTCTAAAAATGCTTCCAACATACCCGTGTAATCAAACAGGCCATATGCTCTTTTCCAATGCTCTAGCCCTCTACCTACATAATCTACCCTAGACCAATCTGTTTTAAGAGGCACAACGCTTTGGTTATATATCCTTTGTAAAGGTTGCCGTAATATTCTAGCTATATTTATTATTTCTAAAAATTTATCCCCATAACCAAAGTCTTTGTATGGCCCTTGCTCTGTAACACCGCCAATGAAAAACTTACCTATTTTCAACCACTCTGCTATTTCTTGGTACTTTTCGGGGGTAATTACTTGGGAATGATTTAACCCTGCTTGTTGAAAAGCTAAACTGTGTAGAGTGCGGAAGTAGGGCAGTTCCTTTTTATTAAAATTAAACTTGAAACAAGCCCTATCTATCGCCTCTTGTGCGGCTCTTCTTGTAAAAGCAAAGTACCCTATACGATCAGGGGGTACACCTGATTCAAGGTAAGACTCTACCAAGCTAAGTAGCTTAGTTGTCTTGCCTGTTCCAGGAGGCCCTAGTACAATGTGCATTACAAAATTTCTTGTGATGCAGGTAAGGGGGGCAGATCAATTTCTGATTCATCTGTTTCAAAGTAAGCTTGTTCTAAAGACCACACATGAACGCCCTTACCTCTTACTCGCCAAAACATTTTTTCAGCTTTTAAGTCGCGCAATCGCAACGTAACACGGTTAGAAGTGTAGTGGTTAAAATCATTTACAGACAAGTGTTTTTTTACATCTTTTACTTGGAAGTAAACCCTTTCATCTAACCAAACGGCAACCCCCTGTAATATATCTTCGCGTTCTTCACCTTTAGCTCTCTCACAAGCAAACGCATGTAACAGGTCTTCAAACTCACCCTTAAACGTAGCATCAGGCGGTACTTCTACAATAGTAACATTATCCAACAATGTTTGTATTCTCGTTTGCCAAGAGCGTTGATTAATAGCCACAGGGAACATATTAATTTGCGATACACATTCTTTTTGAAACTGTGCTTGGCTAGTTAATCCTGTTGTCGTTAACTCTAACCGCTTGTTATCTACATTCAATATCCAGATAGGTGGGTCACCATCTATCTTAGTTAAGCTAGACATATCGTTTGCAACGCCACTAGGCCCAACACCAAACTTCCTTGTTTTACATAGTTCTTTATCACAAAAAGGTTTTATTGGTTGGTCTTCGCATTTGTAAAAGTAATCTTTCTTTTTTAACTGGCGAATAGTATTACCCACTTCGCTATGACTAAGGGGCGGTGACAGGTAATCTATATTGTATCTTTGTACAAGCTGTTCCCAATTATCTTCATCAAACAACCTTGCATAAACGCCTAGATTAAACAGGGCATTGTTTCTAGAACCTTCACTAAATCCCTTACTGCATAAGTGTTGTAAGCAAGGAGGACCTTCTTCTATAACACCATCTTCCGTACCAAAGCTGAGATTTAGCTTACGGAATTTTGCAGGGGTCAATATAAATGTTTTGGCGTATTCTATGAAAGCAATAGGGTTTAAAGCGTCACCATTTTGGTCAAACGCATATCGGGTTGTTTTGTTCCCTGCATGATACGGCATGTTTAAAAAGTTACCTGTATCACCTCTGTCTTTTAAAATAGTTGTTTGCTTAGGAAATATTTCACTACCAGAAAAACCTAGAGCCGCACTTAACTCTGTAATCCTACGTTGCATTTCTTCTGCTTCTATCGGTTCAGATATAAACATCCATACATGCGCTCCACCACTTTTAGTCCTACCAACAACAGCAGGTATTTTATTTTCGGTTAACACTTCTATTAATTTTTTATGGCTAACATCATATTGGTCAATATCTATTGCACCCCATTGACACATGTTATCGCTTTTTATGGGGATAATTCCAATACCTACACCTCCGCTTAAATGTTCTTCCCACATTTCTACTGTAGTAGGCTCTTTGATAACCTTAGCTATACCTTGTTTTTTACCATCACTTGCTCTATTGCTTTTAACTTCATATGTTCCATGAGCAATATCACTACCTTTAAATAAGGCATAAAATTCTTGTGCTAGATCCATAACTTCCTCCAATGAAAAGGTGGAGGCTACTTATCCAAATAAAGGGTTAAGAAATTTAGACAGTAGCCTCCGCAGAACAAAGGAGATCAACCCTCTGTTCTGAACACGGTTAAATTATGAATTAAAAAGGTATTTGGTCTTCAGGGTCAGAAGCCCCACCACTAGCTCCATCGTTTACCTGTACTTCTCCTGCTTTTACAGATTTAGCAAAAGTTACAGCCATTTCAAAGAACCCCTTATCCATATCATCGGCCAAGCTTAACGCCCGTTCCCTAGCTATTTCCCAACCGTACCAACTACCTTTATCGTTTTGCTCGGGAGCACTTGTAATTTTATATATCTGGGACATTAATGGCATTGTATACAAACCATTTTTTCCTTGTGCCGTTAGCGATTGTGCTTGCGTCAGCCACTTACGGCCTTTCTTTAATTGTGTAGAAGCCATAGTTATCAAAGCTTTTTGTGGGCCTAACTCAGGATGCAACATCAACACATAAAACTGTGCTGTATTAGTCAACTGGTTTCCATTAGGTAGTAGGTCTTGCCCTTGGTCACTACGCACAACAGTTTTTACAATGGGGTCATCTGGAGTGTAAGAACCTACATATCCACCGCCTTCTTCCCTACCACGCCACTCTACAAAACGACGATTGTAATGGCATGGTATTACATAAATACCTTCTTTTTCTGCTTCGTACACTTCGTTAAGCACAGTATTAAATATCATACCTGCTTCAGCACCTTCTACATATGCACCATCACGTTTTTTAACCTGCGGACTAACATCTGCAAGCACCCTTAGAAATGGAATAGCTAGGTCTTCTGTTTTTACCTCGCTAAAACCTTCTCCTTGGAATTGTTCAAACCCTTCGTACATTGCAACTTCACTGCTTTCTTTCTTAGCTACTTGTCCTGCCATTTTTTTATCCTTTTTTCGGTTTAGTTATTTTAGTTTTTTCACCTATGTACAATCCAAACAATTCAGCAGGTACATTGTTGCCTTGTTCAAATTGGTCTTTTACAAACGCTTTCAAAGTCATAGGTTCCACCCACTTTTTAGTGTTCACTGCCATGCCCTTATGTATTAAATCATCTGCAAATTGTTTTGCTTGGTCTTCTTGTCCGCGAACAAAAGTAGTTGCCACTTGGTTTTTTATTAAATCACCAAAATTGTTATCAACTAACCAACCAAATGCTTCATCTGCTTTATCTTTACTTATGGAAGCACTGTAAAATTTACCCACGCTTACACGAGAGCCATCTTCTAAAACAAGCTCACTTATACTATGCTCTGCCATAGCAGAAGGTAATTGCTCCTCCGCTATTTCACGCAAACTTCGTTTAGCCTGTTTTAGTTCTTCTTCTAATTGTACTACTCGTTGTTCTAACGTTAATTGCACAGAGGCAAGTTTACTTACTAAACTTAACCCCTGTTCATTTACCGTTTTCAATTCCGTAGCGGTATCTTCAAAGTCCATTATTAACCCTTTCTATTGGTTAAAGTTTGCTTCAAGGGGGTAGTACTTATTATCTAACCTATCCCATTTAAGCATTTTGTAACGGCCCATATTTTGCCGTGATGCAATACTCGCGGCTAAAGCAATAATTACAGGATCACCAGAAAGTAATAAGTAATCGTCATCTGTAAACTTGCTCAATTTACGGGATAATTGTTTTATTAATGGCTGAGTAGAATAACTTGCTTGTTCAGAAGCAGGTATAAGTATTTCTATATCGCCAAACGTAACGGCATCACTTAAATCGCGACCCCGCATTTCTTGTACTATATAAACAGTCATGCCTTTCTCCACATGCAAACGTTAATTATTAAGCATAATAGCATATAATTATAATGTAACTAGTTTTATTGTGTCAAATAAAATTTAAATATCTCTAACTTACACGGACTTTTCTCTAATAGGGGCAAAACCCAAACAAACCCTAGAAAAAATAATTCCAAAAACGTCGCGCGTACCGAGAAAGTTGTATATCGATATCGTATATTATGAAATGTTAGAATTTAAATTTATCTTTATCCGTATTTACCCCCTATATAGTAAAGTTGTTTGATAAACCTTTTATTGCTCGTTGTTTTGTTTACGTTTAAAATACAATTATTCCCAATAGAAAGAGGGTAAAATGCGTTACAAATTTAAATACCAACCATATAAACATCAGTTAGATGCGTTAGAAAAGTCGTGGGATAAAGACTTTTTTGCCTTGTTTATGGACATGGGTACAGGCAAATCTAAAGTTTTAATAGATACGATTTCTATGCTTTATGATAAAGGTAAAATCGATTCTGCTTTGATTATTGCACCTAAAGGTGTGTACCGTAACTGGGAAAGAAAAGAGTTACCTGCCCATTTACCTGACCACATACAAGCAAACATTGTTGTATGGTCGCCAGAAAAAACAAAAAAGAAACAAGCAGAGTTAAGCACCTTAAATGAAGTTTCAGATAAACTGCAAATTTTCTTAATGAATGTAGAAGCTTTATCTAGTAAAAGAGGAGTAGAGAGAGCTTCTAACTTTATACTCTGCCATAAAACTATGCTTGCTGTAGATGAAAGTACAACTATTAAATCTAGAACAGCAAACAGAACTAAAAGCCTTATACGAATATCCAGAAATGCCCCTTATCGTAGGATACTTACAGGTTCCCCTGTCACTAAATCGCCACTAGATTTATTCACACAATGTGAGTTTTTAGAACACCACATATTAGGGCATTCTTCGTTTTGGACATTCCAAAACCGTTATGCAAAATTGATACGTAAAACAATGGGAGCGCATTCATTTAACCATATTGTAGGATACCAAAACCTAGAAGAGTTAAATGGCATAATAGAACCGTTTTCATTTAGAGTGCGTAAAGAAGATTGTTTAGACCTACCTGACAAAGTGTATACAAAGCGCAGTGTAGAGTTAACACCAGAGCAACGTAACCTGTACAATCAAATGAAACGTAATGCTGTATCTTTTTTAGAAAACGAAGGCATTATGTCTGCTTCTACAGTGTTAACTCAAATACTAAGGTTGCAACAAGTATGTTCTGGCTTTGCTAAATTAGAAGATGGGCGAGTAATAAAAGTTCCCAACAACAAATTGCCTGAGTTACTTTCTGTATTAGAGGAAACAGATGGTAAGGTAATTATTTGGGGCAACTTTACACATGACCTAGAACTGATACAGGAAGCTCTTGTAAAAACATATGGGGCAGAAACAGTAGAGTTGTTCTATGGGAAAACCCCTGCAGAAGAACGACAGTTAATTGTAGAGCGGTTCCAAGACCCTAACAACCCATTGCGGTTTTTTGTAGGGCAACCCCGAACAGGAGGCTATGGACTGACCCTTACAGAAGCGCATACAGTTATATACTACAGCAACGGCTATGACCTTGAAATAAGGTTACAGAGTGAAGATAGAGCGCATCGTATAGGACAAACAAATAAAGTTACTTATATAGATATAATGGCAGAAAACACTATAGACCAAAAGGTTATCCAAGCCCTGCGAAGCAAAATAGATATAAGTACACAAGTTTTAGCTGAAGGGTATAAAGAGTGGATAATCTAATACTTGGGGATAGCTCTGCTGTAATTAAAACATTTGCAGATGAGCAGTTTGATACAGTGTTTACCTCGCCCCCATACAATAGAAAAAGAGATGATAAATATGCTTCTTTTACTGATATATATGATGATTATTTCAATTTTCTTGTAGACTCGATAGAACAATGTCTACGAGTGTGTAAGGGTAATGTCTATTACAACATACAAAAGAACTTTTACAATCGGGTAGAAATATACAAACTGTTTGGTCATTTTGCAGAACAAATAATAGAAACAATCGTTTGGAACAAAGCTAACCCAACTCCAGCAGGTGGTGATGCGGTTACTAATTCTTATGAGTATATATTAGTATTGAGCAATAATAACACGGCATTAAAAGCGAACAATACATACACCAAAAATCATTTTTGTACGCCTGTGTATTCAGAAAACCCATACAAAAAACAACATAGGGCAGTCATGCACCCTAAAGCAGTAGAGTATGTACTGCGATCTTTTTGTAAACCAAACGAAAGTGTGCTTGACCCTTTTATGGGGACAGGAACAACAGGGGTTGTGTGTAAACAGTTTGGTATGACATTTACAGGTATTGAGTTAGTAGAAGAGTATTACAATATATCTAAACAACAAATGAGTAGCTATACACAACCCTTCTTACTTTAAGTCATTAACGAACCTAAACCTTGCCCTTGCTTTTGTTGCTGTCGTTTT
>TARA_R110001583_G_scaffold47395_6_pt1 | contig 15331 bp, 15 predicted proteins | sample TARA_R110001583 | Tara Oceans TARA_R110001583 (sample SAMEA4398432) | marine metagenome | biome: Polar Biome; feature: [MES] marine water layer (ENVO:01000295) within the mesopelagic zone...; material: water (ENVO:00002006), including particulate matter (ENVO:01000060) such as...... | reverse complement strand
CCTTTATCAGCCATTCTCTTCATGAAAAGAACTGCCGAAAGCACTACGCCAACTTCAATAGCAATAGTTAAATCAACTAAAACAGTTAGGAAGAATGTTGTAAGAAGAACAAGAATATCAAAACCAGAGCTTTTTAGAATCGAGCGGAAAACGCGCCACTCACTCATATTGTAGGAAACAACAATAAGCACACCTGCCAAACATGACATAGGAATCAGCTTCGCCCATTTTCCGAAGAAGAGCATAATTAGCAAGAGCGTCAGCGCGTGCACTATCCCAGCAATTGGACTTCTACCTCCATTTTTTATGTTGGTTGCTGTACGAGCAATAGCACCTGTTGCTGGGATACCACCGAAGAAAGGTGTTATGATATTGGCAATTCCCTGTGCGATCAGTTCTGTATTCGATCGGTGATTACTACCAATCATACCATCGGCCACCACAGCAGAAAGTAAGGATTCAATAGCTCCTAGCAAGGCAATTGTGATTGCTGGCGCAATATATTGGCTCAAGTTTGCCCACTCTACAACTGGAAAACTTATACTAATGCTAGTTGGGATTTCACCAAAAAATGATTCGATAGTTGTTACAGGTAAATCGAATAATTGCACTGCCAGGGTTATGGCAATAATGGCAATAAACGAACCTGGTATCTTACTCGTAATTTTCTTTGAATAGATACTAATCAAGATGGTTGCTACAGTTAAAATTAAAGCTGTAGGGTTCAACGTATGAATTTGAGAAAAGTACAACTCCCATTTCGCAAGGAAATCAGAAGGAACCTTATCGATATCTAGGCCAAAAGCATCTTTAATCTGAGTAGAGAATATAACCAAAGCAATACCACTGGTAAAACCAACAATTAAAGGATGTGGAAAATATTTTAGTAGTGTTCCTAATCTTAACAAACCAAATATGACAAGAAGAACACCAGCCATAATGGTTGAAATAATAAGACCTCCAACACCATGAGTCTCAACAATACCATAAACAATAACGATGAATGCACCTGTAGGTCCTCCAATTTGAACACGACTACCTCCCAAGAAAGAGATCAGTAATCCTGCAACAATTGCCGTTATCAAACCCTTATCAGGAGACACACCCGAAGCAACAGCAAAGGCTATCGCAAGTGGAAGTGCTACAATACCAACAACAATACCAGCCATGACATCATTCGAAATTTGCTTTTTATCAATTCCAGCTTTTAAGAGGCTAAATAGTTTAGGGTTGAATAATTTTGACATTGGAGGTTTCTGTTTGATTTCAAGGCTGCAAACTTAGTCATAATCAATGCATATTATCCTCAGGACTATATGTTTTAGGACTACAATTCAACAGGGTTTATGGAATAAAAAAAGCTCCGATTGTAAAATCGAAGCTTAAATATTGGTTGTCCCACAAGGACTCGAACCTTGAATGCCTGTACCAAAAACAGGTGTGTTACCATTACACCATGGGACAATACCTTGCTCACTATTCTCAGAGCACTGCAAATATATGAGATTTTTCCTTTTCAACAAACACTCTTGCTGTAAAAACATCGTTTTTTTTCAGCTTAGTTTTGTATCTTACTGAGACTAAAATATTTTGAGGCAAACAAATAAAAAAAATGTTCACATATGGATAGCCTAAGTGGAAAATGGCTCTATGAGGAAGATTACAGTTATGGGAAAGCTAAAGGTGAACTCTTTCTTAAACAAATAGGGAAAAAACTTATTGGCAAGATCATTTTTCTTGAGAATATTGAAACGTCTAATTCTGTGATGGTTCAAGAATTTCTTGAGGGAGAAATAAATGGTAGTCGAATCATACTACAAGCTACTGAATACGACATTATCCACTGCGAAGAAAATATTTTCTACGAACTCGACTGCTGGAAAGGAGTCCTTTTAGACGAATACACTATTGAAGGCGAAAGCCTAGACAACCAAGGTGTCTACGGTAGTTTTATCTTTCAGAAAGTACAGTAGTCAGATAAAAGTATGCCAAGAATCGCTTAAGTATTATTAGTCTGAAAATTCTAAAAAGCTAATCCACAAAAAAATACTATTTTTGATGAATTATTAAGACAGAGATTTTTCAGTAGCATACCAAATAGATCAACTCGTCAATAATAAGCAAGATCAGTGAAAGTGCGATACAGCCTTTTCAAAAAACAAAATAAACTGTGAAAGAAGGATTAGTTATAAAATCAACTGGTAGTTGGTACACTGTTAAAGCAGATGACGGAGAAATTTACGACTGTAGAATCAAAGGTCGTTTTCGTATGGAGGGTATTCGTACTACTAATCCTATCTCTGTAGGTGATATTGTCCAGTTTAATACAGAAAAAGATTCTAGTGTTATTGTCAAAATCAATGACAGAAAGAATTACATCATCCGTAAATCGACTAACCTTTCAAAGAGCAGCCAGATTATTGCAGCTAATATCGATCATGCTTTTCTTATTGTAACAGTTAACTACCCTCTTACAACAACAACATTTATCGATAGATTCTTAGCAGCTGCCGAAGCTTACAATATTCCTGTAAATATAGTATTCAATAAAGTCGATCGTTATAAAGAAAAAGATCAATCTCAACTTGAAGAACTTAAAAGCACTTACCAAAATATTGGCTATAAGTGTTTCGAGGTTTCAGCCATAACAGGATTGAATCTAGATATCCTTAAATCAGAGATGAAAGATAAGATCAACCTTCTTTCAGGACACTCTGGTGTCGGGAAATCGACACTAATCAATTCCATTCAACCAGGTTTGGAATTAAAAACGGGTGAAATCTCAGAATCACATTCTTCAGGAAGACATACCACTACTTTTTCAGAGATGTTCGAACTTGATTTCGGTGGCTATATTATCGATACCCCTGGAATTAGAGGTTTCGGCACATTTGATATGAAAAAAGAAGAGATGTTTCACTTCTTCCCTGAAATTTTCAGAATATCTGATAATTGCCAATTCCACAATTGCACACATATGCACGAACCTAAATGTGCTGTTAAGGAAGCTGTTGGGATTGGAAATATAGCAGAATCGAGATACGATAGCTATTGTGGCATGATGTCGGAAGACGAAGAATTGAAATACAGATAAGCACAGACACAATAATATTTAACGAAAGTTAAATTCCATATCTGAGCCTCGCTCCTCTTTGAGTTTAAGCTAAATCCTTATATCTTGAACCTTTATTTCACAAATTCTAAAATCTGAAAATATGCGTTCACACGAAATCGATTATAAAATTTACGGTAACGACATTCAATTGGTCGAAATCGAATTGGATCCAAACGAAACTGTAATTGCTGAAGCTGGAGCCATGGCTTATATGGAAGAAGGTATTCAATTTGAAGCTAAAATGGGTGATGGCTCAGAACCTGAAGCCGGCTTATTTGGTAAGCTTTTATCAGCAGGTTCTCGAATGATAACTGGCGAATCACTTTTCTTAACTCACTTTACACATAGAGGCTACGGAAAAGCTAAAGTTGCTTTTTCAGCACCTTATCCAGGTACTATCATGCCAATTGATTTAAAGCAATCTGGTGGGACACTAATTGTTCAAAAAGATGGTTTCCTTTGTGCTGCTCTTGGAACCAAGGTTAGTATCGCTTTCAACAAAAAATTAGGAGCAACATTCTTTGGCGGTGAAGGTTTTATCCTTCAAAAGCTAGAAGGAGATGGTAAAGCCTTTGTTCATGCAGGTGGTACAGTTATTAAAAAACAATTGAACAACGAAACTTTAAGAGTTGACACAGGTTGTGTTGTTGCTTTTGAAGAAGGCATTGAATTTTCAATTGAAAAAGCTGGAGGTTTAAAGTCTATGGTCTTCGGTGGTGAAGGTCTGTTTTTAGCAACACTACGAGGCACAGGTACGGTTTATCTGCAATCTATGCCAATCCGAAAACTGATTCAAGCTATTTCTCCTATGGGAGGCAACACTAGAAAAGGCGGAAGTTCATTATTAGGTGAATTCCTTGAAGGTTAATCTTTCAGGTTTGCAATTAATTTAAGATCGTCCACACATATACTTACTTATAATCCCGTTCCTCATCAACTGGGGACGGGACAATTTTTATCTAAAAACATGATCACTAAATTATCAGCACAAGACTTTCTTGAAAAAGGAAAAACAATTCCAATGATAGACGTAAGAACGCCTGCTGAATTTGAACAAGGACATATTCCTGGTGCTATCAACATCCCAATTTTCGCTAACGATGAAAGAGCTCAGGTTGGAACGAAGTACAAGCGTTCAAGCAAAGATGCTGCTGTTCTTTTAGGTTTAGAGCTAGTTGGTCCAAAGTTGTCTGTGTTTGTTAGAAGAGCGAAAAAAGTAGCCGTTGATGGTGAAATTTTAATTCACTGCTGGCGAGGTGGCATGCGAAGCGGCAGTATGGCTTGGCTTTTCGATACCGCTGGACTTAAGCCAAGTATACTAGTAGGCGGCTATAAAGCTTATCGAAAATTTATTCGAAAATCATTTTCTCAACCTACCAACTTAGTGGTAATTGGTGGTTATACAGGAAGCGGTAAAACAGAAGTGCTACATAAGCTTACTGACATGAACGAGCAAGTTCTTGACTTGGAAGGTGTAGCTAATCACAAAGGTTCTGCCTTTGGAGCACTTGGGCAAGCTGACCAACCAACAACTGAGCAATATGAAAATGATTTAGCTAAGATCTGGTTAAATTTTGACCACACTAAACCCATTTGGACAGAAGATGAAAGCCGTTCGGTAGGTTCTGTTTCTATAAACGATGATCTTTTCGAGCAAATGAGAAAAGCCCCACTTTTAGCCATTATTATTCCAAAATCAGAACGCATCAAACGCTTAGTGAAAGAATACGCTTGTTTTGATATTGAAGTATTAAAGCAAATGTGCAAGAAGATTGAAAAACGACTAGGAGGTCTAAAAGTCAAAAAGGCATTCGATAGTTTAGATCAAGGCGATTTTGCAACTGTTGCTGATATCACGCTTGATTACTACGATAAAGCTTATGGATATGGTCTTGATACAAGAACAACTCAAAAGGTTTATCGATTAGAGATTGAAAAGGATGAGCCACTTGAGAACGCAAAATTCCTTGTTGATTATTTTAAAAATCTGAACTAGATAAATCATCTACATATTAAAGAGACTGATACAATAATAAAGCACATATGCTGTTTTCTATTGTATCAGTCTTTTTTTTGATGCCAATTTAAAGAGCAGTACAATAAATAATTAGCATCTTTAAATGATATTTATTTTGAAACCCTAAACCTGCATCCGCAAGAAAATATATTATAGATGAATATCTTACTAAAAAAGCGCCAGTGGAAGATTGGTTTTCTACTCTTTGCAGGACTCATCGTGCTAGGTTCTATATTTTACACAAGCAGCATAGTTAAAAAATTAGCTCTTGAGGAGGAAAAGAAGGTTAAGCTTTGGGCAGATGCACTTACAAGTATAAATTCTGATCCAAATCAGGACATAACACTCCTCACGAAAATATTGGAGCAAAACGAAACCACACCGATTATTCTTACCAATGAAAAGGGTAAGATTACTGATCATCGAAATTTAAGCCTATCTAACGAAGACTCAGAAGAGAAATTAAAGGAAGCCTTATATGAGATGCAACGAGGTGGCTTGCATTTCGAGATTGAACTCTATGGCGTTAAAACTATCCTCTATTACGATGATTCGACTCTTTTAAAGCAATTAGCAATCTATCCTTACATACAACTCGGACTTATCTTCTTTCTAGTCCTTTTAGCTTATTTAGTTTTTAGTGTCACCAAAAAGGCAGAGCAAGACCAGGTATGGGTTGGTATGTCGAAGGAGACAGCACATCAACTGGGAACTCCGATAAGTTCTCTACTGGCATGGGTGGAGCTTCTTAAAGCTTCTGATATCGACAAAAACCTAAGTCAGGAAATGGGCAAAGATGTAGAACGCCTTGAAGTGATTGCTGAACGATTTTCAAAAATCGGATCAAAACCAGTTTTAGTTTCCAATGATATTAAGCTCATTTTAGAAGATAGCATCCACTACCTTAAAAAAAGATCTTCCAATAAAGTTGAATTTATTGTCAACATGGATGATAACATTGATTTAAAACCTGCCATCAATAAAGAACTTTTCTCTTGGGTGATAGAAAACACAACTAAAAACGCCATCGATGCCATGAGTGGTGCCGGGCGATTAAGCTTTGAACTTAGTAAATCTCATAATAATTTGTGTCTTGATATTTGCGACACAGGGAAAGGCTTACACAAAAAGCAGTTTCATGCCATCTTCGAACCTGGTTATACAACTAAGAAACGTGGCTGGGGCTTAGGACTTTCACTAGCCAAACGAATTATTGAAGAATATCATGGTGGAAAAATATTTGTACATCGCTCTGAACTGGGCAAAGGCAGCTGCATTCGTATACTATTGCCTACAAATTAGAGCTTTTGCTGATTAAAACTCCTCAAAATTTTTTGAATCAGTAATTTCTGACTATTTTTGCATCCCATTTGAACGAGTAGAATCCTTAATTCTAAGTTTTTATTTCGACCAAATGTCTATAACAAATCCATTAAACTGAACACTAAGCCGTTTCAGCGAAATCTCTTTAGTAAAAAATCCATACTTTTTACGAAAAAAGATGTTCGAGTTTGAGGATAGCTATTAGAAATTATATACTTTTGCAACGTTTTATTTGAGCATTTTGGATTATTTAGCAAAATACACTGTTCCTTACAAAGGATTACAAGACGACAGTCATGAATTCGAATTCATTGCTGACGAGAAATTCTTTGAGCATTTTCAATTTGAGAATGATTTTCAAGGTCAGTTTTCAGTAAAAGCAACGCTTTTAAAGAAAACCCTTGTTATGACACTCAAAATTGAGATTGAAGGGGAAATCAATGTAACTTGCGATCGCTGTTTAGATTGTTTCCCATATCAGGTAGAAGGAGAATCAACTCTTTTTATCAAATTTGGTGATTCACATGATGAATTAGCTGATGACGTTATCGTTGTCCCTGAATCAGAAAACGAGATTAAAATTGCCCAATACATTTACGAGTTAATTTTGTTGAGTTTCCCAATGAACTTTGTCCACCCAGATGATGAAAATGGGTTCAGCACTTGCAACGAAGAAATGATGCAAAAACTAGACGAACACTCGGAGACAGAGAAAATCGATCCGAGATGGAGTGAATTAAAAAAATTGATTGATAATAAATAGTTTAATAGGTTGAAAAATGGCACATCCAAAACACAGAACATCGAAGCAGAGAAAAGGTAAGAGAAGAACTCATATTAAAGCCACTCCTGCTACTCTAGCATCTTGCTCAAATTGTGGAGCAACAGCTAAATACCACACTGTTTGCCCTGAGTGCGGATACTATAGAGGTAAATTAGCGATTGAAAAAGAAGTTACAGCATAACCTAATTCTTACGGATAAGGTTTAACGCAATAGTAAATTTGCTCCTTAGAATATTCTTTGGAGCAATTTTGCTTATCAGTACTTTTGTGTTTAATTCATTTTATCCTCTTTGATCAAGCTTTGCAATTGATAGTCATTTTGATTATAATTGTAGGCTATTTTGATCAAAAGAATAATAAGTAAGCATAGTAATGACAAAGATAAACGCAGTAATTACGGGAGTTGGGGCTTATCTTCCTGACTATATTCTTACCAATGAAGAACTGAGTACCATGGTTGATACAACCGATGAGTGGATCATGACTCGAATTGGTATTAAAGAAAGAAGAATTCTAAAGGGTGAAGGAAAAGGGACTTCCGATTTGGGAGCTAAAGCAATTGAAGAATTGCTTAAGAAAACCAACACCTCTCCTGAAGAAGTTGATTTGGTGATTTGCGCTACTGTAACACCAGATATGCAATTCCCTGCTACAGCAAACATTATTAGCGATAAATTAGGCATAAACAATGCTTTCAGTTTCGACTTGAATGCAGGTTGTTCTGGTTTTCTTTTTGCTCTAGCTACAGGTTCTAAATACATCCAATCTGGAATGTATAAGAAAGTTGTGATTGTTGGGGCTGAAAAGATGTCATCAATTGTAGATTATACTGATCGTCAAACTTGTGCCATTTTTGGTGACGGGGCAGCTGCGGTTCTTCTTGAACCAACAACTGAGAACATCGGTATTATTGACGAGATGTTGCATACTCAAGGTTTTGGTCGTAAACATTTGCACCAAAAAGCAGGAGGTTCATGCAAACCTGCAAGTCACGAAACAATTGATAATCGTGAACATTTCATCTACCAGGAAGGTAACCACGTATTTAAACACGCGGTGTCTAACATGGCTGATGTTTCTGTTGAAATGATGGATAAACACAACATAACGGCCGATGATTTGGCATGGTTGGTTCCTCATCAAGCAAACAATCGTATTATCGAAGCAACTGCAAAACGTATGGGCTTAGCTAAAGATAAAGTGATGATCAATATTGAAAAATATGGCAACACAACTTCAGCTACAATTCCATTATGTTTGTGGGAATGGGAAAACCAACTGAAAAAAGGCGATAACATTATCCTATCAGGATTTGGTGCCGGTTTTACTTGGGGTTCGATCTTAATTAAATGGGGATACGATCCTAAATAAACCCAATCTATACCATATACAAAAAGGACTTCCAATCAGGAAGTCCTTTTTTTATATCATCATTCCAAATTTTATTTGGAAGCAAAAGCAAAGCTTGCACAAACTGGGTAATGATCGGAGTAACGTTTTCTTATACGATCGTATTTAGTACATGTCATATCTTCAGAATACAGAAGATAGTCTATACGAAACGATGGAAAATCACCTGAATAGGTTGTGCTTATGCCTTTACCTTGAGCGACAAAGGCATCATTCATATCCTTTGACAATTGGTGATAAGTAAATGAATTTGGTGTATCATTGAAATCGCCACACACTAAAGTTGGATAAGGAGACTGTTTAACGTGCTCCTTTATTTGTAAAGCTTGTTCTGCTCTACGTGAGAAGGCATGACTTAAACGAAGAGAGATATCTTTAATCTCATTCAGATCTTCTTCATTTCCCTGATACTCATCTTTCTTAATAAACTTGTAATTTTTCCATACAAGACGATTGGATTCCAAATGAAGATTATAAACTCGTAACAGCTTCCCCTTAACGGAGATATCAGCAAAAATAGCTTTACACAAATGATCCTTACCAAAAGAAAAGTTTGCCTTTTTTGCGATAGGGTATTTTGAAAAAATGGCCACTCCACTATTTTTACTACTTGAGTACACATATTTCATCCCCAATTCTTTCTTAAGATTAGCGAGAGATAAAAGACCATTGATTGTAGTTCGGTACTCTTGCAAGCAAACAACATCTGGTTCTTGAGAGTTAATTAACTTAATGATGTTGTGAGGCGTACTAGGGTCTTTAGTCCACTTATATCTATCGAATGAGCGTACATTGTAAGAAAGAACGGTTAACTGCTCTGAATCCGACACAACAAGCTTCTCCCCCCTATTCAATTGATAAAAATCACTTAAGCTTCCGTAACCAACAAGAATAATTACGAGAGGAATTAAAAAGCTCCACTTTCGGCGGAACATCCAATACAATACGAAAAGAAGGTTGACAATTAAGAGATATGGAAATGCTAATCCGAAAAATGCGGGAAAACCGACAGTTCCAGGATTTATATAAGCTGCAGAATAAGAAACAAGAAGTGAACCTGAGAAAATCAGGCTAAAAACAACGAGTCCTTTGTGCAATATATTCTTCAAATTAAATAAGTTGTATATATAAGATGTAGGTACTTTTAACTTTAAGTCACAATTTTAATCCTTACTCGACTTAAACAAAATCTCTTTCTCTTCCTTAGATAAACTGTCGTAACCTGACTTAGATATCTTTTCAAGAATCTCATTCAAATTTTCTTGATTCTGTTTTTTTGCCTTATTGTAGGCCTTATCGTCTCCAGTTCGCTTTCGTTTATGGGTCACTTTCATTTTCTTCTTCGACTTGAACCAAGAGAAAACGACTTCCATCATTTGATTAAAGCCCGAAGATATATCCTTCCCTTTTTGTAATTGAGAGATAAATAACCAGCCATAAAAAGCACCACCTAAATGAGCGAGATGCCCACCAGCATTACCTTGTGGTAATTGAATAATATCCATAAGAATAAAAACAAGTGCGATATATTTAAGCTTAACTGGACCAATGAATACTAAATTTACAATATAATTAGGGGAATAGCTAACCGTTGCAAACACGACAGCCATAACTGATGCTGACGCTCCTAAGGCAACTGAAAAAGCCAAATTCTCTTCAAATACAGGGAAAAGATTAAAAGCAAAAACAAAAACAGCTGCTCCTGTTAGGCCTCCTATTAAATAGATACTCAACAACTTTTTCTGATCGAGAAAACTCAGGAAAATTCTCCCAAACCAATACAAATAAAGCATATTGAATAAGATATGAAGAAAACCCTCATGTAAAAACATGTAAGAGAAAACAGCCCAAGGACGATATAAAAGCTCTGAAGTATCAGCAGGTAATGTTAACCAGTTCAAAACAAAATTCCCTTCGCTTGGTGCTAAACCAAAAAGAAAAGCAAAAACGGCTGCTAACTTCACAAGTATAAACACACCCAAATTAATGTAGATCAACTTACTTAAATTACTGCCTTCTTTAAAAGAGTTCTTTATGCCTTCCCATATACTCTGATGAGAATAGGATTGATATGGATTGTTAAAATTCATGTTTATAGGATATCAGATGAGTCAATATAAAGCTATAAAAATCTTCCCAGACTTTTACTTCAACGCTAATTACTGATCAATATTATTTCTATCGACTAATAAAATCGATTAGAGTGCTTGTTCCAGTATTTTATCAGAATAAAACCAAAGAGCATTCCTCCAAGGTGTGCAAAGTGAGCCACATTATCACCAGCACTTTGTTGAAAGCCTAAATAAAGCTCAATTGCTCCATAAGCAATCACAAAATACTTTGCTTTAATCGGAATAGGTGGGAACAACAACATCAACTCAGTATTAGGGAAAAGCATTCCGAAAGCAAGTAGGATACCAAAAACAGCACCCGAAGCACCTACAGTTGGTACATTGATACTTTCTGTAATAGCACGACTAGCAATTTCGATACCTTGGTTGGCATAAGCCACACTATCTGGATTATCAGCCCATTTATCAGCAAATTCAAAGACCCAAGCTGCTGGTCTTCCCAATGCATCCTTTATAATTGATGAGAACAATTCAGGTGTTGGTGTATTTGAAAACGCCGTAAAAGCTTTCATCATCGAAGAATAATCTAACCACAATACAAAGGTGTGTAATGCAGCAGCTCCTAAACCTGTCAGCATATAATAGATTAAAAACCGCTTAGGTCCCCATACCGATTCCAATACGCGACCAAACATGAAGAGGGCGAACATATTGAAAAACAAATGTGTGATATTAGCATGCATAAACATGTGCGTCACAAACTGGAATGGCTGAAAAGCATCAGATGCAAAAAAGTGTAAGCCTAATATCTTAGATAAATCAACGCCTGTTTGACCAATAACCCATGAGCCCAAAAGCATTAGAGCATTAATTATCAGCAGGTTTTTTACTACTGGAGGCAGATTTAATAATGATGATTTAAAATTACTCATATCAATATTTTTATGTGATGCTTACAGCTCCTTCTTCAAGTGTCGATCAAATCTCAACACTAGATTTATTTCTACTTTGGTTTGTAGTTCTACAAGAGCCATACCAAGAAATAAAAGATTGGACTTAAAGCCAAGTTGTCAGTATTTACCTGAAACGTTTGTCAAGTTCTTGAGTTTCTAGAACCGAAACAATGGTTTTTCCATCAGGCGTATAATTTGGTGTTTCGCAAGCAAAAAGCTGATCGATAATGGCACTCATCTCTTCAGAACTAAGTGATTTCCCATAATTAACAGCTGACGCTTTTGCCAAAGCTTTTGCTAAATTTTCACGAACCTTAACCTTTACATCCAATTGGTTTACCTTGTAGTTCTCCAAAAGATTCTCAATTAATTCTTTAGGGTCACCATTCTGTATATCGGCTGGCGTTCCATTTATCACGAAAGTTTTCTTCCCAAATTCTCTAATGTCAAAACCTAATGCTCTAACATCCTCAATAATCACTTGCAAAAGTGTATAATCTGACGCATTGAACTCAATAGTTTGAGGGAAAAGAGTTTGTTGTGCCACACCTTGATTATTCTGAACAGAATTTCTAAACTTTTCAAACAAAATACGTTCATGCGCTTTTCGCTGATCGATAACCATTAAACCTGAACGAACCGGTGTTAGAATATATTTATTTTTCAACTGAAAGAAACCTTGTGATTTAACATTGCTGTCTCTCTGAAAAATCTTTTGCTGAATTTGGTTTTGAGGCGCTTCCTGTGGCTTAAAATAATCAGGCATAGGAGGTTGCTTAAGCTCAGGTTGATCTTCAATTGGATAATCGGGAATCAAATCTGGTTCTCTATCCTGATAAAGTTTATCCCAATCTTTTGGTACTTCTTTCTTCAGACTTTGACTTTTTCTTGTTCCCGATTTCGGTTTAAACTCTTGATAGAACTGATTATTCTCTATTGAATTCTTTTCTTGTTCGAATGGGTTAAAAGATTTTTCACCATCAAAAGGATTATATGATGTATCAGCCTCAAAAGGGTTAAATTCATGATTCACCTTTATCATTGGCATCCCAATCTCAGTAGAATCTTGGTTCGCAACCGGAATTTCCAAACTAGTATCCTCATCAAAATCGATAGATGGAACAATGTTGAACTTGCCTAATGCCTCACGAATTGATGCTTGTATAATCTGAAAAATTGCCTGTTCATCCTCAAACTTAATCTCTGTTTTGGTTGGATGAATATTAATATCAATAATCTTTGGATCAACCTCAAAAAAGATGAAATAAGGCGGCACCGTGCCAGGCGGTAATATTTTATCGTAAGCCAACAAAACAGCCTTGTTAAAATAAGGATGACGCATATAGCGGTTGTTTACGAAGAAAAACTGTTCATCCGTTTTTCGCTTAGCGTTCTTAGGCTTACCTATAAAACCAGAAAGCTTAACGATACTTGTATTCGTATTTATACTAATAAGTCTCGTATTAATATTTCGTCCAAAAATGTTTACAACTCTTTGGCGTGTATTACTTGGAACAAGATTGTACACCTCAACATCGTTATGAATCAGCTGAAACTCAATTTCCGGAGTAGCTATAGCAATTCTCTGAAATTCGGTGATAATATTTCTAAACTCCGTAGAATTTGCTTTTAAAAACTTACGACGAGCAGGAACATTAAAAAAGAGATTTTTAACGATGAAATTACTTCCTGCAGGACAGGCCACCGATTCTTGGGAGATCATTTCTGAACCATCAATCACAAGATGAGTTCCCAGCTCATCTTCGGTACGTTTTGTTTTTAACTCAACATTGGCAATAGCTGCAATAGAAGCTAAAGCCTCACCACGAAAACCCATGGTGCGAATTGCAAACAAATCTTTAGCTGCTTTTATCTTCGAAGTCGCATGGCGCTCAAAAGCCAATCTAGCATCGGTAGCTGACATGCCGCAACCATTATCTATAATCTGGATTAAGGTTTTTCCCGCATCCTTCAGATTAATTTTTATGGAAGTACTACCAGCATCAATTGAATTCTCAACTAACTCTTTTACTACTGAGGCTGGTCGTTGAACCACTTCTCCTGCAGCAATTTGGTTAGCAACCGAATCTGGAAGTATTTGTATAATATCGGACATATAGAATTATAATGTGAGATAAATATTCCTTGCTCCCCAATTTAAAAGGGAGATAAAAACAAAACGAAGCTTTGTGATAAAGTTTCGTTTCAAATATGTTCGTTACACTTTAAGTATTGAGAGATCCCAACCGAAGACATAACCGTAAGCAACAAGTAAAAGTATAACCAAAATTATGAATAGACGAATGTTCGATTTCTTATTCGATTGTCTCACATCGGCACTCTTGTGGCGCAATGAACGTTTCATTTGTCCTTTCACGTTAGGAATATACTGACCATTTTCATCTGTCATTCCCATTTCGGACTTAATACGACTTTCTCTTTCATCACGCTCCTCTTTCGCTGGATCCCAATAGCGAGGTTCAATATTGAATCTCTTATGCTCCGGCTTCTTAAAAAAACCTGGTAATGCCATAATTACTTGTGTTAATGCTTTTTATATTTTCTTCTACTGTAAGGCAAATATAGCTATAAATACTGAATTTTAGTCCCATAAAACGATTCAGACATGCTGGTATTTATGATATATTAACAAAGTTCTTGTTGCTCAATTCTTTATTCAATATCGATTAAAAATCGTATTCCTTTTTTTGATAAATGGTATTCTACTCCATTTTACTACCACAAAATCTACAGAACTGATCACCCACATCGTGCCCTTCTGACAAACAATTTTCACAAACCTGTCCTGATGGTAATGTCTTAGTGGGCTTAGATAACTCTGCCGTTACAATTCCTGTTGGTACAGCTATTATTGCATAACCAATAATCATTACAAATGAAGCAATAAATTGCCCTAAGGCTGTGCTTGGAGATATATCACCATAACCTACCGTAGTTAATGTTACGATTGCCCAATAAATACCTCGTGGGATGCTTGTGAAACCATTTTCAGCCCCTTCAATCAAATACATCATTGTTCCTATAATCACAACCATTGTCAGTACTGCAAAAAGAAAAACAGATATCTTTATACGACTCTGTTTTAATGCTTTGACAATAATAGCTCCTTCGTTCATATAACGATTCAGCTTCAGAATTCGGAAAACTCGAAGCAAACGTAAAGCTCTTATCACCATTAATCCATGAGTTCCAACAAATATCAAACCCAAGTAGCTTGGAAGGATAGATAGGAAATCGATAACACCATAAAAACTAAAAATATAAGTCTTGGGTTTAGATACAATCCAAATTCTCATAAAATATTCTAAACTGAAAATAATTGTAATGCTCCATTCCAGGAATATCAATAAAAACCTATATTCGGTCTCAATGGATGGAACACTCTCTAACATGACTAAAATAATACTCAAAACAATTACAGCTAGCAGTAAAACATCGAAGAGCTTACCAGCTTTTGTATCTGATTCAAATATAATTTCGTAAAGTTTTGCTTTAATTGTCATACTGCCGAATGTGTTTATCTATACCTAGTTTCAAACTGATTCGAAGTTAACAAAATCCTATTAGCATAGCATAAGTGCTTAAGCAAAATACTACTTACCAATAACGTTTTTTCCATTCTAGATTGTAAGTTGA
>TARA_R110001583_G_scaffold1771_3_pt1 | contig 15338 bp, 18 predicted proteins | sample TARA_R110001583 | Tara Oceans TARA_R110001583 (sample SAMEA4398432) | marine metagenome | biome: Polar Biome; feature: [MES] marine water layer (ENVO:01000295) within the mesopelagic zone...; material: water (ENVO:00002006), including particulate matter (ENVO:01000060) such as...... | reverse complement strand
AGCCCTACCAGAAAACGGTAAATGGTGGTGTGAACAGAAGGATTTGACGGGAATTCCACCTTGAAACACCATTCCATCGTATCCATCCGATGGAAATGCTGTAACATTGGGTAATTCGTTGTAACAGCCTGCAGCTAAGTCATTTACAAACGCTTTTGCTACTCTTTTCGGTGTATTATCACTGTTTGGATCGTTACGCCAGTCGATTCTAAGTGCATCTAAATATTTTTCATAGGCCTTTGCTGCATCTTCAATAATTTTTTCCTTTTCTACACCTGTTAGAGGCATATTACCATTAGCTGTAGGTAATTTAGTTACTGTACGATCCATATAGCCTATTATATGTTACATTTTTTATATTCAAGACTAAATATTGTAGATGCGTAAATTGTCACAAAAAGAATTATTATGCGAGGGCCCTATTAGAGACTGGAAACCGGGGAAGGGGCAGCTAAGGAAAGGAATTGGGTCTTTTGCTAAAGGACTTGCAAAAAAAGGTGCTCAAACAGTTGGAGCAGCTGGTAAGGCTATAAAAACTGCTTCTGAAAAAGGAGTTCAAACTACCTGGACAGATGTAGGTAAGGGGGCCGCGGCTGGGTTCGAGGCAACTGGGGATTTTTTAACATCGAAGAGAGCTAAACTAGATAAATTTTTAGATGAATTAGGGTTAATGCCGGCTAGTGGAGAGCAATCATTTCGTGGTAAGAAAAAATTAGCAGTTGTGGACGTTACACAGTATGATTATGATGAAGCTGGTAACAAGGTACCCATGAAGGGTGGTAAGGTGGAGACGAGAAAATTTAAATATAAGGATAATAAGTGGCAACAGGTTAGCGATAAACAAAGAAGATCTCATGACTACGGGGTAGAATTAGATAGAGAAGATCTTGCTGCAGCTGACAAAAGCCATCCTCTAACTGGAAAGGTTGTTAAGCATGCTACCGGTAAGGGTGGTGTTGCTTACGGTACTGTATTTGGAGTTGTAGATGAATATGCTGGTATTAAGCCATATAAAGGTAGTAAAGCACCCGGTATATATGGTAAAGCGATTGATGAGGTAGAAGAAACTACTAAAGAAGAAGCTAATACACACTATGGTATAAAGACAGAAGGAACTAGTCAAAAGGATCTGCTAAGACAGTTGACTTTACTTTGCGACTAATTAATTATCCGAGACTGGATGAGGGAGATACCTTTAAACACTTGCAACTAGTTGATTTTTCTTTTGTTTTCTATAAAATATATACATGAGCCATACATCATCAAAGCTAATCGAACTCGGTTCAACAGCATTCCGTCAACCTAGAGCAGAATCACATTGCAAATATATTCATGGTTACCAGTTAAAAGCTGAACTTAATTTTGCATGCAATGAATTAGATAACAATAATTGGGTATTTGACTTCGGAGGCCTTAAGGACTTGAAACATATTTTCAGAAATCAATTTGATCATACCTTAGTAGTTGCTAGCGACGATCCAGAGATCGAGTTCCTTCAGCAACTAAATGATAAAGGTATCGCTCAATTGAGAGTTATGCCAGGTGGTGTTGGTATTGAACGATTTGCTGAATGGTGCTTTAAGACTGCAGATACTTTTGTTGACGAAGCTACTAATGGTCGTGTATGGGTTGAAAGTGTAACTATATATGAACATGAAGATAATTTCGCTTCATATAATAAATCTACAGTTAAGACTGATGCATCAGAATCACCGGAAAGACCGCCGGTCAATGAAGAAACTACTGAAACTACTGAAACAACTCCACCGCCCCCACCACAAGATCTTCCACCAGATCAAAAATATTCTGGGGCAGCTCGGATCGGGCCCGGTGTTATTAAACCCGGGTTGTCTGACCCATTTGCTGGTACTACATGGGGAAATAAATAACTAAACCCCTAATACCGAGCAAATAAATCGAAGTATCTTACTTCTAGCTATTTCAGAGTTACCAAACTCAAAGGAAAATATATTATTATCCGTACATTTATTGGTATTAAACATGTTAAATATTTCCTTATACCCGGATTTATTTACGTCAGCTTGATTACAATCACCAATTACAATATATTTTGAATCTCTCCCAAACCTGGTTAAGATAGTTGTAAGTTCCTTACGAGATAAATTTTGAGCTTCATCAATAATAACAAGAGCTTTATTAAAAGTTAATCCCCTAACAAAGTTAACCGGGATAGCTTCAACAACACCTTTTTGCTTAAGCATACCATATGTACCACCACCGGTAATTTCGGTTATTTTTTCTTCAAGAGGTATTGAGTATGGTGAAAATTTATCATCAATCTCACCCGGTAAAGAACCTAAACTTCGTTCTGCAGATTCAGTTACGGATCTAATATAAACCAAGCGCTGAAACTCCTCTTGTCTTATTAATTCAAGGCCGGCATATACAGCAATATATGTTTTCATACTACCGGCAGGTCCATCAACAAACCCCATTTTTGTTTTAGAGTTTTTAATACAGTCATAAAACTGTCGATGTTTCGGGTTAAAGTAAAATGGTCTTTTAATTTTAAAATTAAACATCCAATTATGTTCAAAAGATTCTGCAAGCTCAGTATCAGAACTCACCCGGCGAAGACGCGCAGATTTAACACTCATGTATTAATATTTAGTTGAAAACCTACAAGGTTGATGATATAATTAAACAAATGATAGATTGTGATAAAGAAACTCTCCTTGTATCTGATGATAAGGCATTTTATACGCTTGAAGGCGAAGGTGAATATGTTGGAGTACCTTCAGTATTTTTTAGGCTTTCAATGTGTAATTTAACATGTAAGGGGTTTGCGTCTGCAGACTCACCACATGGTTGTGATTCTTATATTTCTTGGTCAGTAAAAAACAAAATGACATTTAATGAAATATTCGAATATTTTGAAAAACACGAACTAGTAGATAAACTTAAAAGAGGTGCAATCTTCAAACTAACTGGCGGTGAGCCGCTCGTACAGCAGAAACAATTATTAAAGTTTATTGAAGCATATATCGAAAAATACGATCATCATCCTGTAATTGATTTCGAGACTAATGCTACCATAATGCCAGATAAGCAATGGGTAAGAAAATATTACGCGTCATTTACTACTTCGCCTAAATTAACATCTAACGGAGATCCTGAAGAAAAATCTTATAAGCCCAAAGTTTTAAAATGGCATAGTGAGGCTGGATCCGGATTTAAATTTGTAATCACATCAGATGAGGATATTAATGAGATTTGGCGTAAGTATGTTGATGATAATACTGTTCAAGTTGCAAAAAATAGAATATGGTTTATGCCTTGTTGTGGCAGTCGTAAGGAACATATAGAAAATGCGACGGCCGTCGCAGAATATGCTAAAGCCATGAACGTAAACTTTTCTCCAAGACTACACTTGCTAATATGGGATATGGCATTAAAAGTTTAGCGTAATATATATTAGTATGAGAATTGCATTTTCTGGAACTGGTAATAGTGGTAAAACAACCCTTGTAAAAAGCTTTTTATATACCTGGAAAAATTATACCACCCCAGAAAAAACATATAGAGATATTATAGATGAAAATAATTTATCTCATTCATCTGCTACAACGACAAAGACCCAAGAAAAAATACTAAGCTTTATGATTGATCAAGTACAAGGCTCTAATCAATCAGATAGAGTAGTCTATGATAGATGTCCTCTAGATAACATAGCTTACTCTATGTGGTGCCATGACAAAGGGACCGAGGGGTTTACGAAAGATTTTGTTACAAAACAAATAAAATTAATGAAAGAGTCCATGAGGTCTCTAGATATTGTCTTTTTATGCAGGTTTGACAACCGTCATGAGGTGGAAGATGATGGATTTAGAGATACAGATATAAACTTTATTAAAGAAGTAGATAATATCTTCTACTCGTTATATAAACAATATACTGAACACCCTGAAGCTGATATTTTCTTTCCAACAGGAGATGCACCTTGTATAATTCTTTTACCGGATAACCCGCAACAACGTATTGACATGGTATCAGAGTATGTATCACCTGACGGTAATATGTATGGTGATGAAGACTCAATTCTTAACCCAGAAAACATCGATGAGTTAGAGAGGCTGGTTAAGCTGCAAAAGCAAGCAAAAGATCAGGAAGAGGAACAAGAGCGACTTAAACATAAATTTGGGCTACCACCGGGACAATCTCCCGGTGGTGGTAGTGATTATCCATCAATAACGTTATGAGTAAGGTAGGAGTAGGTATTATTACCTGTAATAGAGTAGATATGTATAAAGTATGTCGTGACTCTATAGATGAAGATTGGTATGATGAATTAGTTACTGTAAATGATGGAGATAAAGATATTATTTGCGCTAGGGGTGACTATATAAAAACACCAGGTGGTGAAGGCGTCGGTCGCGCAAAGAATAAAGCAATAGAGTATCTTTTAGAAAAAGACTGTGATTATATTATTCTTGTTGAAGATGATATGAAGTTTAAAGGTAACTTATTCGAGCAGTATATTAAAGCTTATAAAAAAACTGGTATACATCATTTAATGTTTGCTTATCATGGTCCTGCAAACAAAGGTAACATTAGTAAGGGTAATCCCAGGCCCCGTAAAATTATTGATTATAATGATGTAAAAATCGCATTAAACCAACATTGTGTTGGTGCGGTATGTTTTTATACTAGAGAATGTTTAGAAGATGTTGGTATTTATGACGAAACATATACAAATGCATTTGAACATGTTGATCATTCATATGAATTAGCTAAAAAGAACTATAGTACACCATATTGGTGGTGGGCTGATATTGCAAACAGTTTAGATTTTGTAGAAGAACAAGCATGTTCAGAGGATAACTCTGCTATTAGACCTAGGAGAGACTGGCAATCTAATATTAAAGAAGCATGGGAAAAATTTACAGACAAACACGGTGCTGGTCCTACATCTATACCCGATACAGACCCACAAGAGGTTGTTAATATTTTAAAACAGATTAAAAATGAAAATAGATCTAAGTGATAAGCTTACAATTCTAATAGCAGCAAAGGCAGATAGTGAAGATCGACTTATCAATCTAGGAATTACTCTCGATTATATTAATTTTCACTTTAATGTACCGATTATTTTAAGCGAGCAAGATACAGAGCCAAAATTAAAACAAATTTGCAAAGAAAAAAATGTACATCATATATTTTATAATACAGATGAATTTTTTAATCGCCAGAGAGGTGTAAATGTATGTGCAAAACAGGCTAAAACACCGGTAATAGCTCACTATGATGCAGATATTTTATTAAAACCTCAACAAATAAAAGGGGCGGTTAAGGCTATATTAGATAAATCTGCAAATTTAGTGTACCCGTATGATGGAAACTTTTATGATGTTCCAAAAGTTTATCATCCACAAATTATAGAAACAAAAAATCTAAATTGTGTAAATTTAGAAGAATGTACTTTATTTAACCCTCATTCTGTAGGTGGTGTAGTTATATTTGATAAGGATCACTACTGGAAGTGTGGTGGTGCAAATGAAAACTTTAAGGGATTAGGGTATGAAGACAATGAAATACATGAAAGATTTAAAAAACTCGGTACAAAAATAGTGAGAACACAATGGCCTCTGTATCATCTAACTCATGAACGTAAAGATACCTCGTTCAACCACAATCCATACCTAGAATTAAACAAACGAGAGTGTTTAAGAATCCAAAGCTTGTCAAAAGAAGAGCTTCGTGAAGAAGTATCTAGCTGGAACTGGGCCAAGTGATAACATATTCACAACTCGGCCGGCATGGCAACACCGGTAACTCAATGTTTCAGTTTGCAGCTCTCGTTGGAGCCAGTAAAACTACAAATCTCGAGTTCGGTGTACCTAAACTTGATAGTTATTATGATGTTAATTATAAATGTAACAATAGATCTATCTTTGACGGTTTTAAAATCGATTGTCCTATTGTAGCTGAGCAAGATAAAGGTAAATTCCTACATCAATATAAAGAACCTCACTTTCATCATAGCTCTAATATAGACCATATTAAAGATTGGACTGATCTTTCAGGGTATTATCAAACAGAAAAGTACTTTGAACATTGTAAGGAAGAGATATTTAATTACTTTACCTTTAAGCAGCCCATAAGAGACAATATAGATAATAAAATAAAACAAGGTGTTTATCCAGATCCTAAATTGTGTACATCAATACATATAAGACGTGGTGACTTTGTCCAAAAACAACAATTTCACCCATTTCAAGATCTCCAATATTATAAATCTGCATGTAAAATAACCAACACAGAAAAGTACATCTTTTTTTCTGATGATATTGAATGGTGTAAGAAAACTTTCGGATATAATGATCGATTAGCATATTCTAATGACTCAGATCCCTTTGAATCAATGTATCATATGTCACTTTGCTCTAATCATATTATTTGTAACTCAACTTTCGGCTGGTGGGGATCTTGGCTAGGTGAAATGGCATTTCCGAATAAAGAGCGTATAATTATAGCACCAAATAAGTGGTTTGGACCAGCTCACTCAATGTATGATCCAAAAGATATTATTCCGGAACGATGGACCAAAATATAAAATTACATATTAAGGATAAAACTTTTGCTCATTGCAAATTTTCAAATAACCCGCTTCCCCCTAAACAGTTTAGTAAGCACATTACATGGGTAAGAGATAAAGAGCCATCTGTAGATGATTGGTGTGTATATACTGATTTTTGTGTACAAGAAGTAAGACCAGGTGGTAAAAATATCGCGTGGTTAATAGAACCTTATGATCATATTCCAGAAATATATGAATGGGTTAAAAATAATAAAAACAGTTTCCAAAAAATATGGACACATGATGAAAAGTTTTTATACTCTACTAATGGAACATTAGTACCGTTTGGTGGATGTTGGATTGACAGCTTTGATCAAGGTATACATAAAAAGACAAAAGATTTTTCTATTATAGCATCTGGAAAAATGCAGCATGAAGGTCATAAATTACGTCATTCTATAATTGCTTCTGCAGGTGGTAGAATTGATACGTTTGGTAATGGTTATAATCCTATTAAAGATAAAATTGAAGGGTTATATGAGTATAGATATCATTTTGTAATAGAAAACGTAAGAAAAGATTTTTGGTTTACTGAAAAATTAATTGATTGCTTTGTAACAGGCACTATTCCAATTTTCTGGGGGTGTCCAGGTATTAATGGATTTTTTAACACTAAAGGAATGAAGATGTTTGAAAAGATTACCGACTTACCGGCACTTCTAAAAGAGTGTACAGCAGAAGAATATGAGAAAATGTTACCTTATATTAAGAAAAATTTTGACTTAGCTAAAAATTATATACTAGCAGAAGATTACATTTATAAACACTATAAAAAAATTTAATATGACAGGAATAAAATTAGTTTCAGATACTATTGATAAAGCAGATATTAACGATCTAGTAGAATGGTTAACACAACCCGAGATACCACGACTAACAAAAGGAGATCTCACACCAAAATTAGAAGAAGGCTTCTCTAATCTCATAGGGACAAAGCATTCTGTATATATAAACTCCGGATCTTCGGCTATTTTATTAGGTTTAGCTGCTTTAAAATATTATAACGCCCTTAAAAACGATAAAATAGTTATTTCCAACCTAAGTTGGTCTACTGATGTAACGACACCGGTGTTATTAGACTACCATCCCATTCTAATTGACTGTAATCTAACAGATTTATCAGTAGACTTAAACCAACTTGAAGAGGTTTTTAAGAAAGATAGCCCAGCAGCCTTTATCCTAGTATCAGTACTCGGATTAGTGCCAAAAATGGAGAAAATTATCGACTTATGTAACAAATATGATGTTATTTTAATTGAAGACGTGTGTGAAAGTTTAGGCTCAAAGTATAAAGGGCGCATGCTCGGCAGTTTTGGTGAGCTTTCCTTCTTTTCTTTTTATTACGGGCATCATATTTCTACTATTGAAGGCGGTATGGTGTGCACAAACAACACTGAGTTAAACAATATACTATTAAGCATCAGGAGCCATGGGTGGGATAGGGATTTAGACAAAGAAAGTCAAGCAAAATGGCGTAAAATGTGGGATATAGACGATTTTAGAGCTCAATATACCTTTTATTACCCGGGAATGAATTTAAGAAGCACCGACTTACAGGCATTTATTGGCTTAAACCAACTAAAGAAGGTAGAAGAGTTTGGTAATAGGCGAAATAAAAACTTTTTTGAGTACATTAACTGCTTAAACACCACAGGTGGGCAAAATAATATCTTAAAACTCGAGCAACGTGATGGTGATTTTATATCTAACTTTTCCTTCCCGGTGATAAACCATAATAAACAACACATAGTACACGAATTAATTCAAAATAATATTGAAACAAGACCACTAATCGCAGGATCTATAGGTAAAAATCCTTTCTGGGAGTCGTTTGCAAAGAAAGGTACACTATTACCAACTCCAAATTGCGACTTGATAGACAAATATGGTTTTTATGTACCCAATCATCAAGATCTCTCTGTTCAAGATATACAAAGAGTTGTTAATATAATTTGTTCAGATAAATAGGCGTACATATGAAGACAGCTCTTATTACAGGCATTAACGGCCAAGACGGTTCGTATCTAGCAGAGTTTTTACTAGAAAAAGGCTACGAAGTATGGGGGATTTTAAGGAGACATTCCAATCCTGAAGCTCAAACATCGCGAATTGATCACATCTTTAATAAAATTAATCTAGTATACGGGGACCTAACAGATATATCATCCTTAACTAGCGTTATTAATAAATCAGAACCTGATGAGATCTATAATCTCGCTGCACAGTCCCATGTTAGAATTAGTTTTGATATGCCAATCTTTACTTCTAATGTAACTGCACTAGGAACCCTAAATTTACTAGAGACAATCCGGCAAATTAACCCTAAAATTAAAATTTACCAGGCATCTTCTAGTGAGATGTTTGGAAACAGTATCGACGACGACGGGTATCAAAGAGAAACTACACCTCTTACCCCTGTTTCACCGTACGGTTGCTCGAAAGTCTTCTCATATAATATTTCAAACAACTATAAAAACAGTTACGATATGTTTATTAGCAACGGTATATTGTTTAATCATGAATCACCTAGACGGGGATTGAACTTTGTCACTAATAAGGTTGTGAAGGGCGCTGTTGATATAAAAAGAGGTAGATGTGAAATACCGACTCTACCTCTAGGTAATTTAGAGGCGACTCGTGATTGGGGACATGCTAAAGATTACGTTGAGGCAATGTGGATGATTCTGCAACATGATAAACCTGATAATTTTGTTTGCTCTACGGGAGTTTCACACTCTGTACGTGATTTAGTAGAATATGTCTTTAATAGTCTAGGGATGAATTATAAAGATTATGTTACTCAAGATCAAAAATTCTTAAGACCGGAAGAACTTACTGATCTAAAAGGTGATTCTACAAAGTTGCGATCTACTCTAAATTGGAGCCCAGATTATACTTTTGAAACTATGATAGATGAGATGGTGCAATATCAGTTAACATGTTAAATTTAACAGCAAACAGTAAAATACTTAGTATCTACGGGTCACATGACTCCTCTGCTACGTTTAAAAATAAGGAGGGTAACCTTACAACTTTAGAGTATGAGAGATTTGCTAAGAAAAGATATGCAATGTATTCTAAATGCTTTAATTATACTGAAGCAGACGGGATATTTGTAAACGGGAAATTAAAAATTTATAAACACCCTCTCGGAACTAGTGATGTTATACGGGATGAGTTTATCCGTTATATTAAAGAAAATATTTACGATGAAGATGTAGAATTAATTTTATACAATGAACTAGCTTTGGAAAAAGCACAGGGTGTGGAAAACGGATCATTGGATAAACCATTATTGAGTAAATACTTTCCAAACGCAAACCTAATTGAAGTTGGACATCATACTGCACATATATGTGGCGCTTTTTTTACGTCTCCGTTTAAGGACGCCACAATAATCTCGATTGATGGCGGTGGGCGAGAGCGAGACCAACCTGTGACCACTATGTGGGCTACAGCAAAAGACAACAAAATAACCAATTCGGAAATATTACCTTATGATTTCGGTAATGCTTATGGGTATATAGGTTTCCCTATATCAGAAATTAAACCTGGTCCAGATAGTGAAAGCAACTCATTAGTATATGCTGGTAAAGTAATGGGGCTTTGCGCATATGGTAAAGTAAGAGAAGAGTGGATCAAGCCTATGTATGAGTTTTATAACAGTACATATAATCGTAATCTAGGCCAATCTCTTTTTAATAAACCGTTTACACTTAATTGTTTAAAAGGTCAAGATAGCTATGATCTAGCCGCTACTTCACAGCATGTATTTGAGCAAAAATTCTTCGAGTTATTCTGGGATAAGATTGTTGAAAATAATACTGATGTTATATTAGTCGGTGGTTGTGCACTAAATGTTCTACTAAATCAAAAATTAGCAGAACGCTTAGAGACTATTAATAAGAAGCTATATATACCGCCTGATCCTAATGATTGTGGTTTATCTTTAGGACAGTTTCTATCAATTTTACCAGGTAAAATAAAGCATAATGTGTATAGTGGGTTTCCTATATTAGATGAAGACAAATTTAATGCATATAAAAACGATTATAATGCAACTGAATGTAGTATTAAAAAGCTTGTTGATGTAATTAAAGATGGTAAAATAGTAGGTATTATTCAAGGTGGGTCTGAAGTAGGTCCAAGAGCATTAGGTAATAGAAGTATTATTTGTGATCCCTCTATTAAAGATATGAAAGATATTTTAAACTCTAAAGTCAAATTTAGGGAATGGTACAGGCCATTTGCCCCAGTGTGTAGGTATGAAGATAGGTCTAAATATTTCGACAATGCTTTTGAATCAAAATATATGAGTTACGCGCCAACAGTAAAACCTGAGTATAGAAAAGTACTACCATCCATTACTCATGTTGATGGCACTGCGCGTTTACAAACAGTTAGAAGAGAAGATCATAAATTATTTTACGATATTTTATCCGAATTACGTAATCGAGATGAAATTCCTGTAATATTAAACACATCTTTTAATATTAAAGGCGCGCCAATCCTTACAACAATTGAAGATGCTCTCTACGTGCTAGATAATACTGAAATGGACTATGTATATTGCAATGGGTTCCTTTTTGATCAATTAGAAGCTGATGTTATAATCGATTTTTTTGATGAAGAAATAGTATATTAATGAGTAATTCAATTTTAGTTACAGGTGGCACCGGCCAGGTAGGGAAAGAACTCCAGCAGATCTTCCCGGAAGCAACATACATATCATCAAATGAATATGATCTTACATCAGAAACAAGTGTACAAGATCTATTTACATTTAGTAACTTTGATACTATAATACACCTAGCTGCAAAAGTAGGCGGTATAATTGATAACATCAACAATCCGGCTGATTATTATTTAGATAATATATTGATGAATACCTTAATGGTAAATTATGCTGTAAAATATAATGTCAGAAGATTTATAGGAGTATTAAGCACATGCATTTACCCCGACAACGTAGAGTCGTACCCAATGGCAGAGCATATGCTACATCAAGGCCCACCAACACCAACAAATTTTTCATATGGTGTATCAAAGCGCTCTATGGCTGTTCATATAGACGCTGTTAATAAGCAATATAATAAAGAATACTGCTATGTTACTCCGTGTAACCTTTACGGTATATATGATAAATTTGATGAAAGAAGTCATTTTGTAGCAGCTTTAATTAAGAAAATTTACGAAGCTAAAAAAGCAAGTTCTGATAAAATTACCTTATTCGGGACAGGTAGGCCTTTAAGGCAATTTATGAATGCTAGAGATCTTGCAATTATTCTAAAGAGAATGGTAAAAGAGGATATAACAGAAAGCTTTAATATAGCCGCAACTGATAATTTAAGCATTGATACTATTGCTAAAATAGCATTAACAGCCTGTGACTGTGATCATATGCATATTGAATATGATAGCTCAAAGCCCGACGGTCAATATAGAAAAGACGTTTCAACAAAAAAGCTTCATTCAATTTTTCCTGATATCTCTTTTACAGACCTAGGTCAAGGTATTAAAGAGGTATATAATAAACTTGACCTTTAAAAAAGTAATGTATAATAGAGTATGGTAATTAAACAAGGTGTATACGATGGTAAATTAATCCACGATAGGTTTGCTTACAAATATTTTAGAAAAGAGGTGTCCTCAACCGGAAATATTGTTGCGTTTAGAGCCCCGATGTATGTAAAAGACGAATTAATTGATCTGGAAGATACTCTTAGTAATGATTATATTCATAGTCAAGATGCAGTTAATTTTTGCTGGGAGATTCCTAATCTATGCCCGCTAGGCGCCGTTTCATTTCAAAGACTTTTTAACACTGCAGTAGCTAACACTTTATCAAATATTATTAACAAAGGTATTATTGTTGATGGAGACGATCTTATGGTGCAAGACGAGTTCATTGGTAATGATGATAAGGTCAGAAAAGAAGGTAAGGTAAGCGTGTCTATTACTTATTCTAAAGAAAATATTGCTTTAGGCCACACAGGTATCAATATTACATCCGGTGATAAAGCGCCACCGTTTGCATATTCGTCCAACATTAGTGATAAACAGATTAACTACTTTATTGAGACCGTAGTAAATCACTTTAATGCAGAAGTTCGTGACCAGTTTATCGCTACTACAAAAATTGCAGTTTAAAAAATGCAAATAATATATAATGATGTTGCAGAATATTTTTGTGAATGGAATTATTTACAAGAAATTATAAAACACTTAACCCCTATACTTTCTAATGATTATGTTTTACACGTAGCATGCTTTAGTCAAGAGTGTGAAAATAACAAAAACATAAAATTCGTTGAGGGTAAAAAAAATATTATTATAGGTACATCTGATGAGTATATGGAAGATATACATGTTCCATATATTGAAAAATCAGTAGCTATTTTTAAACAATATCTTCTACCAAAACAAGAAACCGATAACGTGTATTCATTTCCTCTCGGATATAACAAAAAGCACACTTCTCTTGAAAATAAGCCCTTAGCAGAGAGAAGTATAGATGTTTTCTTTTCTGGTCATATGTCTTCAACAAACAGACACAGCAGTATGACACCTATTATAAGCTTTTTTAAAAGCATGCCACGGTCTCAAAGGCCGAAACTCGAAATTAATGTTACTAGCGGGTTTAATAGAGGTCTTGAAGGGTCCCTATACTCCGAGAAACTACATAATAGTAAAATTGCTATATGTCCCCATGGTAATGTAAGCGTAGAAACGTTTAGACTTTATGAAGCTATAAGAAGTGGATGTGTAATCGTTTCTCCCACTTTACCAGCTTCAGAAATCTATAAAAATAGCAATGTTATTCAAGTTAAAAATTGGCATGAAAACGCAGGACCAGTAATTATGGATTTATTAAAAGATGATAATAAATTAAATAGTGTAAAAGATAATATTCAAAAAGACTGGCATAGTACTCTTTGTCCGCATGCCGCTGTCCGCCGTATTTTAGACAAGCTACACCTACTAACAAATAAATAATGAACTTTTTTCAGCTCCAAAACAAACTTTTTTACTCTAAAAAAACCGAAGCGGGGGAACTTGATACGGAAGGAGAGCAAGCGTTTGTACCATTCCTGTTTAATAGATGGTTATCATTTTATAACAATGATATGTGTGTATTTGTTAATGAAACTATAAACAAGTTCAGTACTATTTTTGAAGATAAGCAACAAACTTATAAGTTATACTATAATCTGATCCCCCGTTTACAGTGGAAAAAAATAACTTATATAAAAAAGAAAAAGAAAGAAGAGGGAGAAGAAAATTTTAATCTTATAGCGAAGAATAAAAATATTTCTGTAAGAGAATTAAAAATGTATATAAAAGATTATGAGTAAAGTTTTAGTAACTGGAGGTTGCGGGTTTATAGGTTCAAACCTAGTAGATAAACTAGTGGAATTATATGATGATGTATGGGTGATTGATAACTTATCGAGCGAATCAAACGAAAAATTTTACTATAACAAAAAAGCAGAGTATTTTCATGATGATATTTGCGATTATGAAAACACATATAATCTATACTCCGGGGTAGATATAGTATTTCATTTAGCAGCTGAGTCTAGAATACAGCCAACTTTAGAAAATCCCATATTAGCGGCTAAAAGTAATACTGTTGGTACATGTACAGTTCTTCAATGCGCAAAAGAAGCAGGTGTTAAACGCGTTATATATAGTTCAACATCCTCTGGTTACGGTCTCTTAAACAAAATACCTTTACAAGAAGGCATGCCTGATGATTGCCTAAACCCATACTCAGTAACTAAAGTGGCTGGAGAAAAGCTATGTAAGATGTATACAAATCTTTTTGGTTTAGAGACTGTGACATTTAGATATTTTAACGTATACGGAGAACGACATCCGGTTAAGGGTCAATACGCCCCGGTAATAGGAATCTTTATTAGACAAAAAAACAATAACGAAAAACTTACTATAGTAGGTGACGGATTAAGAACACGTGATTTTACACATGTAGCGGATATTGTAAGAGCAAATATTTTAGCAGCAGATTTAACCAATAAACCCCCTGTAGGTGAGGTAATTAATTTAGGTACAGGAACCAATAATAGTATCTTAGAAATAGCTAAAATGGTAAGTGAGGACTATGTTTTTATACCTGATCGCGGTGGTGAAGCACAAGATACACTAGCTAATATAGATAAAGCTAAAAAACTACTAGATTGGAATCCGACAATTTTTGTACAAGATTGGATAAAAAACAATACTTAGTTAAATACCTGTATGGCAATGGCAAGTATTGATAATTTAGCCCCGACTAAAAGTCTAATGGACCTGACGGATAGGCAGGAGGGAGATTTTGGTTTAGAGGAATATGATTTAACTTTTCTTTTTGACGATATTCTTTTAATAGAATATGTTGATTTATGTGAAGAAGGAAATTCCGGGGATACAATTGAAAGACACGGAATTCTAATACCAACAAACACTCTTACAAGAGCGTGGAGAAAGGGTAAAGTTATTCTCGCTGGACCGGATGCTAAATACGCTAAAGAAGGAGATATTGTATTATTTCCTAATAACATGGGCGTTACTATCTTCGGAGTTACCATTGCCGACAAAGCTGAAGTAGGTAAAGGTATCTTTCTAAACGAAGAAAGGTTGTTCGGTATATGTAAGAAAAAAGATGATAGTACAAAAAGCGGCACTTGATTCTATTCTTTTGAATAATGTATGTGAAATAAGATTCCCTCGTAGAATAATC
>TARA_R110001583_G_scaffold25289_1_pt1 | contig 15352 bp, 14 predicted proteins | sample TARA_R110001583 | Tara Oceans TARA_R110001583 (sample SAMEA4398432) | marine metagenome | biome: Polar Biome; feature: [MES] marine water layer (ENVO:01000295) within the mesopelagic zone...; material: water (ENVO:00002006), including particulate matter (ENVO:01000060) such as...... | reverse complement strand
TGTGGACATATCAATATCATTAACCTGCGCCAAACCGGTAATACCTGGTCGAGCCTTTAGCACGCCACGCTGTTCACGCTCCGCAATCAATTCTTCCTGATTGAACAAACAGGGCCGTGGTCCAACCAGGCTCATTTCGCCTTTCAGAACATTCCAAAGCTGTGGCAACTCGTCCAACTTGGTGCGGCGCAAAAAAGAACCGAATTTGGTGATGGATGCATTACTTGCCAAGTGGCTGGCAACGGACGCAGTATCGACCGACATGGTACGAAACTTTACCAGCGTGAACGGGGTTTTAAGCCGCCCGACTCGTTGCTGTTTGAAAACCGGAGACCCGGTATCAAACAGCCCGATAACATAAAGAACAAGCAACACCGGGAAGCCGAACATCAACCCGAACAACGAGAATAGAAAATCCAATGTGCGAATCACAACTTCAATCCTGGTGATTTGGGAAGCAACGCTGAAGGCCCTGCTTCACCGTTAAGGGTGGTGTCCAGTTTAAGCACTTACAGGTATGGCTGATATCAACCTGAAGAGATCCTAATAAACGTTGAGCTACAGCTTTTTTGCCAAGGAGCGTCGCGCCAAATTGCAGCAAACTTGCGGGAACAGGTATAAGTCGCGATGGCTTACCCATCGCTTTGGCAACGCCCTGAAAAAGCTGCGTTGTTGAAACGTCCTCCCCATCACTCACAAGAAACGTCTGATTTGCAGCGCCGGGATGATCAATGCAGGTGATGATCAAATCAACAAGATTGTCCAAGGCAACGAGTGAGCGCTTATTGTGGACTGCGCCAAATGGCAACGGCAAACCACTATCAACCAACTTTATCATGCTGGCAAAGTTGCCCTTCACACTTGGGCCATATACAAGTGGAGGCCTAATAACAACAACTTCCATACCTGTTTGATGGGAGATCTTCTGCAGGCCCTCCTCCGCTTCCCATTTCGAGATACCGTAAGGGTCTTCCGGGGCAGGGAGATCGTTCGCCGTGAAACATGTGTCCAATAGAGTCTGCTCGCCATTCACTTTGATTGAACTAATAAAAACAAAACGCCGAATACCGGCCGCTGCGGCTTGGCGAGCGAGGTTTAGTGTGCCGGCTACATTCACGTTTCGGAACTCTACAAGTGGATCAGCGGCCGTGTCATTCATAATGTGCGCCCGGGCAGCTGTGTGAACGATAACGTGCTGACCCTGCAATGCCGCAGACCAATCCGTCTCGCCACTGATCTCGCCCACAGCGATAAGTCCAGAATGAACATCCACAGGCTTTGACCGCACAGCGCCCAACACAGCCACAGCCAACTGATCGGTCAAGCGCCTTATCAGTTGGCCGCCAACAAAACCGGTGGCACCCGTGACCAAAATCCGGTCAGCCATTCCCCAGTAACTCCCTATAAATCGCCAAGTGCTGCTCAACAATACGATCTATGGAAAAGGCTTGCTCCGCCAGTTCACGACCAGCCTTGCCCATACGCATCCGCCGTTCGGGTTCTTCGATCAGAGCCTGTAGGGCATCCGCCAGTGAGGGTGCGCTTTTCGCCGGCACCAGAACGCCTGTCACATCCGGCTCTATGGCATCCCGGCAGCCGGGCACATCCGTCGTCACTACAGCCCGTCCGCACGCTGCCGCCTCAACCAGGCCTTTCGGCAACCCCTCCCGATAGGAAGGTAAACACACAATATTGGCAGCCCCGTACTGTAGAGCAATATCATTACAATAACCCGGCAACTCGACAACACCTTCGGCAGCCCAACCATCCAGCTCAGCCTGCTCGACGCTGGTAGGGTTGCCCGGGTCTGGCGCACCAATGAGGCGCATCACCACCTCAACACCACGGGACTCTAGGAGCCGGGCCGCTTCAACAAACTCGTAGACGCCCTTATCTCGCAATAATCTGGCGGCCATTACAACAACCGGCGTGCCTTCCGATTCTGGCACAAATGAATAATTGACGAGATTCACGCCAGAACCACGAATCATTCGTACCTGTTCTTTTTTGAGTGCACCAACCGCCAACAAGCCATCGCGATCATCCGGGTTCTGGAAAATCACCGCAAGACGCTGTTGGCTGAATGCCATCCGGTATAGCCATGAGACCAAAGCCCGGCGAGCACGGGCAGCCTTTGACTGCGCAACAAAAACGGTTCCCAAACCGGAAACGGCCGCGACCACGGCAGAAATTCCAGCGAGCCTCGCAGCTATGCCGCCGTATAGGACCGGCTTTATGGTGATTAGGTGCACAACGTCCGGCCTTAGTTCCCTGAATAACCGATACAAACCGATAATAGAACCTAATTCTGCAAGTGGGTTTTGGCCACTTCTGGCAATGGCAACGGTGTGGTGTACCAGACCCAGGCTCCGGATTTCCCGAACGGCGTCTCCGTCCGCCGTTGCAACATGCACCTTATATCCTTCATCGCGTGCGGCAAGGGCGATCGGCAACCGGTGTGACAAAAAGAATTCGGGTGCATTCACAACAAAGAGAATTTTTTTGGCTCTCAATTTACTTCCAGCCACGCCTGATACATCACCAAACTCCAAAGATAATACTGCCGGTTATGCTTGCCACTCAGATGCCCAACTCACAGCCCAAACGACTGGCTCCAAACATTAGAAATTCTCATCGCAAGCAGCATGAAACCAGCAAGTCTCATACGCTTCAACCATAGCCTCTATTGAAAACTTCTCCGCAATTCTCTGGCTGCTCGCAACTTTTCGAGCCCGCCACATTAAGGGGGAGTGTTGCCACTCTCGAGCTAGTTTGATGATCACGTCAGCCAATGCTTGTGGATCGCGAGCGGGACAGCAGGCTTCTTTATCACCCACGATATCCAAGGCGTCACCCACATCGGTTGAAACACAAGGCGTACCGCAGGCCATGGCCTCGGCAATGACATTCGGAAATCCTTCTGACGAGCTAGAAAGTACATGCAAATCCAGCGCATTCATAACAGCCGGAATGTCGGACCGCTGCCCAACCAACAACACACTATCTTGCAGACCAAGCGCAGTAATTTGCTTGACTAAACCAGTGTTATCGGGAGACATTCCTTTGCCGATCAAAAGGCTGCGAAAGGGAATTTTGCATTCCGCTACCCGAGCCAAAGCTTGCAACAGGTTGGAGTGATCTTTCAAAGGATCAAAGCGCCCGACGTTGCCAATGACGAAATCGCTTGGGCCCAAGCTCAGCTCCGCACGCACCTTGGCACCTGCGGCAACGTCTGACCTAAAGCGCGAAAGATCGTAACCGTTTGGTATCACGCGCAGCTTTCGCGCTGAGTAGCCAATATCAGCATGAACATCCTGTGCCTTGTTGGCACAACAAATGATCTTATCCGGTACCCAGCTCGATAAAAGCGCGCACAAACGGGCAATCATAATTGTTGATCGTTTCGACTTACCCTTTTCCAGTATTGAGTGACGAATACCCCAAAACACACGGCGCACCCCAGCCAGTCTTGCCGCAATGCCGCCCAGTAAATCTGCGTGGTACATCCAGGTCTGTACAACATCTGACTGCTCCGCACGAATCAGCCGAACCAATCGGAAGAGCCGGACAATGCTGGGTTTTCCGGGATTCATTCCCAGACAGTGGACCGTCACACCAGACCGGGCCAATAAAGGTCCATACTTGCCCTCATCCATCAGCGAAATGACCACATGTTGCACTTGTTCGCTATGCAGGCAAAGTCGAGTCAGCACACCTTCCGCACCACCATCGTTCAGGCCGGTGATGATATGTACAACTTTCTTAGTCATGCTCATGTTCCAGCCATGCCTGAAACATCAAAACACTCCAAAGTCTTAATGCGTTATCGCGTCTGCCATTCTGATGATCGCTCCATAGCTTGCGGATGGGGGCAGCATGGAAATAGCCCTCTCTTCTTAATCGAGTTTCTTCTAACAATGCCTCGGCCCAATCACGTAAAGGACCGCGCAACCACTGCGCTAATGGAATGGAAAAGCCCTTTTTCGGACGCTCGATCATCTCACGCGGCACGTGGCGGTAAAGCACCTCCCGTAATGCCCACTTACCAGTGCCATTACGGATTTTCTGATGCATAGGCAACTGCCAGGCAAACTCAACCACCCGGTGATCGAGTAGAGGCACCCGGGTTTCAAGGCTGTTCGCCATGGCGGCACGGTCAACTTTTACCAGAATGTCATCACTCATGTACTGCTTGGCGTCTACAGCCATCATCCAATGTTCGAAGCTGTCAGTTTTCGGCCAATGAGTGGGGCTATTCATTATTGTCGGCAGGGATTCTGCCCCAATCACTGCCTTCTCCGGCTGCTGCCAGTGGCTCATAAGCGCATCGTAAAAAGCTTCGCGATTTTCACTTGGCAGTACCCGAAGTAATTTGTGGAATTTATCCGGCACGGGAACGTCTGCCAGTACTGCCACAGCCAACTTCCGCAAAGACAGCGGTAGCCGACGAATGGCTCGCCATACCTTAGGCGCGAACTGGTAGGGGTTATAACCTCCAAACAGCTCATCGCCCCCATCACCGCTCAAAGCAACCGTCACCTGTTGCTTTGCCATTTTGCTTACCAAAAAGGTTGGGATCTGGGAACTGTCTGCAAAGGGTTCACAGAAAATAGTCGGCAAATCCGGAATCACCGCCAGCGCGTCCTCAGTGCCAACATAGAGCTCGGTATGATCGGTATCAAGGTGCTCCGCCACCTCTTTTGCGTATTGCGCCTCATTGTAGCCCGGCTCATTAAACCCAATGGCAAAGGTACGCACTGGTTTGCTGCTTTGTTGCTGCATCAATGCCACGACAGTGCTGCTATCAACGCCACCACTTAAAAATGCACCCAACGGAACGTCCGCCAGCATCTGCCCCGTTACACTCTGAGTGATACGCTGCTCCAGTGCTGTTACCGTTTCATTATCGGACCCCGTGAAGGGGTTCGCTAGCCCTGATTCAACCACCTCATTCAAAGCCCAGTATGCCTGCGGAATGGCTTCGCCAGCGGCATTGCCTTGACGTATCTGAACTATATGGCCCGCGGGCAGTTTCTTGATGCCTTTATAAATACTGTACGGCGCTGGGATCGCGTTGTAGCGCAACAAAAGCGCCAGCGCATCCCTGTCCACCTCCGCATTGAAGTCGGGATGTGCTTTTAGCGCCTTTAGCTCCGAACCGAACAGCAAGGTTTGACCGCACCAGCCCCAATACAGCGGCTTTTCACCCAACCGGTCACGCGTCAAAGTAAGTTGCTGCTCTTCTTTATCCCACAACGCCAATGCGAACATACCCAGAGTTGCCTGAACAGTCTGTTCGAGACCCCACGCATCAAAACAAGCAAGCAACGTTTCGGTATCGGAGCGTCCTCGCCAACTGGGCGCGCAATTCTGTGATTCAAGCTCCAAACGCAAAGCAAGGTGATTGTATATTTCACCATTGAATGCCAAAACATATCGTTTAGAATCAGAAACCATAGGCTGACATCCCGATTGTGTCAGGTCTACAATTGCTAAGCGGTTGTGTGACAATCCAACCTTACCCAAGTCATCGGCCCAATACCCCGAACTATCAGGGCCACGATGGTGAATGGCATCAGCCATAGATTTCAAAATATCTTCGCTCGAACTATTTGGCGTTTTTGAACTAATAAAACCTGAGAATCCACACATCAAACTATCTTCCAGAACGTCTAATATTTTATTATGAGGTTTGCGCCAGCGTACATTCGACTAGAAAATCTTTTATAAACAGTCGCCAATACGAATACTGCAAAATATATTCTCGCAGAGTAACCTGATAATAACAAAGGCTCCTTAAATTCCGCAATCATTAAAACCATTAAAATTGTTAAAAATAAATATGGCTTAAAAACGATTACATTCCGAGCCATCAAAATCAGGCCAACATAAAACAAAACTCCAAATAAATAACCTACGGAGAGGAACATCCGCGAATAACCTGAATCAGTCCATGGTACAAAATCGCTTCCACCATAAAACCCATAGCCAAAAAGTATTTCCGGAAAAGATTTCGGCATAGCAGTTAAGAAGTCGAATATGATACCCACAGTACCCTCTTCCTTAATACCACTGACGCCACCTAGAAAGAAGCCAAAGCTATAGTTGTAAAAACCAAAACCATATTTTTCCACGATAAACGCTTTAACAAAACCCCCAAACACTAAAATAAATACAACGAAACATAGAGTTATCAGAAATATACTAAGAATATGTTTCTTCACATTAAAGACAACATAAGACACAAAAACGATCGGAAGAAGCAAAAAACCTGTCCTACCAATAAAGAAAAGACTTAAAATTAGAATTGCACAAAAAATGAACAACCTAGCCAGCCCTATATATTTTTCACTATACAAGTGCAAAGTCAAAACAATTGAAACAGGCACAATAACTGAAAGTGATGCTCCACCACCTGAAGCTAGGCCTCGATATCGAAACCCTTTTGACCAGTCAACATTACCGCTAGGCGCCAGCCATGATTCAGCAGCATCACGAACAGGAGGAAACTGAACCTCCAACAATATAAAAAATGAATTAAATAAGACTGCTAGCAAAATAAAATACAAAACATCATTAAAAGAAAATCCTCGCTTATACAAAAACAAACTCACAGGATATACAATCAATATATAAAATAGAACTGATAACGAAATCTTAAGATGAATAAATTGACCTATATCATGGTGAAATGATGAAACGACACCAATCAAGGAGATGACAATAAAAAGAACAGAAAAAAGTAATGGCTCAAAACCAAGGAATTTAAATCGATAAACGAAAGATAATAGAGAAATGGGCAAAAAAAAGTACGAAAGAGCAACTATTTTTGTATATGGATTAAAAATGAAAATAAAAATGAAAACAAAAAAAACAAAAGAAATAAGATAAAAACGGATGAAACTACGGTAGTCATTACTACCGATCAATCGTTTACTCAAGATAGAAATCCTCAACTTACTAATTCCAGAGGCAGACTACACCCCAAGACTTTGCCCATCGCGGTTTTGGTTAACGATATCCAGGGTATTCAAGACGTTTTCTCCTTCATTTTCATATTTCTTCACCACTGACTTTGTTAATCTGAAAAAACAGGCAGTCTCGCTTTGCGCTGAAATATGTGCATGAAGCGCCGAAAAGTGGGCCGTTGAAATGAGTTGTCCTTACTAACCTGATGATGCTTGGATTGTTCGAGTGGCGTGCCTACGGGAAGAGGTTCGCACCGATAGATGATGACCTCTTCGCCTTTGCCACTTTTACGCTGAGCTATGTCATTTTTATCGAATAACTTAATCATAACTCTGTCCGCGGAAAACTGCTTCAGAAATAGCCTGAAGTCAATGACTTACTTCTACTTGAAAAAACTCCGGCGTTTTGTTGGCTACATCAAAATCAACTTTCTTTGGATAAATCGCTCAAGTTGGAGAAAATCCGCACCTTCAACTTTTAAATAAGGTCCATCAGAGTTAAAGCTGCACTCTGTGTGCAGTTATAGTAGAAATAATTAATGCTCCCCAAGCAATAAAATTGAACGGATATGCTCCAATTGCAGCGACTAGCCAGTCCTTGTAGGTGTAGCCATTTACACTGGAAAATCGGCTGGACCTGAATGAATTAGATACAAGGCGGGATATTGAGAACGAATATTTTGGGTATTGCTTCATCAATTTCAAATACACCTCTGCAGAATCCAGAAGACAAACACCGCGATATTTGACCGTCAACGATTCCATGTGTTTTCGATAGGCCGAAAGAGGCTCAGCTACATAAATGAAACTGTTATCACTCCCCAAAACCCTAAATACGAAATCAAAGTCAGACGAATATCTCAGTGATTCATCGTAACCACCTTTGGGAATGCAGGACGTCCGCACCATCATACCGTTGCATTTAACATACATCCCAGCCTTTATCAACCTAGCTATGCCTCCGACATGACTGGGATAAAGTCTGCCCACTCGCTTCAGTTTTTCTGAACACTCATCAATGAAGTCATGATTATGAAACACCATCGCATGATTACCGTCTTCGATCGCCTCCACCGAGTCAGTAATACAGTTCTCGTATAGAAGGTCATCGCCTGCGAAGAATAGAATATAGTGGCCAGTACAATGCTGAAGAATGAAGTTACAGTTCGGTGTCACTCCTAGGTTTTTCTTCTGAATAAAAAGCTTTATCGCCGCGGGATACCTCGCTTTGTAATCTGCAAGAATCTCCTGAGTTTTGTCCGTCGATGCATCGTCCGATACAACCAACTGAACGCTCGGATACGACTGTGAAAGCACGGAATCCAACGCCTGTTTTATGTAACTCTCAGAATTGTATGTAGGCAGTAAAACCGAGACCAGCGGCTTCGGTACATTCATTGCCCCATCTCCCTGTTAATATATTTACGGATGAGAATAAACATCACTAGCCAATAGATCGCAAAGTTGCTGGCGTAAGCCATGGAAACTCCCACCAGCCCAAAGAAGTGTGTGTAAAGGACCACCATCATCACGAAGAGCGCAGAAAATATGACTTCCGTAAGAATGAACGTTCGGGCCATCGCTTTTCCCAGCATAACGTAAGCAAGAATCCAGCTGCCGATCTTTAACGTATTTCCGAACATTTGCCATGCAAAAAGCTGTTCCATGGCAGCAAACTCTTCAGTAAAAAGAATTTGTATAACCTGATCACGGAGCAGAAAGATCACCAAGCTGCAGGCTGCAGCAAAAGGCAGAATCAACTTGTAGCCCTGATAAATTTCTTTCTTGAGATCCTGAGGGTTAGTAATCTCTGAGAGCCGGGGAAGATAGTATACGCCAAGTGTTGTTGTAACTAGCATGAGGTAAGCTGCACTAAGTCGCCATATAGCTTCCCAATAGCCGGCGGCATCCCAGCCCAGCGTTACCCCCAAGTGGTTTCGGACTAAAATATGGCTCACCGGAAGACAGACGGCAGCGGTCAACGCCATGGCCCCGTATTTGGCCAAGTTTCTCGCCGCTTTGGGGTCAACTACTCCAAAAAGATATCTCAAACGGAACCATTTTTTCTTTAGGATTAGAAAAAAAGTAACAATGAACGTCAACGACTGAAAAATCCCCAACGAGACCAGTGCCCCATAAAGCCCGAACTGGATCGCCATTGCGCTGGTAATTACAAGCGCGAAAAGACTCCCCGCGATATTCGCAGTGACATAAAGATGTATCTCTTTTTTGCCATTGAGGATTGCCAACAGAAGGGTGTTAAATACAAAGAAAACGAGAGTTGCAGCGAACCATATGAACACCCCGCCCAGCGAGCGGTCTTTGAGAAACCACCCAGCTAGCACCTCGTTAAATGCGGTGATGGTTATTGCCGTAATAACTGACCCGCAAAGCGCGATGGTCCCTGCTGTGCGCCAAAGCCTCTGCTGACTCTCCTCGTCCTCGAAATACTCTGCGGTGTATTTTGTCACCCCATTATTGATTGCACCGCTGGCAAAAGTAGTAATCATCTGAACGGCATTTTGGAACTGGCCAATGGCGGCGTATCCGGAGGGACCAACATAAATTGCAAGAATTTTGTTCAGTCCCAATAAAGTCAGCATCCTGATGACTACAGCAATGCCATTGAGAAGACTGGTTTTTATCAGAGTCATTTACTATCCAATTCGGAAGCTATTGCAGGCAGAAACAACCATGCTGGCCTGCTCTTCTGTGAGTACCGGGCTCATGGGCAAACTTAGAACCTGATTGTGTATCAACTCTGTTAGTGGATAGCTGTCAGCGTTCCAGCTCAAATAGGCCTGCTGCCGATGGGGGGGAATCGGGTAGTGCGTTAGGGTTTGAATCCCCTCATCCAAAAGGTGCTTTTGCAAATCGTCACGGTGCTTCGTCCGAATCACGTAGAGATGGAATGCATGGTTCTTTAGTGATTCAATAGACTCTTTGCGGCCTATTGGCTGCATGATGTTCGAGTGGACTATACCTGAGGCGTACACGAGGGCAATTTGTTTTCTACGCAAACTTTCCCGATGCAAGTGTCGGAGCTTCACCCGCAGCATCGCAGCCTGAATTTCATCCAGCCGGCTATTCACGCCCTGATAGAGATTGTGGTACTTCCTGTGACTCCCGTAGTTCCCCAGGGCCCGAATGGTCGCCGCTAACTCTTCATCATTAGTAGTAACAGCGCCGGCATCACCTAATGCTCCTAGATTCTTTCCGGGATAAAAGCTAAAGCCCGAAGCGTGACCCCAGTTACCAGCTTTCCTCCCACCGATCTCAGCGCCATGAGCTTGGGCCGAATCTTCCAGAATGAGAAGGCCATGCTCTTCTGCTAATGTCACTATTTCGGTCATAGGCGAGAGCTTGCCATAGAGATGAACTGCCATAATTGCCCTGGTTCTAGATGTAACGGCTTGAGCAATGGATAGCGGGGAAAGGTTATAGGTGGCCTCATCTGGTTCGACCAACACTGGCACCAGTTCGTTTTCAGTGATGGCCAGAATACTTGCAATGTAGGTGTTGGCGGGAACAATCACTTCGTCCCCGTCTCGAAGTCTGCCAAGTTCTTTCCATGCTCGAAGAGTAAGAATCAGTGCATCCAAGCCATTAGCCACACCTACACAGTATTGGGCACCACAGAAATCAGCAAATTCCCGCTCAAACTCATTCACTTCATCGCCTTGAATGTACCAGCCAGAGGCGATCACTCTGGATGCGGCGTCCGACAGCTCATTTAGGTAATTACTATTCAGAGCCTTGAGATCAAGAAACGGAATCATTGTATAGCCAGCTCGTAAACATCATGGACGACAGCACGGGCGCCAAACCCTTCTTTCTGGGATATCAGCCCCGAATTCAGGTACTTACCATTACCTTCCGTTGATACTCCAAAACTGAAATAACGGAATTCACGAAATGCCCCCGTAATAAGCTGATCTATAACTAAATCAAGAGCAGCCACCTCCCTCCCAGCGGCGCTATTGGCCAGATACTGTGTATGCACAACATCCTTGTTTATAAAAAGAAGTGCACCTGCGAGCAACTGCCCTTCCTTTTCAGCAACAAACAGCCGTATATTGTTGGGAAAGGCGTCTCTCAACCCCTGCATCTCATCCAGAGTATGCACCGGTCGGACATTGTGCTGACTTTCCAGAGTTCGGGCGAGGAGGGACCAGAAGGCCGTTAGATCTTCCTTTTCCAGCACCGCAATGCCCTCTTTCTTGGCCTTGTTGACTGACCACTTTCGGCCCTTTGAATATCGGATAGGTTGCCGGAGATTGATTACCGAGGAAACATCACGTCGAAGCAAGAAAGCTCCATTGCAATACAAAGCATAAAGGTCTTCCTGAGCTGGCATCGAATGATAGAAATGGGGAATCGGCTTATAAACAAGCCTAGAAATGGAGTGCTTTTTTAAATATTTAACGAAGCTCTCGAACAGAGAGACAACGCCCTGAGTTGAAGTTTTTTCAGTAGTTAGAAAACCACCAAAAGAGAGGCCTTGGTGGCTACAGCATTCCTCGCCCGCCAAATTCGCCGGAAGCAGAGCTATTACCCTCCCTTTATCATTCCAGAAAATCAGGGAGAAATCCTCAAAACGATCGGAATGATATTCCATGTAATCACGGGAAAACATAAAATGAGAATTTTTCGCATTGGATGCAAAATTGTCCCATAAATATTTATGCTTTACAGAGTACCTTTCAATCTCAATCATCGAAACTTACCAATTCTGCATATCCAAAACCGTCAGCACCATAATTATTTCCATTGTAGAACAAGAACCACTTCCCCTGAATGTTGAGAACACACGGGTACGCCATCATCTCAGAATCCCACCCTTCGAGTGACAAATTTATACCAATAAATTCATCTTTTCTTTCCCAACTTATACCGTCTAGCGATTCCGCATAGCCTAACTTGTAGGGCCTATCTTCTGTACTATATCCATAAAACATATAATATTTCTGGTTCGCTTTGAATACAAACGGACGCCCAATTCGATATTCACCATTTTTTAACTTAATCAAATTTGTTCCGGCTTTCGGAATATCCTTACCATCTGAACTTTCCAAATACCGCACATCATATACAGGCAGAGTCTTATGCTTTCCGGCCGAGAAGTGACTTCCTCCTCCATACCAAAATCGAAAAACACCTTTTTCCCGAATCACACTGTGCGGAACTCTAAAAAGTATCTCCTTGTCTGTCCGCTCAAAAACAGGAACATTTGAGAATCTTTCAAAGGTTTCGCCACCATCTTTACTAATTGCGAGCCCGGAAAGGACCAGGAATCGCACCTTCTTTCCCAATTGATATCCGGCATAGTACATATAAATCAGATCGTCTACCCGAATAATGGAAGAGGGAACTACTCCAAACTCGTCGAATGCACCTTCCAATCCAATGTCTAACACCGGCGACTCTGATATGCCAATAACTTTTGTTGGATCATCTTTGTCTATATCTACATATCCTACTCGGCTTACTCCTTTTTCGTCTCTGAATCCAACGTAAAATCTAATCTTATCTTCCATGACCAGCGGGGTGGGTTGTAAGGCTGAATTATTTCTCCAACCAGTTAATCCAGAATTTTTGAAAATTAGCCCTTTCTTTTTCCAAAGCATAACTTATAACCGGAAAAGTCGATGTGTATCGATGCTTGCAACTTCTGTTTTTTTCTCCTGATAGAACTCCTTTTCTGCAGTAAACTTTCTAACTAAAGACGCCGCACCAAGAAAGTTATCCTCCGCAATATTTGCATGATCTTCAAGTGTGCAGTTAACCCCTAGAAAGGAACTTTCACCAATTTGACAATAACCTGATATTACGCAGTGAGAGGAAATAAAACAGTGATCTTTAATGATCGACCGGTGACCGACATGATTGCCACTCCAGAGAACCACATTATTTCCGATCTCGACAAAAGGCTGCAATGTATTGTCTTCTAAAATAAAGCAGTTTTCCCCGATTTCGACATTGTGCCATACGAAAGCGCGCGTGCTTACGTATGACACTAGGCCATAGCCTAACGATTTCACCCTGTCGTAGATTGATCTTCGCACACGGTTGAGTTTCCCGGAACTTGCCGCAACAAAAGCACCATAAACATTGGGGGAGAATCTTTTAGTGATCTCGTCACTGCTCACAACTGGGAGGCCTACGAACTCCCTCTCAGTTAGATACTCGGGATCTACTGAAAAAGCCACCACTTGGTAATCGGAGTCATGGGTGAAATATTCATAGGCGAGATGAGCGGTCTCACCCATACCAAAAATAACGATTTCTCTACTATTCTGCATTTACGACCTCTACAAATTCCTCGTGACTACGAATGTAATCTGATTCATCGTAGTGCTGGTCAGCCAGCACAAGAAGTACACAGTCCGCGGTGAACTCATGCATTTCGCGCCAAACCATTCCCTCTATCAGAAGTCCGCGATGGGGCGAGTCCAGGGTCACTTCCGTTTTCTCCCTGCCGTCATCTAAGAGCATTTTACAACTACCTGATACACAAACGGCGACCTGCCTAAGCGCTCGGTGGGCGTGAAAACCACGGACAACACCCTCTCTGCAGCTAAACAGGTAATACACTCGTCTTATAGGAAAAGGTATACTTCGCTCCCCTTCAATTGCAACTAGCTCGCCCCTCTCATCTCCCAGAGGGGTAAATTCGATCCATTTTACAAGCTCGCCGTTTCCTTTATTCATTGGCCAGTTCCTCCAGATACGCGCCATAACCTGTTTTGCTGTACACCCGAGCCTGGGTCAGTAACTCGTCCTTGCTCAGCCAGTTCTGATTAAACGCAATCTCCTCTAGGCAAGCAATCTTGTAGCCTTGGCGCCGTTCGATCGTCTCAACAAACTGGGCTGCCTCCAACAAGCTCTCGTGGGTGCCTGTGTCCAACCACGCAAAACCGCGCCCCAAAACTTCGACGTTCAACTGTTCCATCTCTAAATAGGCATTGTTGATAGAGGTGATCTCAAGCTCACCACGGGCGGAGGGTTTTACTTGCCTAGCAATATTCACTACCCGGTTATCATAAAAATATAGGCCAGTTACCGCAAAATTGGATTTGGGTTTTTCAGGCTTTTCTTCGATCGACAATGCCTTCTGATTCTCATCAAATGCCACAACACCAAATCGCTCTGGATCTTTGACCTGATAGCCAAAGATACTCGCCCCCAAGCCCTCTTCCGCATGCTTCACTGCGTCTTTCAATTTTGGGGAAAAGCCCTGACCATAAAAAATATTGTCTCCCAAAACCATGCAGACATTGTCATCACCAATAAACTTTTCGCCGATAAGGAAAGCTTGCGCGAGGCCGTCCGGGCTGGGTTGTTCCGCATAACTTAGGGAAATCCCGAACTGCCGACCGTCGCCCAGCAGACGCTGGAAATTCTCCGCGTCCTCCGGTGTAACGATCAGAAGTATCTCTCGGATACCCGCCAGCATCAGAACCGAAAGCGGATAATAGATCATCGGCTTGTCATAAATGGGAAGCAGCTGCTTTGAAACCCCCATGGTAATCGGATAAAGACGGGTACCACTTCCTCCCGCGAGGACGATGCCTTTCATTTGGTTGCCTTTAAAAATAGGATTTCTTTGTAAGGAAAACCCGGTGCATCAAACTTGGCCCAAGCGCTTACGCTGATAGCTGCCATCCTGAACCTGCCTGCACCACCGCCGATTCTTCAGATACCATTCTACGGTTTTTCGGAGGCCGGTTTCGAATGTTTCTGTCGGCGCCCAACACAACTCTCTCTGAATTTTACCTGCATCTATGGCGTAGCGCAGGTCGTGGCCAGGACGGTCAGTTACGAAAGTGATCAAATCGTGATAATTTTCCAAGCCAGCGGGTTTGCTGGGTGCGAGTTCTTCCAGTAGGCCGCAGATTGCCTGAACAACTTCAATATTCTGTTTCTCGTTGTGGCCGCCGATATTGTAGATTTCACCAATTTGGCCGTCGGTCACCACTGTGTAGAGTGCACGAGCGTGGTCATCGACATACAGCCAGTCGCGAATTTGTTCGCCTTTGCCGTAGACAGGCAGGGGCTTGCCTTCCAAGGCGTTCAGGATGACCAACGGGATGAGCTTCTCGGGAAAGTGGTAGGGGCCGTAGTTGTTGGAGCAATTGGTGACCAGTACGGGCAGCCCATACGTCCGATGCCAGGCGCGAACGAGATGGTCTGAACTGGCTTTGCTGGCGCTGTAGGGGCTGCTTGGCGCATACGGCGTTTGTTCAGTGAAAAGGCTTTCATGACCATCCAAGTCGCCGTAGACTTCGTCGGTGCTGATGTGGTGGAAACGAAAGTTTGTGCGGCGATCGGCTTCGAGTGATTGCCAGTATTGACGGGCTGCTTCCAGCAGCGTGTAGGTGCCA
>TARA_R110001583_G_scaffold335_5_pt1 | contig 15354 bp, 8 predicted proteins | sample TARA_R110001583 | Tara Oceans TARA_R110001583 (sample SAMEA4398432) | marine metagenome | biome: Polar Biome; feature: [MES] marine water layer (ENVO:01000295) within the mesopelagic zone...; material: water (ENVO:00002006), including particulate matter (ENVO:01000060) such as...... | reverse complement strand
AACTGGGTTTCCTGGTACATCTCCCCACCAAGAATCAAATCCATTTCCATTAAAATCAAAATAGACTAAAGCATTTTCAGCAACTGGTTGTAAACCACCTGCACCAGCAATACCTAAACTTTGTGCAAGGTCACTTGGAATTAATATTTTATTAATTTGATGAATAATTCCATTAGCTGCTCCAATGTTTAATGTTTCAATAGTAGATTTAGGTCCTTCTGAAAATGAAGGAATTAATTTAGGTTTATCTCCATTTAAATCAACAGTAATGTCGTCTCCTAAAAGTGTAGTTATTGTACCTCCATTGGTTAAATTACTAGATTCTAATTTTCCAGCATATAAATGATATTCCAATAAACCTTTTAATACTGCAATATCTTCTTCAGTAACAAAATCATCTAAACTACCATAGTTTTCAATTCCAATAAAAAAGATTGTAAACGCATCATTTGTAGGAACAAATGCAGTAAGTTCATTGTTTTTAAAATCTTCGGTCAACCCTGCTTTATCAATTGCGGCCAAGAAAGTTGTATAACCTTTATCTGCACATCTATCAGCCAAATTAAGAGTAGCACTTAAAACAGTTTGGAATACTTCTTCAGATAGTAAAACTTTGTCTATTCCATGAACAATTCCATTAACACCTTGTATATTTGTTAAAACAATGTTAGCATTAGAATATGTTGCATCGTCAATAACGGTTCCAGCAATTGAAATAGCTCCTCCCTGCATAGTTACAGGAGACTTACCATCAACGGCAGATGCTACAAAATTAACTCCTGAAATAACATGAGATTGAATAACCTCTCGTAAAATCTCAACAGGAATATCTTCTAAAGTTGACCAACCAAAAGCGCCATTAACCTCTGTTAAAAAGCTAGAAAATGCTGTATTGTTTGGTGCAAATACTGTAAAAGGTCCTGCTCCATTTAGTGTTTCAAATAAATCCGCTGACAAAATTGCTTCAGCAAACATCGTATATTCTGGATTTGCTTTTGAGTGATCTACCACGGTTGGTGGCAATAATAATGCGTTAACAGTGTGTAAAATTCCATTTGTAGCTCCTTTATCAAAAGCACCACTAACAAAGGATGCAACACCATTAAACATTAAGCTACCATCATTATTTGTATAAAAACTAAGATTGTTTCCGCCTGGACCAGTAGCCATAGAATGTAAATAACCCGTTGCCATTTTTGAAGAAAAATCAGCAGTAGTTGTTTCTATCAAATGATTTAATAAAATGTTTGATAACGCTGCTGAATCCAAAGCTGTTAAATCAACCCCGCTAAATGCATTGTTATTTGGTGCAAACAACGTATATGTTGTTTGTGTACCTAAAGTTTCGTCTAAACCAACTTGAGAAAGGGCATTTAATAAAGATGACAAATCAGGTGTTTCTGATAATATCTCTGTTAAATTTTTTGGAGCTTCTCCTAAAAGAGGATATTGCACCTCATCTTCATCGCAAGAGGTTATAAATGTTAACGCAATAAATGCGAACACATATCTATATACTATTTTTGATATTTTAACCATAATCATTTTTTAAAGTTATAACTATTGAATAAACCCGAATTGATCTAAATAATATAGATATGGTCCGCTATCACCATCCTCAGCTGCCATTTGAAAGTCTATTCTCGTAATTTTTTCAGGAGCTGCACCTGCAGGATAAAAACCAGACATTGGTAGTACAAATTTTGTCCATTGGTTTGGCACCAAAGTAATAAAGAATTCCGCATTTGAAAAATCATTCCAAGCTACTTTCAATCTTTTTGTTGAAGAATTTGCCGAATATATTTGAAATGAAACTGTACGGTAATCTTTCCAAATTAAATCTTCTGATTCATTACCAGGTGTAAATGTTAACCCTCCCCAGTTTGCAGTTGCGTATCTTTCAATAGATGTTGAACCTAAAGCTCTAGCAGACGACAGGGCATTGTCACCATCCCATCCGCCAATTTCCCAACCTGGACTAACCTCATCTGTAAATAACGGGTAATTAAATCCGTAAGAAGCAGATTGTATAACAGCACCTCTAGATGTAAAAACATAAATAAATGCTTGAACAACTCCGGCAGGAACTTCAGCAGTAACTTGTGTTTGAGAAACTGACATAATGGTTGCTTCTCTTTCAACTAAATCTCCTGTTTCTTCTGTTCCACTTACAAATAAAACTCTATTTACATCTGTAAAATCACCACCATGTACAATTACTGCACTTTTCCCATCAATTATTTCTTCAGTAAATTCTTCCAAAGCCAATAACGAAAAATCATAGGATGCAACCCCGTTTAAAGTTTCCAATCTAAGTGTATTAGTATCACTAATATATGGAGCTCCTTCTGGAATTTTAGAAATAATAAAATTTTCAGAAACAAATACTGGGTTAAATCCCGCTTCAAATCCATTATATTGAATTGATGTTACTGAACCTAGATTTTCACCTCTTATATAATAAATATTTTCTACAACACCCTGCTGAACAGCAATATCTTCTCTTGCTTCGCTAACACTAGTAATTACTGGTGGTGCAGAACTTAAACTTATTTTATCTACAGCGAACTCATTTTCACAAGAAGTGTAAAAAAGTCCTAATGAAATTACCATTATTAAAAATGGAAATTTTGCTAATTTATTTTTTATTTTCATGACCATCATTTTTATTTATACTTATTAAAGTCAAAAGCAACAGGAGCTGCTAATAATGCTGGGTTATTAATTGTCTCACTCGTTGGATAAGGAAATAATAATTTATCTGGAGTTGGAGTGTATTTTAATGTATTTATAGTTCTAGGATCTGTATCTGTATTCCAAGTTCCTCTTTCTCTATCACTCAAGTAATTAATTGCATCTTGTGTTCCTAACCGAGTAACATCAAACCAAAATTCCATTTCAAAGGCTAATTCTATACGTCTTTCTTGAAATACATCTTCAAAAGTTGGATCTGAAGTTAGAGAGCCTAAACCGGCTCTATTTCTTACTTTATCAATAGCTCTTTTAGCTTCTGATAAAGTTCCACCACCGCCTTTAATAATAGCCTCTGCTTGAATTAATAACAATTCAGCGTATCTTAATATATAAGTATTATTAGGATAACTTTGTTGAGCACCACCTCCTAAATTAGATGGATTACCAACAACATACTTTTTAATTCCAACTCCTGTATCTTGAAAGTTGATATTATTAGATGCTGTATAACCTCCATTTAAATCTGGGTAAAAAGAACCTGGATCCATAATGGTTGCATAATAACGTTTATCTAGTACTTTATCTTCATAAGCCGCTTGTAAATCTAAAGATGGTCCAATTGCAGACCAACCATCAGAAAAACCTGTAATACCAGAAGCACCGTAAAGTGATTGCACACCATTTCCTTCTGCATATTGACCCGATGTACTCCATTGAAGAGAAAATATAGTCTCAGGATTGTTATCGTATTCTGTTAAAAACAAATCATAATAACTTCCTGGATATCCATCTTCTTCAGTACCACCTAGTAATTTAAATTCACCTGATGAAATTACTTCATTAGATAAATTATAAGCCATTTGGTAGTTTTTTTCATATAGATAAACTTTTGATAACATTGCTTTTGCGGAACCACTTGATACTTTAGCATTTGCATCAAAGTTTCCACTTCTTACTTTAGAATAACAATTTTCAGCTGCAAATTCTAAATCTTTTTTAATAAGTGTATATAAATCTTCTATTGTATTTCTAGGGATTTCAGCTTGATCTACGTACTCCACATTATCCAAAATAATAGGAACTGCTCCAAATATTCTTGTCAAATAAAAATAAGCCGTTGCTCTAATAAATTTAGCTTCTCCAACTGCATTATTTACCATGTCTTGAGGAACCTCTTTACCTGCCGCATCAGGAATTAAATTAATAATTGCATTTGATTGTGCAACTACCGCGTATAAAGATGTCCAGGCCTGACCCAGTGTATTGTGTTCACCTGTAATAGCAAAGGTCATAAAGTCTTGATTCCTTGGGTCATAGGTTCTACCATTTCCCGAACTTAATTCTCCAATTGTCCAAGATACGTTTGATACATAATCAAACCAAGGTTTAGAATAAAGAGCATTTGTTGCAGTATTTACTTGGTCTACAGTTTTATAAAAATCTGAAACGTTGTAAGAATCTTCTGGTGGTCTGTCTAAAAAGTCATCACCACATGCGCCAAAGGTTAATAAAACCAAGACTGCTAAGAGAAATTTAATTTTCATTATATTTTTAATTATATTTTTCATTTTATATTTCTTTTTAAAGTGATTAAAATTCAACATCAACACCTATTGTAAATGTTCTTGGTGTTGGATATCTACCATTATCAACTCCCATTAATAGCGCATTTTGATTTAAAGAACCTACTTCAGGATCGTATCCCGAATAGTTTGTAAACGTGTATAAGTTTTGCACACTTCCGTAAACTTTTAATTTACTCATTCCAATTTTTTTCGAAATATTGAAAGGCAACGAATATCCTAATCTCACATTTTGAATTCTTAAATAAGAACCATCTTCAATATACCTATCGGAAATATTTATATTTGGTGTTGAATTACTTGTAAATCTTGGAACTGTTCCATTTGGATTATCCACTGACCAATAATCTAACACTGATGAAAGTTGATTTCTATAGGTTAAATTAGTGGCAGTAAGGGTTCGTCCAATTGCATTAAATACATCATTTCCATAAGTACCTTGTATAAACATTGCTAAATCAAAATCTTTATATCTAAAAGTGTTTTGAAAACCAAATGTAATATCTGGATGCGGATTTCCAATTACTGTTCTATCATTCTCATCAATTACATTATCTCCGTTTACATCTTTAAATTTAATATCACCTAACCAAGTTCTACTAATTGCACTATTATCTCCAACGGATTGCCCAAATTGAATAGGAGCAGATTCTAAATCGCTCATTGTTCTAAAAATACCTTCAACTTGATAACCATAAAACATTCCAATTGGATCTCCTACCCTAGTTCTAGTTAAAACCTGATTAGTATCATCTAAACTAGTAGAACCATTAATAGAATAATCACCAACCAATTCATTAACCTTATTTTTGTAAAATGAAAGTGTTAAAGTTGAATTCCAAGAGAAATCTCCATCACTTATTGTGTTATAGTTAAGAGTTACATCTATACCTTTATTTTCCATTTCGCCCAAATTAACCCAAGGTGCAGCTATTGAACCAGGTGTTCCAACTCCGCCAGTTACAAATGAAGTTAATGCCAACTGATATAAGAAATCACTTGAAACCTTTTTGTATAGCTCTACAGTAGTATTTAAACGTGCCTCAAAAGCTGAAAAATCAACTCCAAAGTTCAGTTGTCTTGACGATTCCCATGTAAGTTTTGGATTTGCAAAATTGGCAACTTCAAATCCAGTTCCAATCCCTGTAGAAACCGAACTTAAACGTGAACCATAGGCAAAATTTGGAATATTTTGATTCCCTACTTCTCCATAACCCCCATAAATTTTAATATTTTTTAATTTATCAAAACCTTCCATAAAATCCTCATTCGATAATTTCCAAGAAGCTGAAATAGATGGGAAATAACCCCATTTTTGTCCTTTGGAAAATTTCGAAGATCCATCTGCTCTAATGGAGGCAGTTATATTATATTTATTATCAAAAGAATAAATAGCTCTACTTAAATAAGATTCTAAGGCTGCACTTCCTTTATATTCATCAGAAATATCTCTACTTGTTTCCGATAAGTTAAGAGTAGGAACACTATTATCAATAAAACCTGTTCCACTCCCAATTATACCATTCCATGAAGATTCTTGAACCTCATGACCTACTAGTACCGTTAAATCATGTTTTTCATTAAAATTGGTATTATAAGTTAATAAATTTTTAATAATCCAAAAATCATTATTTTCTCTTCTTTTAACTAAATTATTTTCATTTATTGAAATTTTTCCATAAGAATAGGTTTTTTGAAATCTATCATTTCTGTTATTCCCAAAATCCCCACCAAATTCGGCTCTATATGTAAGACCTTTAACGACTTTAAATTCTCCAAAAACATTTGCTAAAACCCTATCTCTTAATAACTTATTTGAAACGCTATTTACAGTAGCAATAGGGTTTTGGATTGCTAATGAAATTTCATCAGGAGTAACAGGTCCAGCATAAGAACCATCTGGATTATAAACTGCTATTGCTGGATTGTTTTGTAAAGCTAAAGAAATAATACCCCTACTATAACCATTCATAATTATATCCTCATCCGTTCTACTTCCTGTAATATTAGCTCCTACTTTTAATTTTTCATTAATTTTAGATTCAATATTTAATCTTATAGATGAACGATTAAAGCCTGATCCAATTACAACACCTTCTTGGTTCATATTGCTTCCTGAAATATAATAATTTGTTCCATTGCTTCCTCCCGAAAAAGATAATTGATGGCTCTTCATAATTGCTATATCAAAAATTTCCTTTTGCCAATTTGTACCTTTACCCAAAAGTTCTGGTCTTAAAAACTCAATACTTTCATTTAAACCAAAAATTTTACCCATTTCATTTTGCAACCTTGCATAACCCGGCAAATCCAATACATCCATAATATTTGTAGGCTGTTGGATACCAAAAAATGTACTGTATGCTAACTTTCCTTTTTGGTTTTTACCTTTTTTAGTGGTAATAATTACAACCCCGTTAGCCCCTCTAGAGCCATAAATTGCAGTTGCCGATGCATCTTTTAAAATATTAACGGACTCAATATCATTTGGGTTTATGGCCGCAAGCGGACTCACTCCATTTTGACCCTCGCTATTTCTATCAATCGCAGTTCTACCACTTGTACTAATATTTCTTGAATCTCCCGAAACTGGAATTCCATCAATAACATATAAGGGTTCACTTGATCCTTGAATTGAATTTACACCACGAATTTTAACGGATACTGCCGCTCCAGGTTGTCCCGAATTTAACGTTACAGAAACACCTGCTGCACGCCCTTGAATTAATTGGTCTATTCCAACTTGAGGAATATTTTCTAAAGCTTTTGTATCCACAGTAGCAACTGATCCGCTAATATCTTCTTTTAATTGAGACCCGTAACCTATTACAACAACCTCATCTAAACTTTCAAGGTTTTCTATTAAAGCTACTTTAATACTTGTTTGTCCCGAAACCGATATTTCTTGAGTATTAAAACCAACATAACTAAAAACTAAAGTTGCATTACTTTGAACTTTAATGCTGAAGTTACCATCAAAATCCGTAATAACTCCATTATTTGTCCCTTTTTCAAGAATGTTAACTCCAGGCAAAGTTAAGCCTCCAGAATCTTGAACCACTCCCTTAACTTGGCTTTGCGCCATCATTAATTGGACAACAAAACAAAACACTAATAATAAATAGTATTGTTTTGTGCCATAATAAATGTTTTTTAAATTAAATTTTTGCATATTCTTGGTATTTGTACTAATTAATTTTTAAATTTTTAAATACTTCAAATTATTATAATTGTAAAAAAATTACTTTTTACTTCTTCTCAAAATTAATTTAAATGTTAAGTTATTGTTAATATTATTTTGTCATATATCAATAAAATAAATTCAATAGATACTATATAATAACTTTTGAATGTATAATTCACTCGTTACACCCTAGCAATAACTTAAAGTATTATAAGGAAACACAGTATCTTCACCACTAATATGAATTAGTCAATTTCGATAGTCAAAAAATAAAAATGTAATTTTCTTTTAGCGTTTTGATAAAATAATATCATCAAATAGATTTCTATATAGTTAAATTTGAAAATAATATTTTCATCAAATAATAATTTACATCCATTTTCTAAATTAACTTTTTTATAAAATGATTTTTAATCAAAAAGCTTTTAAATTAACCACCATTTTTGCAATTTTAATTGTAATTATAACTTTTTACTCATGTAAATTTGTTATAAAAGAAGAAATATCTGAAGTTAATTTGGTTGATAAAAAAGCTTCAAAAAGTGTTTTAAAATTACATCATAAATTAACTGAAATTACAAAAAAAGGTGTTGCTATCGGACACCAAGATGCAACATCTTACGGTATTGGTTGGAATTATGAAAATGATACATCTTTAATTAAAAGTGACATTAATGAAGTGGTTGGTGATTTTCCAGCTGTTTATGGATTTGATATTGGTCATTTAGAATTAGCAAATGAGGCTAATTTAGATGCTGTTAATTTTAACAGTATGAGAAAATTAATTATTAATGCATATAAAAATGGTGGTATAATAACTATTAGTTGGCATTTAGACAATCCAACTTCTGGCGGTGATTCTTGGGATAAAACTCCCGCAGTTAAAGATGTTATTACAGGAGGAATCCATAAAGAAAAATACGATTTATGGGTAAGTAGAGTTGCAGATTTTTTAAAGACACTTAATTATAATGGTGAAGAAATTCCAATAATTTTTAGACCATATCATGAAATGAATGGCGGATGGTTTTGGTGGGGTGAAGGTAATTGTACAGCTTTAGAATACAAACAATTATGGCAAGAAACAGTTGTATTATTAAGAGATAAACATAATATTCATAACCTATTATATGCCTATTCACCAAACAAATTAAATCCGGATGATGATTACTTAAAGTATTACCCTGGAGATGAATTTGTTGATATTTTAGGAATTGATATTTACGACTTTAATAATGCTAATGCTTATAAAAATTCTGTAATCAATGACTTAAATATTGTTAAAAAAATAGCTTCAGAAAAAAATAAACTTTATGCCTTTACAGAAACTGGACTCGAAAAAATTCAAACTCCTAAATGGTTTACTGAAGTTTTATATCCAGCAATAGAAAACTCTGGTATTTCTTATATTTTATTTTGGAGAAATGCACGTTTAGACCATCATTATATGCCCTTTAAAGGGCATGTGAGTGAAACCGATTTTAAACAATTTATTCAACTGCCTAAAACACTTTTATTAAAAGACCTTAAAACTAACAAAAACAAATAACCTTATGAATTTATTGAGCACAGTAGACATTCTAATAATATTATTGTATTTGGTTACAATAGTTGTGATTGGACTCGTACTTAGAAAAAGAGCACAACGAAGTAAAGATGATTATTTATTAGGAGGAAAATCAATCCCATGGTATATGCTAGGTCTTTCAAATGCTTCTGGAATGTTTGATATTTCTGGAACAATTTGGTTGGTTACTTTAATGTTTGTTTACGGTATTAAAAGTGCCTGGCTACCTTGGATATGGCCTGTTTTTAATCAAATATTTTTAATGGTTTATTTGTCAAAATGGTTAAGACGATCTAACGCAACAACAGGTGCAGAATGGATTGGAACTCGATTTGGATTTGGTAAAGGAGCAAAACTTTCACATATTATTGTGGTAGTTTTTGCTTTAGTAGTTTGTTTAGGATATCTCGCTTACGGATTTATTGGGCTTGGTAAATTTATTGAAATTTTTATTCCTTGGGAAGTTGTAAGTAACTTTGTTCCGTTTACAGTTACACCAGAATTTGTTCCTCATTTTTATGGTGTAATCTTTACCCTTTTTGCAGTATTTTATTCTTTGCTTGGTGGTATGTCAGGAATTGTTTGGGCAGATGTTGTTCAATTTGCAATTATGACGGTTGCAGCTTTGGTAATTGGCTATTTAGGATTCCAGGCTATTGGCGAAAACACTTTACTTGTTCCAGATGGTTGGATGAGTCCTTTCTTTGGTTTTGAATTAAATATGGATTGGGCACAAATTATCCCTGAAGTAAATGCAAAAATAAAATCGGATGGCTACAGTTTATTTACCTACTTTTTTATAATGATGGTATTTAAAGGTATTTTAGTAAGTATTGCAGGTCCTGCTCCAACATACGATATGCAAAAAATATTATCTACTAAAAATGCAGTCGAAGCTTCAAAAATGAGCGGATTTGTATCTGTAGTTTTAATGCCTATTCGATATTTAATGATTGCTGGTTTTGCCGCTTTAGCATTAGTTTATTATGAAAAATTAGATTTATTAAATTCGGCAGGAAATATTGATTTTGAATTAATTTTACCAACCGCTATAAAAGAATTTGTTCCTGTTGGATTATTAGGATTGTTATTAGCAGGACTTATTGCTGCATTTATGTCCACATTTGCTGGCACATTAAATGCTGCACAAGCATACTTGGTTAACGATATATATTTAAAGTATAAAAACCCAAATGCAACAGCAAATCAAATTAAAAACATGAACTACCTAACAGGTATCGTTGTGGTTATTGTTAGTATTGTTTTAGGCTTTTTTGCAGAAGATGTAAATTCTGTACTAAACATAATTGTATCCGTATTATATGGTAGTTATGTGGCTGCAAACATTTTAAAATGGCATTGGTGGAGATTTAATGGAGAAGGTTTTTTCTGGGGAATGGTTGCAGGTTTACTAGCTGCATATTTTGCTCCACTGTTAATTCATGTTGAAAATGAATTGTACTTATTTCCAGTATTATTACTAGTTTCAATAATAGGAAGTATTATTGGTACATATTCTGCACCTCCAACTGATGAAGCCGTATTAAAAGATTTTTATAAAAATGTAAGACCTTGGGGTTTCTGGGGACCAATTAATGACCTCTGTGTTGCAGAAAATCCAACCTTTAAAAAGAATAAAGACTTTAAATTGGATATGTTTAATGTAGCAATTGGTATTATTGCACAAACAGCATTAGTAATAATACCAATGTATATTATTTTTAGACAAAGTACCCCAGTATATATTTCCCTTGCTGTATTAATAATTTGCTTATTCTTATTGAAAAAATTCTGGTGGAATAAATTAAATGAAAAATTAGATTAAAAACACAAAAATGAAACTTAACATGAGACTGAAAACTCTTGATAAAGCAATAAAGCGACACGCTAAATTAATCAGTAAAAAAAATAAGCCTGTTTTAAAAACCAATGGTATTTATCAAAAATATAAAAACCCTGTTTTAACTGGAGATCACGCCCCAATTCATTGGAAATATGATTTAAATTCTGAAACAAATCCATTTGGATTAGAAAGAATTGGTATTAATGCCGCGTTCAATTCTGGTGCAATTAAAATAGATGATAAATTTATTTTGTGTGCAAGAGTTGAAGGAAATGATAGAAAATCATTTTTTGCAATTGCTGAAAGCCCAAATGGGTTAGATAATTTTAAATTTTGGGATAAACCTTGTGTAATTCCCCAAATTGAAGGAAATCCAGATACAAACGTATATGATATGCGTTTAACAAAACATGAAGATGGTTGGATTTATGGTGTTTTTTGTACTGAAAGAAAAGATCCAAACTCACCTTCAGGAGATACAAGTGCTGCTATTGCAAATGCAGGAATTGTACGTACAAAAGATTTGTTAACTTGGGAACGTTTACCTGATTTAATTTCAAAAACAGGTCAACAACGAAATGTTGTTTTACATCCAGAATTTGTAAACGGACACTATGGTTTATATACAAGACCACAAGATGGATTTATAGATATTGGAAGTGGAGGCGGAATTGGTTTTGGCTATGTAAAAGATATGAAAAACCCAATTGTAACAGATGAAAAAATATTTACAAATAAAGTATATCATACAGTATATGAATTAAAAAACGGTCAAGGTCCTGCGCCAATAAAAACGTTAAAAGGATGGTTACATTTAGCACATGGCGTTAGAAACACTGCAGCTGGATTGCGTTATACTTTATATATGTTTATGACTTCATTAGACGATATTACTAAAGTTATCCATCATCCAGCCGGATATTTTATGGCACCAGACTATAAAGAAACGTTAGGTGATGTTTCCAATGTTTTATTTACAAATGGTTGGATTGAAAATGAAGATGGTTCAGTTTATATTTATTATGCATCATCCGATACACGTATGCATGTTGCAGTTTCTTCCGTTGAAAAATTAATTGATTATGTAACTAATAGCCCTGAAGATTCATTTACTTCAGCAGGTTCAGTTCAAACAATTTTAGATTTAATTGATAAAAACGAAGGGTTATATTAATGCATCCAATAGCAGAAAAAATATCAAATGAATTAGGTAATGAACTTCAAAACATACTAACATATTGGAGTACAAATACTATAGATGAAATAAATGGAGGTTTTGTAGGGGAACGTGATCATAATAATAACCTTGTACAAAATGCTTCCAAAGGAATTATTTTAAATTCTCGTATTTTATGGTCTTTTTCAGCTGCTTCAAATCATCTTAAAACAACCCAATATAAGTCTTTATGTAAACGCTCCTATACTTATTTAAAAACACATTTTAAAGATGAAGAATATGGTGGTGTTTATTGGGAATTAGATTCAAAAGGAAATTCTATAAATACTCGAAAACAAGTGTATGCACAAGCATTTATGATATATGCTTTGTCTGAGTATTACATTTTTTCGAAAAATAAAGAAGCACTTAATTGGGCTATAGAACTTTATGAATTAATAGAAAAAAATGCCAGAGACACTACCTATAATGGATATATTGAAGCATTTAATAAAAATTGGTCTCCTATTGAAGACATGCGATTAAGTGATAAAGATGAGAATGAGGCGAAAACGATGAATACTCATTTACATATTTTAGAAGCCTACACAAATCTTTATAAAATTTATAAAAATGAAAAGTTAAGGGATGATCTTTCAGAACTTATATATTTATTTTTAAACAAGTTTTTGAATTCAAATAATAATTTAAATTTATTTTTTGACGAACAGTGGAATTTAAAAAGTAGTGTTATTTCTTTTGGTCACGATATTGAAACAGCTTGGTTATTAATAGAAGCTGCAAAGGTTATCGATAAAAAAGAATTACTATCTGAAACAGAGAGCGTTGCAGTATTAATTGCTGATACTTTTATAGAAAAAGGAGTAGATATTGATGGAGGTGTTATGAATGATTTTGAACCAAAAACAAATAAGTTAGATGGTGATAAACATTGGTGGCCACAAGCTGAAGCACTGGTTGGACTTAAATACGTTTATACTATTACTGGAGATGAAAAATACTTAAAAACAGCAATCCAAATTTTAAATTTTATTCAAACAAAAATAATTGACCATAAAAATGGCGAATGGTTTTGGAGAGTTGATAAAAAAGGGAAACTATATACTAATGATTACAAAATTGGCATGTGGAAAGCGCCATATCATAATTCGAGAGCCTGTATTCTATTAAGTAATTAGAAATGAAAAAAAAAATAATTTTATTACTATTTATTGTTTCAATAACTTTTTTTAACAGTTGTTCTAAAAGTTCAGACGCTCCTAATCCAGACCCACAAGTTGAAACTGCAACTATTAAAATTACAACAAATTTTTCTGGTTCAGAACCTGCAACCAACGGAGAGTTTAAAATTACTTTAAGCAATCCTCTAAGCTCGGATATTAATGTTTTATTTTCAATAGCTGGAAGTGCAATAAATGGAACTGATTATGAAACTATTACAAGTAGTATTTCAATTCCTAAAAAAACGACAACCTACGCAATTCCAGTTGTTATTATTGACGATAATGATGTGGAAGGCGATGAAACAGTTATAATTACATTATCCAGTATAAACAATAGCAATGTTACAATAAGTGCTTCTAGTAAAGCTATTGTTACCATTGAAGATAAACCTTTGATTGTAGAAGAATTTATTCTTTTACCCGAAGAAACGAGATCATATATGGTAAATCCAAATGCAACTGATGAAACCGTAGCCTTGTTTTATAATTTAAAAACAGTGTCTAAAACAAATTTTATTATTGGTCAACAAGATGCTTTTAATTCTTTTTATAATGACAATACAGGAGATTCTGATATTAAAAAATTAACAGGTAGCGATCCTGGTTTATTAGGATTGGACTTTATGTTTATAACTGATAATCAAAATAATGAAACTTCTTCAAATTGGTTTTATCAACAGGAACAAATTATAACTTCAAATGCTATCGAGGCTTATAATAAAGGAATGGTAAACACCTTCTCATGGCATTTTAGAGAACCTTATGAAGGTATCCATTTTTATGCAGCTGACATGACCGAATTTCAAAGAGAAAATGCCTTAAAAAGTATTTTGCCAGGCGGAGCAAATCACGACTATTACAAAACTAAATTAGATAAAGTTGCTGAAGTAACAAAAGGAATGGTAGGTAATGATGGTAAATTAGTCCCAATTATTTTTAGACCTTTTCATGAATTTGATGGTAATTGGTTTTGGTGGGGCAAAGCTTACTGCACAGCTGCCGAATACATACAATTATATCAGTTTACAGTAACCTATTTACGTGATGAAAAACAAGTGAATAATATGTTATTTGCCTTTTCCCCTGACAACCAATACGATTCTGAAAATATTTATTTAGAACGTTACCCAGGTGACGACTATGTAGATATTTTGGGTATGGATAATTACGGTGATTTTAGTAATCAAGGGCAAACTGGAGCAAATAGAGCTAACAGTCGACTTAAAATTATTTCTGATCTAGCTATTGATAAAGTTAAAATCGCGGCTTTAACTGAAACCGGATATCAAATTACAAGTTCAACAAATCCAATTACCAATTTATTTTCAACATATTATTACAGTTCTTTAACAAATAATGATGTTGAAATAAGTTTTGTAATGTATTGGAATAACACTAATAATGGTTATTACACGCCAACTCCTGGAACATCAGATGCCAACGATTTTATTCAATTTACTGATAAAGAAGAAGCTTTATTACAAAATGAAATACCTGATATGTATCATTTACCAAATTAGCAAAAACAATGAAAATTAACAATTCAATCCTTTTATTTTTAAGTATTATTTTACTTATTTCATGTAAAGATAATAATAAGCAAATTACTCAAAAAGAGAGTAAAAACTTTAAAGATAGCATTGAACTAATATCTGTAAAAGGCTCTCAATTTTATAAAGGAAACAATCCTTATTATTTTGTTGGAACAAATTATTGGTACGGACCCTTAATTGCAGCAAAAAATATTGGAGACAGAGATCGATTGCTAAAAGAATTAGATTTAATGAAAGAAGTAGGCATAGATAACCTACGTATTTTAGTAGGTGCTGAAGGCGCTGGAGAAGATTCTAGAGTTCATCCTGCTTTACAACCTAAACAAGGGGTTTATAATGAGGATTTATTGGATGGTTTAGATTTCTTAATGGCAGAAATGCGCAAAAGAAATATGTATGCTGTATTATATTTAAATAATAACTGGATTTGGTCTGGTGGAATGTCTCAATATCTTGAATGGAACGGATACGGAACAGTACCAAATCCATTTTTAGAAGAATATTCTTGGGAACAATATATGAACTACACT
>TARA_R110001583_G_scaffold55_6_pt1 | contig 15366 bp, 19 predicted proteins | sample TARA_R110001583 | Tara Oceans TARA_R110001583 (sample SAMEA4398432) | marine metagenome | biome: Polar Biome; feature: [MES] marine water layer (ENVO:01000295) within the mesopelagic zone...; material: water (ENVO:00002006), including particulate matter (ENVO:01000060) such as...... | reverse complement strand
CATCGCCAGCCAAGCACAAAAAATTAAATACAGCGCAGATATACGAGCGTTAGAACTTAAAATAAACGAGGCACCCGAACCTAAAGACCCACCTGCAACGTGGCGTGAGGGTAAGACTTTATCTGGTAAGCTACTACGAGGAGTTGAACAAAGAACGCTGGCTGATTTTGAAGCCGTTAAAATTGAACTGCGTAAACGGGCAAAGTTTGCGCGTGAGGGGGCAGACCGTCCAAATGTTGAGGCAGTAGGCCGTAGGTTAAATCAACTTGCGTTTATATACACCATTGGGTTTAACGCATCGTCTGCTATGGTAAACCTGTCACAAATTCCACTGTTCGTCGCGCCGTACTTAGGTGGACAATACGGATATTCTCGAACACACAAGGCAATTAAAGACGCCTACGGGATGGTACTTAAAAGTAAGTCTCGCAACGGTTCCTTTAACTCTTTATTTGAGTATTATAAACGCGATGACAACGGCACGCTACAGTTAAGGGACCGCGCCGAATTAAACCTACCCGAAGGTGCTGAAGGCGATGCCAAATACCAAGAATTAGGACGTATGACAAGCCTAATCCAAGAGGCAAGGGGTCGTGGACTACTACAAAGTAGTGCCCTTGCAGAAGCTATGGGACTTACAGAATACTCGCGTATCGCACAGAGCGGTAAAATAGGCCGCGCTATGGACAACGGCGCAGTGCTATCCGCAATAATGTTTAACCACGGTGAGCAGATGAACCGACAGGTCACCCTGATGGCCTCATTCAATCTGGCGTTAAACGCAAAAAAAGCGACTGATTATCTAACCACAAAAAAACTTAAACATACCCTGCAAAATATAAGCAACGCCGAGCAGGATGCTGCCAAGAACAAAGATCATCCTCTAAACGCAGAAGCAACATCCGAGCAATTAGATGCCGCTGTGCAGGAAGCTATCTACAACACACAAAAAACTAATGGTGGTACGTTCCTAGAAAGCGCTCCACGGATAACGCAGCAAGGTATCGGGCGCGTTGCAGGTATGTATAAAAGCTACGGTATGCAGATGTACTACACCATGATGCAAACAGCTAAGTTAGCCTTCGACGGTGACAAAGGTAAGTTGTTTGGTAAAGAAGGTTCTGTAGAACGCAAAGCTGCATGGAGACAACTTATAGGATTACATGGTACGGCAATGTTGTTTGCGGGTGTCCAAGGTCTGCCCCTGTATGGTGCGGTGCGGTTAATCACTAACCTATTCTTCCTAGACGATGAACAGGAGGATTTTGACACGATAGTTCGCGCACACCTTGGCGAGGGTTGGTACAAGGGCGGTATTACAGCGGCCACAGGGTTAGATGTGTCCACACGCGTTGCGCTTACAGGGTTGCTACTACAGCAGAACCGTTACAATAATGATCCGTCCATAGAGGAACAGGCTGGGTTCTACCTTGGTGGTCCTGCCCTCAGCGTGGCTAAACGATTGATAAGAGGTATTGAGGACCTGTACAACGGCGAAACAGAACGAAGTATAGAAAACTTATTACCTGCAGGTGCATCTAACATCATTAAGAATACCTTCGGGCGGTATCAACAGGACGGTGGCGCGTTTACCAGACGCCAAGACCCCATATATGACGACCTATCCGCAGGGGAACAATTCTTTTGGGCACTTGGTATAGCGCCTAAAGAATATACACTGCGCCAAGACAAAGCCATGATTGGTAAGAGAATTGATACAGCGGTTCGCACAAAACGGGCAAAGCTGTTAAAGAAATATTACGTGGCCTCACGTATGGGTGATAGCGCTACAATGTTAGACATATTTACACAAATGATAGACTTTAGTACACGCCACCCTGCTGCGGCAATAGACGGTGATGCTATAGAACGTTCGATGAAAAAACACGCTACGTCGTCGGATAATATGTACCACGGCGTGTCGTTTAGTTCCTCATACGGTGACACTATTCGTATGATGTTGAGTGAAATTGGGGAATAAAAAACCCCCGCTGCAAGGCGGGGGAGTCTGAGGGAGAACGGCAATGAATATCGCCGCCCTTATGATATCACACCGTGCGCCATATGCGAACCCCAAACATTTTATTTTCTATTCGGGCACGTGTGGTTACTTGCCATGACTTTAACTTTGCAATTTTTCTTGCCTGATCGCCTGCACGTAGCGTGTTTACACATGGTATAAAAACAGACGCCCCCACAACCATGCGTTCCCAAGCCACAACAACTTTAACCCCGTCAGGGTTGAAATCATCATGTTTCTGAGGTTTCTGATACACTGTTCAACGCGCCTAATTTTACTGCAATCACCCGTATAGGCGGCAAATTAAAATTAGTTCCTCTGGTTAGTCGTATCTGCAACTTCTTGGCTCCCATCTGTTTTACCATTTCTTCAACTGTAGCGGCGTAGTTTATATGTCTATCATTCAAGTGCTTCTTAAACGCCTTGGGCACTATGTAGAACATATTAGTATCTGTCTCAAACCGTGCTACAAACATATTGCGAGGGTTCTGCTCGGGTATAACTATCGGCACCATCCCGTCGATAGGTTGCCCACCGTTGTTCATAGTCTTGCTACTTTTAATTTTAAGTATGTTAGTCCAATTCTCCGTAGCAAATTCTGTAACTAACTGTTCTACAGACGCCGCGCTATCGTCTACGTAAGCCTTAACTTTTTTAAGTTCATCTACCACCCACGAATATAATTTGTTAATGTCATAGTTAATAAACCCGAGTTGTTTCGCCGCTAACGCCGCTACAATCGTAGCAGCACAGCCCCCAGACCAGAAACGGTTTTCGGCCTGTAACCCCGCCTTAGCGTCTATTTTAGACTTAACCTTATTGTATAACTCACGCAGATCATCCCTGTTGTTTATCACGTACTGAATATACCCGACCGCTAAGTGCCCGTAGTTTTCCTTACTGTCTTGAAACAATGCGTCTGTTTTACTTTTGTCTAAGGTCGCTTTAAGGTTTTTGTCCACCCGTATTTCTAATACCCGTTGCATCTCGGCTTTAGGATCATCTTTTATACGCTGCATCTCTTCGTAGAAACTCATGTTACCTGTGGATAAAGCCATCAACTGCCAAGGTTTGCCCCTAACACGTTCTATGTTCCCGCCACCAGCCATGCGGTTTTTCTGTTTACCTTCCGCTACTTGATAAGAATATTCTGATACATCGCCGCCTTTCATATTGGTCATCTCGTCAGAGTTTAACGGTAGGTTGCACATGACCTCGCCACGGTTCATACGTGAATTGGGTGTGTCCCGTTGTCCCAAAGTCAGCGCGTGAGGGTCGCCCCATATACCCGTGTTACCATACATAGCTGTGGTTTTACCGACCCCTGTACCACCAAACAGATGAACCCCGAAGCTGTTCAACCCTGTCAGGGGCATCAATATAGAGCCGAAACCCATGCAAACTGCAAATTGCTGTAGTTCCAACCCGCTGCGGTTAAAGAAATCTAATACCTCTAGTTGCCGTTCCCGTGTGCCCTCGGCCTTAAAGAAATCTATAAGTCCTGCTGTCTTTCCTGATGGTGGGTTATACTCCACGTCACGCGCTGTAACTAACTGATCCCCTAACACAAACGCGTTCATGTTTTTATCAGTCCATCCAAATTGTTGGTGCGCTTCACTTGCGGTAGTCGTGCGCTGCAATTCGTTTATCCATGCTGCGGTATATGCCATAAGTCTATCTACGTCCTTCCCAAATGAGGTTATTCCTTGCATAGCCATATGCTTACGAAAGTCTTCCCTAGATGTAACTGCCGTTAGGGGTATTACAAATTCCCGCACACCGTCTCTAGGTAGGTGCAACGCAAACGAAATAACCTCCCCTAGTAACACATCATGTAACCGCCTCGTTACGTAGAAGTCGTAGTGATATATACAATCTTCGTCTGGCTCCCCGTCACTGTTCGTTTTTCGTATGTATACCCCGCCATTGTGCCCTCGAAAATACGGCCTTGGGAACGTAGGTATAACATGTTTAGAGGTAGCATCTATGGGGTCCGTTGACGCGTCAACGTCATCGTCCTCGTAAAAATCAACTTCTTCATGTACGGCATAACGTGCTACTAACCCATCTACTTCTTCTTTATCTAGCGGGGGGTCGAACGTAATGGCGTTAAACCCGTGTGCCATTGCCTGTATGTCATCCTCCGACAGGTGTCCTTTAGCACGTAGATGTCCTATGTAAGACAGCATGGCAGGGTTCCGACCACCCTCGCCTACCTCGGCAGGTTTCTCATATGTGTCGTGTTCCAGTAACTCCCGTAATACCGCTGCGCCTTGTTTAACCTTAGAAGGCACTGGTATCGGTTCACCCCCAACCAATTCGGAAAACGTATCGTAATCCGTGGTGCGAGGTTCTTCCAAGCCAAAAAACGATACAAGGGCAGGGGGGTCACTTTTGTAGTTGTGCGTACTAGGGACGCGAAGCACTCTGGCCAGATCAGCCGTAACTGCGGGGTCTGCGGGGAAGTCACTGGTTGCGCATAACTTCTTTAGCCTTAGTGCTGTGGTTAACCAATCATCCTTACCCACTGGCGCATCTAATATCCAATACACATGCACACCGCGCCCCGAATTTACGAGCGTAGGTTTAGGCAGTTTATGTTGCTTACAGAATTTCTGCAGTGCTTTTACGGCTACCGCTTGGGATGCAAATTTATTGTCACCTTCACCGCAATCTAGGTCAAGAAAGAACGACCGAAACGACTGAACATTATCTGCCTTGCGTGACCCTGCTTCCTCTAGGGTGGCCAAGCTAAAATAAGCATCATAACCGTTGCTGTCAAAATCCCGTGCTGCGTCAATCACATGATCAACAGACGTGTAGAATTTTTGCTTCTTTTTATCTGCATCTGCGTTAACAGCAAAGACGCAATAGTTCCCTTTGTGACCTAAAACTAGGTCTAAAAATTGTTTCGTTTTCATTGCCACCACTCAATAAAATAAGCCACGGCTAAATTAATAACCGTGGCGTAAGACTTTAATCGTCCCAGCTTTCGACAATATCGCCTATGTCATCCCCTGTATCTTTAGTTTGTGCTGCTTTTTTAACAGTCTTTTTAGGGGGTTCATCCATGTCGTCGTCATCAGCATCTGCCAATACGTTATTACTTTTAGGTGCAGCGCTTTTAGCAAACGGGTTGTCGTCTGCCCCCTTGTACACAAAGCCACCCTCCACGGCACTGAACGGGTTACGTACTTCCATCGGTATATATTTGATAACCTGCACAGCCTTTAGCCGTAAGGATACACCGTTATCCCACTCCTTACCAAGTTTCATGCGGTACGGAATAAGGTGGACTGCTACATTGACCGTGCTGCCTGTAGTAAGCTGAAACTTCTCGGGTAAAGGTGTACCCATACTATCTACCTCTAGCGGCTTATTAGTGGTCTCCCCGTTGTACGCGCCTTTTAAATTGGCCTTATGCGTGTACATGCCGTTATCTTCTTTGACAAACGGGTTAGACAGCTTCTCGTCCCAATCATCGTCACGGTTGTCTGCGTATGCTACTTTCATGGCCTTAAACAAAGCCTTCGCTGTAGCTCCATCCATACGGAATGCGATAGAGTATGCTGCGTTTTGATCCCGAGCATCACAAGGTTCGCTACGTTTAATCTTAGAATTAAACGAGTAAGTGCGGTCCACTTTGGGCCACAGGGCTTCTACACCCTCAATAATATAGGCTTCTGCCATTGTCGTTCTCCTTTTACGTTACACGTCTCTGTCAGCGTCGAGGTCAAACTCAAGCTGTGTTTCTGTAGGCACGTTGTGTGTGCCTTCTTCTTCTTCTTCTTCTTTTGCTTTGTTGGTCAAAGCTGCTTCTACGGCGGGTAGTTTAAAACGGTATGTGTTGCCGAGTTTCACGTACGTATCTTTGGGGATATGTCCTTGTCGCAACCATGCGCGGATAGTAGATATAGACACAGCAAAGTGTTTTGCCACATCTTCGATTGGTACGAATGGCTCTGCCATTATTTTTTCCTAACTGAGATTACGTACTCGTTGTCAACGTTCAAACCCTTGGGCAAAACGTCTGGGTTTTCCTCCAAAAACTGTTTTAAGTTTGTCTGGTTTAGCCGCTTGTCAAGAAGTTCGGGTACGTCATGCTCTAGTATAAACTCGTACATACGCTCCCAATCGCTTGTCCAATACTTGACCTTTGACGTTCTAAAAAACAAACCTTCGGAAGTCCTAACACTTTCGACATTGTGATTCTCACAATAGTCTAGTAGTGCATTCTTTAGTTTGGTTTGCTGGCGCACCAGCTCCCCATCTCTTTCTTTAAACTCCGCTGATAATGCTGCCCGTTCTGCACGTATTTTTATGTACGCTTTGGTTAGTTTATCGGCGGGAATTGTGGAATTGTTGTCCATCTGCCCTCCTTCGAGATAACAAGAATTATTATATATTTACTTCTAGTGCGCTAGTCAAGTAGTTCTTTGTATAAATCAATCATTTTTGTGTGTACGTCTATTTTGTTATCTAGTAATGTGTAAATGCGCCGTTCTACAGGTGATCCTTGCAGTTGTACAACCGTACACTTGTGCATTTGACCTGACCTGTGGACCCTAGCGTTTGCTTGGGCGTATGTTTCTAGGGAAGAAGTCGGTCCCCACCACACAACTGTATTCGCTGCTGTTAACGTGACACCATGTGCTGCTGAACGCGGTTGGATCACGAGTACACGTGGATTGTCCTGTTCTTGAAACCGTTTAAATATATCTGTTCGTTTGGCTACAGGTACGTCCCCTCTAATTACTTCCGTAGCAATCCCATCATTACGCAGTTTATTGGTTAATATGTCAATGGCGTGTTTATATGGCACAAAAATTAAAACTTTTTGGCTGCTTTCGTCTATCACTTCACGTAGCACTTTATACCTGTGTGATATGTCAAATTCTAACGCGTCACCTTCATCCGTATATAACCCCCCTGCGGATATCTGAAGTAACTTGTTCATTACGACTGCAGCGTTAACTGCGGACACCTCAGACCCGCTCACAGTCATGGTCATACGTTTCTTCAATAGCTGATAATATTTTAGTTGTTGACGCGTAAGTTCTACCTTGCGTTTCACGTAAACCATCGGCGGCAGGTCAAGACACTCTTCCTTGGTAAACCGTATTGCCGGTTGTAGTACGCGATGTACAGTGTTGGTAGCCGTTTCTTTTACTACCCAACGAAACTGCGTAATCTTGGTCATAACCATGTCTCGGAACGATCCATAAAACCGTGGTACAGCATCGGGATTTATTAGTTTTGCCAACCCGTACGCGTCTAGTGGGGATTGTGCGGCAGGTGTACCCGTCATCAACCATAGCCACGTTTTATCGTTAACCAAACGACATAACGTTTTCCACCTTTTTGTCCGTGTGTTTTTATAGTGCGTGGCTTCGTCCACAATTATTATATCAAACCCACCAGACGCAAGGCTATTCGATACAATATCAACGCCATCATAATTAATTATAACAAAGTCAGCACCTTGTTCTACTATAGCTCTGCGTTTAGTGGGTGTACCGTACGCTATATCTACAGAACGGTGGGGGGCAAACGTCTCCAAGTCACCACGCCACGCACTATCCATTATGGACAACGGGCATATAACCAAAACACGCCGCACTTTCTTCTGCCGCATTAAAAAATCAGCCGCCCAAATTGCGCTGGCGGTCTTACCTGTGCCTTGCTCGTTAAAACAAAACGCTTTGCGGTTCATTGTGAGGAACGCGGAGGTAGTTTTTTGATGCGCGAAAGGCTTGTGTTTGCCCGTCCACTGGTATCGGGTTTCTATGGGTGATGGAGATTTTATACCTAAATCTTTTAGGGTGTGCGCCTCATCAATACCAAGGTTAACTTTCACCTCATGTTTGTTAACCTGTATGCTGCTAGGTATTGTCTTAGTGACGCGGCTTGGATTGCGTAGCTTTAACAGCAACGCCTTACCATCTATCAGCTTCATTGTGTTCTCCTAATAGTTAGGGAGTTCCCTAACTTTATTTTTTCTTCTTTTGGTAGTTACGTGCGCGGTTCTTGCTTGAACTTTCTATGCGTATCCCGTCTCGATTTTTCCCACCTTTGACCAACGCCTTTTTGTGACTAACGTCTTTACCCTCACGTTTGTCGGCTTTGCCGTTACCGTTGCGGTCCGCGCCTTCTCTATCAACCTTGCGCCGCGCCCGTTGACGTTCCATACGTCTCTCAAACGTAGCAGACCCTACAGGTGCGTTGGTTTGTTTTTTACGTTTTGTCATGCGTTAGCTCCATTGTGGACACATTCAATTACCAGACAGTGGCGATTACATAGCCCACTAGGACGTGCGTTCCACACATCGTTGTCAGCGGCTACTTGCATCTGGGTGTACTTGCCAAGCCACTTACGCCAAAGCTGTTCGCTATCATACTCCATGTAGGTGTCTTTCACCAAGTCTTTACTTATGACAAACAGTAACCCCGCCCTAATTTTTTTAATCTGGGGGTAGTGAGCAAACACAGACAGGGCCATAAGTTCCAACTGTCCTTTATCTGCATACCTTGCCGACTTACCCGTTTTGTAATCTACGACAATAGCCACTTCACCGTTTAAAATAACCAAATCCGCGATACCTCGGAACCATACATCCGCAGCGTAGAAGTCACAGGCTTCTAGGTTTTCTGTTACACCCAGTTTTTCTTCGCATAACTTTTGCCCTTGCCTACGTTTTAATGATGTTAAGGCTTTACGGGCAAAGGCAAATTTCTCTGGTACAGGTATGTCTTTACCTATAAAATCCTCTGCCATACTATGGAATGCAGTCCCGTATAATGTGGCTTCAGTTTCCTTAAACGGGAACTCTTTAAGTACCCTCTCATGGTAGAACTGCTTAGGACATTGCTCAAATGCCTTTATTTTACTAAATGACCACGGCCATACTTTTGTCATAATCGTTGGTTCCTTGTGTATTTCTCGCGCTTACCCAACGCAATCATTTGTTGCATACTGTACGGCGCGGTAAGGTTCCCATGAGTGCTACGACCTTGCCCAGACGGGCACATCGCATGGATATAAAGACTTTCTAGCATATCTAATTCTTCTCTCTCGCAGGGAGTAAATGCAAAGGAATCAAACACCTTAAACCCTTCTTGTCTGTGGCTATGCACTCTAGCGTATACGTTAATTGACTGTCCAACATACACAACGGCCCCCGCATGTACCAGAAAATACACCCCACAAGCAAACTCATACCCATGACTACCTGCTACTACCTCTTCTTCTAACAGCATATCCCGCGAGGTTATTTGGTTACTAAGAATGTCTAGGGATAGCGTGTGCGTTGTACGAGTTTTGCGATCTTCTAACTCCGCTATCTCCTGCTTTAGTTTCAGCACCTTGGCAACATACATCGCGTGCGTAAAAACTATTTTGTCTTCTTCAGTCCGCGTTATCTCCCGCGCTTCTGCCCGTGCCCTAGCGATAACATCTATTGGGCGATACCTTGCGAGTAACCTGTTTTTAGCCTTTATAGGGTTACCAAGACGGGCGCACCGCGCCACGTAGCTGCCTGCCTGCATATCGCCGACCCGAAAATATTTGTTTAGTTGTGTAGTCGATAGGTACTGCCTAAACACTTCGGCGGGGATGAACTCTGGTCTTACTCCCATCACGCCCATTCCGCATCATCAAAGAAATCTTCTGGTGTTAACACGTCAGCGTCTACTGCACGTACGCTCTCGCTTATACGTCTGCGTGTCCTGTAAAAACCTTTGTGATCTGGGAAGGCGTGCATGTACCATCTTGCGTAGTACGCGCTGTAATTGTTGTTTAGTTTAAACTCAGACTTACCACACACATCCGCTTGGTCAGTCTCCCACCGGATACGTTCAAAAACGCCTTTGGCTGAATAATTACGGAAGCCCCGAGCGTATAACTCCCGTGTGAACCTAACAAATAAGTCCCAAACTTTAGGGTGCGTTTTGTTAAAGGCTTCTGCAGCGCGTTCAATTTGGTCTTTCCTCGACTCCACCTCCATTACTCACAGTCTCCATATGATTTGCCTGTGCCACTTTCACAGGTGATAGGTAGGCCATCGGCCCAATCAGGCTTCTGGCTCATACAATGCTCCACGTACATCTGCGCTTCGTCGGCTTGCTCATCCCGCACAGCTATAACAATACTATCGTGAACCGTTAGTACAACTTTGTATTTCTTAGCAATCAATATCATTTGATGGCCTATAATGCAACGGGCAATAGCTTGGCACACGTTTTCTACAACCTTACCGCCGTATATTCTGTTAAGACCTTTACGGGTCTTATACATGTATTCTGTCCCATTTTCAGTGCTGTACGCAGACACGTCTGTATAGAACATAGGTAGCCCAGACGGTAATATCACAGCGTTCTTTATCGGATCTACTGTAAGTACACCGTCCTTACCGATAGGGTGTACGTCACCACGTTCCATGTACGTGATCATGTTACTGGCGTCCGTCCACAATTGGTTTATAGCCCCGTTCTTTTTTCTGTAAATTTGTATAATGCGCCGTGCTTCTTCTAGGTCCATGTCCACGCCCATGCCAGCTAACTGCACTTGAAATTTCACTGCGCCCATACCGTAACCCGCCCCGAGTATGGTAGTCTTACCCACAAACCGTTGCGTGCCTGTAACTTGTTCTACAGTAGTGTTGTATATGCTGCTCGCCATCTGCTTGTAAACATCGTCACCGTTCTCAAACGCAGTGGTAAGATCGTCCTGCCCCGCCAACCACGCTAGTACCCGCGCTTCAATCTGCGAACTGTCGCAGTCAACCATTGTGTAACCTTCGGGTGCGGTGATACTACGCTTCAGCTTCTTACCGTTAGCCCCACGGCTAGGCAGGTTCTGCAGGTTGATCTTGTCATCCCCACCCCACCTGCCTGTGTGCGCTGCATAGTATCTTACAGGGACGGGCAGTAGTCCACGCTGCGCTATATCTATAAACCGCTGGGTGCGGGTTTCCTCTAATGTAGATTTTGTGCCGATACGTGCGGCTGCTAAAGCCTGTATGCGTATGTTGCTATGGTCTAACAACGCCATAAATCCCTCGTCTTGTTTAGAGAACGCGAAAGTCTCTTTACCTGTCGTAGGGCTGATTTTCGTAGGGGGGTTTACGCCTAACCGCTTTAGCACTTCGGCAAACTTCGGGTTGCTCATCAACTCTTTCTTGTCAATGTTCGCATCCTGTAACAGCTTATCCTTACGCTCCTTAACATCCTCGAGATGTGAGTGTAATAACGCAGTATCCAATTCAAGCATGGGTTCGGCAAACATACGTAGCGTAAGGTCAATCAATTTTAATTCTTCATTGGGAAACCTGCAACCTGCAGCCACGCCGCTCACCATAATGTTAAACAGTTGGTGCGTTAGCTCCACGTCATTAATACAATAATCGCCGTACGCACCTAATTCTTCTGGTGTAAAATCTCTACGCCGCTTACCCTTTGCGTCGAGAACTTCTGTCCCTTTGACGCCAATATTGTACCTTTCAGATAATGCAGCGAGACTTGCGCTAGCTTCAGTCCCATGTATAGCACGGGCGATACACACAGTATCGGTATACACCCGAGGACGAATATCGAAACACCAATTAAGAATGGCACCATCAAACATAGTGTTATGACAAAGTAAAACAGCCGTACTCCAATCGAAGTTTGTGGCGAGATATCTTTTAATCTGCTTGTGCGTACCACTTGCCCACTCCGTATCTTCGTTGTTGAGTTTGACGCCTACGCCGATCACCTCAAAACGAGGATCACGGACGTAGGCTTCGGTGGTCATCTTACGCAAAGAAAAATCTTTGTCGTAAAATGTTTCAAAGTCTAAAGTTATTAGGTCCACTACTTGTGGTCCTTTTGTGTAGCTAACTCACCCCCACAGGCCATATAACCAGCGGTGTCAATCCAGTTCTCCGCATTTGTGGGGTTAGACTTTAGCCGTGCGATCTTTAACAGGGCCATCATGGTTGCTACATCTTCCGGTGTTACACTATGGCCTAAGTGTAGTGCCCAATACTCAGCGATAAGCGAGAAATTATCTTCCATATCGCCATGCGTAGCTGCGCGATCTACGTTTACATACTGCTCGGCCTGATTTAAGATGCCTGATCGTGTCCACGCGTTAGGGTCTACACCTGCTGTGTTAGGACCAAACTTATACATTTCATACGCCGTAGTGATCCCTGCCTCGCGTTTAGCTTCAACTTTTTTGGCTGGCTCCTGCAGACGGCGCAGGCGTCCAGTAGTCGCGTCTTCTGGTTCGGCGTACTGTTCGCCGTACACCTTACGCACTTTAGTCACAAGCGATGGGGTGCAGCCAACCCTCAAGGCGATAGATTTGTCTGTGTCATGGTGATCTGCACGTAACGCAGCTATAATCTTCGCGGTCTTGGTTTCTTTCTTACTCATAATGGTCCTCCATTATATTTTTAAGGAACGTTTTAGCGTCCTCGGTTGCAGCGGTTTCGTTTTCCGCCTCTTCTTCGGCCATAGCTTCAGCCAAAATTCTGGTTGTCGTTAACATCATCTTCGGCCATTCTCCTTGCTGGTCGTATAACAGTATGAGGTTAGCAATAATCAATGATACGATTTCGGCTGATGCTTGGCTTGGAACGGTGTCCGCTACTTGCTGCATCATTGTTGTAAATTCATCTTTACCCATGTCCTTGGTTGCTCCCTTTAAATTTTATTTGGTAGCGGTGCGCTGTATTCAAAACGTCTTCTACTCTCCTGTTTGTTATTCGTGCCGCGTCCGCTAGACTAAACCCCTGCTGCGCTAGCCGTAACAAATTTTGTGCAGGTTTGGATCGTTTGATTTCTGATGTACGCGGTCCTCCACCACGTAGCTTCTGGTTATCGGGCACAATACCGTAGTTCGGAGTTCGCCCTCCGTGCATAGCTAGCAGGTGTTTGTTCTCAATCTGGGCCGTATCCAACACCAACTGTCTGCGTTCTTTTGGGGTCATAGTTGTCACGTGTATCTCCTAATCTGTTTAATAGTTGTTCTATTTTTTCTTTTAGTTCGCGGTTCTCCTTACACACACGTTCGTATTCGTCTCGGTGGATCATATCAAAATTCCATTTAGCCACGTCATAAGTCCCTATGTTCATACACAAGTTCGTCGTGCAACGGTCGGCAAGACAGGTAGCCATCACGTTTGAGTTCTTTCAAAACCTGATATGCTGCGCCTTCTTTTAGGCGCATACGTCTAGCCAAGTCAGATACAGTCCATGCCGCACGTGTCTTCACCATGTCGTACGCACGTGCCCGTAAATCTACTTTGTTTTTTAACGAACAACCTTGGCGCATACGCTCGTTTTCTATTGCGGCTAACTCTTTCATTGTGAGCTTGCTCATATTGTCTTACCCCACGCACGCAACTCTCTAACGTATCGACCTAGTTCTGTTTGCGCTGTCCATAGGTTACCCGTTGCGTTAGGCATCGGGTCTTTTGCATGAGCTTTCTCTTGCCACATATCTACCTGTTGACGAAGGAACTTTAGTTCTGATTCTTGTGCAGGTGTTAACTTCTTACCCTCACGCTCCATTATAACTACCCTCTGCTGCTTAATTAATTCCTGTTGGCGTTCCAGTTCAAGAAACTGCTGATCTACATCACTGTGCTGCGGAAAGTTTATGATGTTTTTACTCATGCTCCCCTCCAAAATTATGGTGCCCCACGCTCGAACGTGGGGGCTAACCGTGACGTGGTTTCCCCGACAAGATCACAGGATAGAAAGGTGCTGCTAATAGCAGACGGAGGTTACCCTGCTCCTGTTGCTGCGGTTATGCGGAACTATGCCAACGCGCCCACTCACAGCTTGGGCAGGACGTTAATCGGGTAACACAATAGACCACGCTATAAGATCGTTGGTCACGTTGTTCATGTTGGTCTCGTTTACAACCATATTTAAGCCCCCCGCGGCACGTATTTGTTCAAGGTTTTTTTCTTGCAACGGCGTTGGTTTGTTCTTACCAGCCTTGCACTCTATCCCAAAAAATAGACCCTCGTAACAACCTACTATGTCGGGCACACCGCTTTGACCGTATCCGCCAGTGACGGGATAAAAATAATATGCACACAGTTTCTTGAGTTGTGCGACTACGACCTTCTTAACTTTAGCTTCGGGTGTCATGTTCGCTCTCCGTTGATACCAGTGGTGAGACAGTGTTACCCCGCCTCACCACTTTCGGGCAGGTGCCCGAATTTAATATACCCAATAACTATTCGGTCCCATCCTACTGCCTATGTTAGCAACTTCGCATGTTGGTGGTGGCGACGATAACATAGTCAACACAGACAGACGTTCTTGAACCCATCGGGGTAGTTCATCCACAGAACTATAATAGTTATATAGTTCTCCGTCAACCCTATCCATACCTAAAGTTGACACTTGAACACTTTTATTGCCCTGTGATATGCGTATGTGATAAGTGATATCTTTTCTTTTGCTCATGTGGTAACATCTTCTACATAGAAGTAGAACGTGGTAGCATCAACCTTGTACCCAACACCTTCTACAAACTGCTCATCTTCACACATGGACATAACAGCGACCTGACCCTGCACATCTTCGGGTACATCCTCGGCATCCCACGTAGCTACATGGTGGTTGTTGTGGTCGTAGGTAGAGGTTACGTCACCAACCCTAGTCATGTCTACACGTTGTTTACCAAACTTTTCATATATACGCACAAAATTCATGGGCACCGTGTCTGCACATAGCCGCCTGTATTCTTTAGAAGTAGCGGTCATATTCAGTACGTCAGTGTTGATTTCCGCGTCAACAAACACATGCCCCGCCGACACTAAGCCTTCCAACGTTTTTTGCATACGTTTGGTTTCCGCGCCATACGTTTCAAGTCCCAACTTTCCAAGGGCGTTGTTGTGCTTCTTCTTAGCATCACTCCGCACAGTCAGCAGAGGAGTACGTACTTTCTTGCGCAACGCGCAGCTTATCTCTACGGGCGAGTAGCTACAAAGCTCGGCCTTGGCCGCTTTCAAGGCTATACCCATGTCTTTCGCCATACGCATATGGTGCTGTCGTTTACTGTCGCAGTATTTCAGATTTTCTATTGTGCGAGAATACACCACGTATTTGTTTTCACCGCTTTTGCTGGTTTGAAAGTCACCGTAACCGATCCAACCCATCGTCATATAATCACCGTCCATGTATACCCATGCGCTCTTCGTATCACGGTATAACGTCTTAACCCCGCGCACCGTACGTTCCAGTTCTTTGCGGAACTTGGCCAAACTACTTTCCTTGTTTGGGTGGTCGAAGCTAGTGCTACCTGCATTAGCTTGTATTTGTTTGTTGTACTCGTCCTTTGCGTA
>TARA_R110001583_G_scaffold195174_1_pt1 | contig 15370 bp, 11 predicted proteins | sample TARA_R110001583 | Tara Oceans TARA_R110001583 (sample SAMEA4398432) | marine metagenome | biome: Polar Biome; feature: [MES] marine water layer (ENVO:01000295) within the mesopelagic zone...; material: water (ENVO:00002006), including particulate matter (ENVO:01000060) such... | reverse complement strand
TAGCTTCGCTCTGAAACTGCATCTTCAAGTGGAACGGGTATATCCTCAATAAATGCCCTATAATCGCTAAAAACACCAATTGAAATAATGAATCACTCAACTTAATATCCAAAGGCTGAATTAATTCAATTGGTATTAGTAGACAAACTAGTACTTCAATGATAAAAGTCAGCCTAGAAATATACTTATAAGGTTAACGCAATTATGGCGGCTACAAATGCTCCACTAAAAACCCCCTCACTGCTGTCGAAAATAAAGAATACAGGTTTAGTATCACAAATAATTATCGCGATTATTTTAGGTGTCTTTCTCGCAGTAATAAGCCCTGACGTAGCCCAATCATTTTCGATATTGGGCAGCTTATTTGTTAGTGCACTTAAAGCGGTTGCGCCTATTTTAGTATTCGTATTGGTGGCTTCGAGCATCGCCAATCAGAAGGTGAATAGTGACGCGGAACTTAAGCCTATTATCGGCTTATATTTAGTGGGTACCCTTAGCGCTGCTTTTGTTGCGGTAGGATTAAGTTTTTTATTTCCGACCACATTAACCTTAGACTTAGTGGGTGCCAGTGCTAACCCTCCACAAGGTTTAGGTGAAGTATTGTCAACATTGGCTTTTAAAGTAGTTGAAAACCCAATAAGTGCTGTTGCTAATGGTAATTTCATTGCGGTATTAGCCTGGGGGCTTGGTTTAGGTTTTTCACTAAAACATGCCAGTAGTCAAACAAAGACTACAGTCTATGATTTTAGCGAAGCCATTTCAAGTATCGTTAGGGTGGTTATTCGCTTTGCTCCTATTGGGATTTTTGGACTGGTTGCCAATACTATCGCCACCACAGGTTTTAGCGCTTTAGCTGAGTATAGCCAATTAGTCGTTATTTTATTAAGTGCTATGCTGATAATGGCCTTAGTCATTAATCCCTTAATTGTTTTCTTGATTACCAAGAAAAACCCTTATCCATTAGTTTTTACCTGTTTACGTGAATCTGGCATCACTGCTTTTTTTACCCGAAGCTCAGCGGCTAATATTCCCGTAAATATGGCATTATGTAAAAAATTAAACTTACACGAAGATACTTATTCTGTGTCGATACCGCTTGGTGCCACCATTAACATGGCTGGCGCGGCAATTACCATAACGGTATTAACGCTTGCTGCAGCACATAGCTTAGCTATTAATGTTGATTTTGGCACTGCAATATTACTGTCAATTGTTGCTTCAATTTCGGCTTGTGGCGCCTCAGGTGTTGCGGGAGGTTCGCTATTATTAATACCATTAGCCTGCGGGTTATTTGGTATAAATGAAGACATTGCCATGCAGGTTGTTGCGATTGGATTTATTATTGGGGTAATACAAGATTCAGCTGAGACTGCACTTAATAGCTCTACTGATGTCGTATTTTCAGCCGCAGCTTCCCATCATTTATCAAAATAGCTATTAACCAATTTTAACACTAGCTAGCTTAACTTAATGATCCCAAATAACAGTGATACTTGGCTCATTTTTATCTGGTAGGTTTATACTTGGATCATTTATACGTGGAACAAAGGCTTGGCAAACAAAGTAACCGATTGCGGCAACTAAGACATCATCGTAATAAAGAAAAGGAATACGCTTACGCTGCCATGGCGGAATATTGAGTTCTTGTAATACTTTTTTTAAACTACGCGAATGATTACGATAATCAGGTAAACAAGTAGGGTTACTATGACAAAAACGCAGCGTTACTTTTTGTGCTTTACTGGGTAAAGCTATTTGTTGATCTGATTGTGATAGCTCAAACGGCTGATTATTTACAAAAGTCAGCTTACCTAACTCACAAGGTAATTCAATTACCTTGTCTATCGCAACACTGTCTTTTTCATAGCAACAGATGTCTGTTTGCCAGTCACTTATATCAATAAAGTCAGCTGTTAAATACAAAGCATTTTTATAACGACGCAAGTAGTTATTAGCGACTTTAACGGCAGGATTTTTATCCTCGTTGGCAAACAACTGTTGATAAACTTGTGCCAGTTGTTCCGTACTCGGCATTAAATAATTATGTTGGGCTAAAAAGTACCGTATTAAATTATTAAAGCGCGCTGTTGAAAGCTTACTCAACTCACTCACTGACAAACACTGTTTAGTTAACTGGCTATTCACTAAATCTTGTTCGGCTAACTCGTTCAACAATAACTGCCCTTCTAAGCAATGGCTGCTACTGCGGTTAATGGTTTGAGTAATACTAGGCCAACGTTCATTAAGTAAGGGCATAATTTTTTGGCGGATAAAATTTCGATCAAAACGCGTATCGCTATTCGATTCATCTTCTACCCAGTTGAGCTTATTATTATTGGCATAGTTAACAATTTCAGCGCGTGAGATAGTAAGTAGTGGGCGTAAAAGTGTATCTTTGCCTTGTTTAGTTTCAGCTGCCATCGCCGATAAACCTTTTAAACCGGCTCCTCTTTTAAGGGCAAGCAAAAAAGTTTCGGCCTGATCATCACGATGATGGCCAGTAATAATTAACGATCTCTCATTATAAATGGATTGCAGAGCTTGATACCTTGCCTCTCGAGCTAAGGCTTCTAATGATTGCTGCGGTTGTATTTGAACGTTAACCTGGCATACCGTAAATGTTACATTAAGCTTTTGACATGCTTGTTGTGCGAAAGTTTGCCAAGCACTGGCATTTGCACTTAAGCCGTGGTTGACGTGACAAACAGTCATTACATTGGGAAATTTTTTTGCCTGCTTTAGTTTAACTAAAGCATGCAGTAATACTTGTGAGTCGACACCACCACTGTAGGCAATAACCAGTGGTGTTTTGGGGTATTTAGTAATGGCACTAACAAGTGCAGACTCAATAACTGTCATTAGATATTTAAGTTAAAAGGTATAAGTTAAATTAGTCGAACTAAAGCCCGACTTAACTATTAACAGTAACCAAATGACATTAATTTGTCATAACGTTTATCAATTAATTCATCTTTAGATAACTGTTCTAATTCAGCTAAATCAGTTTTCAATGCTTCTTTAAGCATTGCCGCCATTTGATCCATATCGCGATGCGCGCCGCCTAAAGGCTCTTCAACAATGCTATCGATGAGATCTAACTCTTTAATACGCGTTGCCGTGATACCCATTGCCTCTGCTGCTGTTGGTGCTTTATCTGCTGTTTTCCATAAAATAGAAGCACAACCTTCCGGTGAAATCACTGAGTATGTCGCATATTGCAGCATATTGACTTTATCACCAACACCAATCGCTAAAGCGCCACCTGAGCCACCTTCACCGATCACAGTACAGATAATCGGAACAGACAAACGAGCCATAACTTTTAAATTACGGGCAATTGCCTCACTCTGACCACGTTCTTCGGCGCCAACACCTGGGTAGGCACCAGGCGTGTCAATAAAAGTGATAATTGGCATATTAAAGCGTTCGGCCATTTCCATTAAACGTAAAGCTTTACGGTAGCCTTCAGGGCGAGGCATACCAAAGTTACGTTTAACTTTTTCTGCGGTAGAACGACCTTTTTGATGGCCAATAATCATCACTGGTTTACCGTCTAAACGCGCTGTACCACCAACAATAGCATTATCATTAGCATAAGCACGATCACCGGCTAACTCATCAAATTCAGTAAAAATACGCGGTAAATAATCAAGCGTATAAGGACGCTGTGGGTGACGAGCTACACGCGCTGTTTGCCATGGATCTAAATTAGCGAATATTTTTTTAGTTTGTTCTAAGTTTTTTTCACGTAATTGTCCGATTTGATCTTCTAAATCAAGATCAAGCTCTTGACCGTTGTTGACCAACTCAAGCTCTTCAATTTTTGCATTAAGTTCTGCAATAGGTTTTTCAAAATCTAAAAAATTTAATGACATATGTTTCTCTGTACCTAATAAAATGTACTAAAATTTGTACGGGCTTTGCTTTAGTTATTAGCACAAACCCTAATAACAGTTAATTCATTATCATGAGCCAGCACATTCAGCTACTTAAACTGCAAGGTGACGCTTTCTTCACCTAATAATTCTTTTAAATCATATAATAACACATCAACCGGCGATACCCGCCATTGTACGCCAAGTTCTAACATGCCGCGAGCTTCTTCTCGCTGATAATACACCCTAATAGGACAAGTACCTTCTTTATGGGGTGTTAAAGCATGGGTAAATTGCGCTATAAAATCATCACTAATCGTTGCTCTATTAATTAGAAGATCTAAGGAAGTAACGTAGTTTTCCCTAGCATTAGCAATAGTCATGATATCTCGGCCAGTCATTGTATTACCTCCAGAGTAATCATCAAAGCTGACCTGTCCACTACAAACTAAAATAGCATCAGTTTCAAGTAGTTCCGCAAATTTATCATAATCATCAGGGAATAAACGGACATCCATACGAGCACTTTTATCATCAAGCGTAACTAATGCCCAACGACGACCTCGCTTATTAACCAACACACGTACACCAATGACCAATCCAACAGCCACTGCTTGTCTGTCTCTACCTGTGGGTTGCATAGTGACTAAGCGGCCCGTGGCATACTTTTTAATTTCGCTTAAATAGCGATTAATGGGGTGACCGGTTAAATATAAACCTAAGGTTTCTTTTTCACCATCAAGCCATTTTTCTTCTGGCCATTTTTTAACTTTTTTAAAGCTTTGACGAGAATCCGTTTGTTCATCGTTGATCAAGCCAAATAAATCATTTTGTCCTATGGCTTCGGCTTTAGCATGTTGATCTGCCGCCTTTATCGCCTCAGGCAGGGTTTCAAATAAAGCGGCTCGATGGGGTAAATCTTTACCATCAGCTGTTAGTTTATAGGTGGGTCCTAATGCATCTAACGCGCCAGATTTTATTAACTTCTCTAATATGCGTTTATTGGTTTTTTTCAAATCAAGTCGAGCACATAAATCAAATAAATCAGTAAAAGGACCGCCCGTTTGACGTGCTTTAATAATGGCTTCTATTGGCCCTTCACCAACCCCTTTTACCGCACCAATACCGTAAACAATTTGATTATCATCATTGACAGTAAATTTATATTGGCCGGCATTTACATCAGGTGGAAGCAGATCAATACCCATATTTTCACATTCATCAACCAAGATAACCACTTTTTCAGTGTTATCCATATCTGCTGACATAACCGCTGCCATAAAAGGTGCTGGAAAATGCGTTTTCATCCACAAGGTTTGATAAGAAACTAATGCATAAGCGGCAGAGTGAGATTTGTTGAAACCATAACCAGCAAATTTTTCTACAAGATCGAAGATCTTCATCGCGAGTTCGCCATCAACCCCGCGATCTCTTGCGCCTTGCTCAAAACCTGCCCGCTGTTTAGCCATTTCTTCAGGTTTTTTCTTACCCATGGCGCGACGTAACATATCTGCGCCACCAAGCGAATATCCGGCTAGTACTTGGGCGATTTGCATTACTTGTTCTTGATACAAAATAATGCCGTAAGTTGGCTCTAATACCGGTTTTAAATCAATATGCTGCCAAGTGACATCGGGATAACTCACTTCTTCACGGCCATGCTTACGTTCAATAAAGTTATCAACCATGCCTGATTGCAGAGGTCCGGGGCGGAACAACGCTACCAATGCAATAATATCTTCAAAGCAATCTGGCTTGAGTTTCTCAATCAGGGATTTCATGCCACTGGATTCTAACTGAAACACCGCTGTAGTTTTAGACGCAAGCAATAGCTTAAAACTCGCTTTATCTTCAAGATTGATAGTCGTAATATCAATGGGTTCTTTGCCGGCTTTAAGCTGTTTTACATCAGCCATTTCAATGGCCCATTGTAAAATAGTTAAGGTTCTTAATCCTAAGAAATCAAATTTAACTAATCCGGCATCTTCAACATCATTTTTATCAAACTGAGTAACAGGGTTGTTGCCTTCATCATCACAGTAAAGTGGCGCAAAATCAGTAATAGTCGTCGGTGAAATAACTACACCACCGGCATGTTTACCTGCATTTCGAGTGGTACCCTCGAGGATACGACACATATCAATAAGATCTTTAACCTCAGTGTCTTGTGCGTATATTTCAGGCAGTTTTGGCTCTTCTTCAAAAGCCTTTGCCAAGGTCATACCCGGTGTTGTTGGAATGAGTTTTGAAATCCGGTCAACAAAACCGTAAGGATGTCCAAGTACTCGACCCACATCACGAATGACCGCTTTTGCCGCCATGGTACCAAAGGTAATAATTTGAGAAACCGCATCACGACCATAAAGTTCAGCCACGTGGTCAATCACTTCATCACGTCTATCCATACAGAAATCGATATCGAAATCTGGCATAGATACTCGTTCAGGGTTCAAAAAACGTTCGAATAGTAGATCGTACTCCAGTGGATCGAGATCGGTAATATCCAGTGCATACGCAATTAAAGAGCCAGCACCTGAACCACGACCGGGCCCAACAGGTATATTGTGATCTTTACTCCACTGAATAAACTCCATTACGATCAAAAAATAACCGGGGAAACCCATGTTATTAACCACTTCGAGTTCTATTTTAAGACGTTCATCATAAGGTTTACGTATTTCAGCAAAGTTATCTGCTTCTCTATCAAATAATTTAGTTAAGCGTCTTTCTAAACCTTCCTCAGAAACTTTGATAAAAAAGTCATTGATGTCCAAGCCTTCGGTGGGAAAATCGGGTAATACATATTCGCCAAGACGCACAGTAACATTACAACGTTTAGCAATTTCAACAGAATTAGCTAACGCTTCAGGAATATCACTAAATAACTCACACATTTCGTCTTGTGAGCGTAAATATTGCTCAGTGCTATAACGCTTTGGGCGTCGTTTGTCATCAAGCGTATAACCGTCATGAATTGCCACGCGGATTTCATGGGCATCAAAATTATCTGGATCTAAAAACATCACCTCATTGGTGGCAACAACTGGCAAGTTATGTTCTGCAGCAAAATCAACGGCAAGATGGAGATAGTGTTCCTCGTCATTTCGCCCTGTGCGGATTAACTCAACATAAAAGCAATTGTCAAAATGGCGTTGGTAAAAGTCGAGCATTTCCAGCACAAGTTCATTATTGCCCTTTAATAAGGCTTTACCTATATCACCTTCTCGCGCACCTGAGAGTATTATTAATCCTTCTTTAAATTCAATTAACCATTCTTTGTCAATTACCGCTTTATGTTTTAGGTGCCCACGCGTGTAAGCTTTTGAGATCAGTTCTGTTAAGTTTTTATACCCTTTATTATTAGTGGTTAAAATGACTAAACGAGAGAATTCATCCCCTAATTCATCACTTCGTACCCAAAAATCACAACCGATAATAGGCTTAACGCCAGCGTTATGAGCCGCATGGTAATATTTTACCAAGCCACACAGATTAGTTTGATCAGTCAGTGCGAGTGCCGGCATATTTAATTCTGCTGCACGCGCTATAATAGGTTTGACTTTTTTTAACCCATCGCACATTGAATAATCGCTATGTACGCGTAAATGAATAAAACGTGGTTCTTGGTTTTGCTCTGTTAGTGTGGTTTCCGGCACAATTATGTCATTCATTTAATATGCCCTAATACTCTTGCTACGGGTTTAAAGCTTTGGCGGTAGCAATCAAGTACCCCTAATTCAATTATTTTTTCTAAATGCACTTTTGTTGGATAACCTTTATGTTTGGCAAAACCATATTCAGGGTGTAATTTATCAAGAGCAATCATTTCTTCATCTCTAGTCACTTTTGCTACTATTGATGCGGCACTAATTTCAACAACCCGATCATCCCCTTTAACAACCGCTTGGCTGTTAATACTTCCTTGTGCATTTGCAAAAGCCGGTGTTCGGTTACCATCAACCAATACATAATCAGGTGAGACATCTAATCCCTGAACTGCCCGTTGCATTGCTAACATAGTGGCATGGAGGATATTTAAGGTATCAATTTCTTCTGGACTTGCCCGGCCCACTGACCAAGCAATCGCTTTTTCTTTAATTTCTTGTGCTAATAAAGTCCGTTTTTTTTCTGATAATTTTTTTGAGTCCATTAATCCTTCAATAGGGTTATCGGGATCTAAAATAACTGCAGCGGTAACTACATCGCCAACTAAAGGACCACGCCCTACTTCATCAACTCCTGCGATACAGTAAGCAATGGGATATTCAAATGGGGCAAATGTTTTTTTCAAAGACATGTTAATTACGCTTTAGAATTAAAAATAGGAGGAAGTATTGCCATCACAGCATTTGCCGCTTGTTGGCTAGCATTACATTTTAATTGCTGATGAATGGCAATAAAGCTGTCATTTAGTTGAGTTTGATCTTGATACAAACGCTCTTTGACTAACGGGATAATACGCTCTGCACAGACTTCATCTTGCAATAGCTCTGGTACTAAGCTTTTATTCGCCAATAAGTTGGGTAATGAAAACCATTTTAATTTTACCAGCCATTTGGCTAACCAATAGGTGACTAAATTAAACTTATAGCAAATAACCATAGGTCGCTTAATTAAGGCGGCTTCTAAGGTGACAGTACCCGACGCGGTTAACAAACAATCACTTGCTGCCATTACCGTTTGAGTTTTATCAATAATAACATCAATAATTAAATTTGGTGCGAGTTCAGCTTTTGCATTATGAAACTGCTGAGCACGCTTTTCGCTAACCATAGGCGCAATTAATATTAAATTTTCATCATCACTTTGTAATTGTTCCGCACTAGCGAAAAAAGGCGCTAATAACCGTGCGAGTTCTCCACCACGACTACCCGGCATCAAGGCTAATATCTTCGATTTAGCGGGTAAACCCAGTTCAATCCTTGCTTGCTCTTTATCACTAGTCATTGGAATATCATCGGCTAACGGGTGACCTACAAAAGTACAAGGCACTTGGTGCTTGTCATAAAAGGCTTTTTCAAAAGGTAATAATGAAAGTACCATATCAGTCGCTTTAGCGATGTTAAAAATACGTTTTTCTCGCCAAGCCCAAACAGACGGGCTAACATAATGCACGGTCTTTATTTCTTGCGCTTTTAAACGTAATTCTAAACCAATATTAAAATCTGGTGCATCAATACCAATAAAAATATCAGGTGGGTTAGTGGTAAAGTAATCTACCAATGACTTTCTAACATGGAGTAAACGGCGAAGTCGCCCTAACACTTCAATAATGCCCATTACGGCTAATTCGTCCATAGCGAATAAGCTTTCAAAGCCTAGTTTTAGCATTTTATCGCCGCCAATCCCAATAAATTTGGCTTGTGGAAATTGTTTTTTTAGTTCAACCATTAACCCTGCACCCAGGGTATCACCTGAATGCTCACCAACAACAATGGCGAACACTGGCTCAGAGTGAGAAATATTATTTTGTTGAGAAGCTGTCACCAAGTTATGTCCTAGGCGTTAATTCTTAGACGTTAGTTCCTAGGTTAACAACCTAGTATGCAAGTATTAGCGAATAATACCACGCGTTGATTGTGTGATTGAATCCGTAAACAATTCAAGTTCAGATGAAGGTGTGCTTTGTTCAGTTATCGCAGATAACGCATCATCAATAGATTGTTTTTTACGGTAAATTTCTTTGTAAGCGCGCTTAATAGACAAAATAGCATCACTCGCAAAACCTCGGCGTTTCATACCTTCACTATTTAAGCCAAAGGGTTTTGCCGGGTGTCCGGATGCCATAACATAAGCAGGTACATCTTTTAATACCAAGGCATTCGCCGCAATAAAACTATGGGCACCAATATGACAAAATTGATGTACGCCAGACATACCACCAATAATAACGTGATTACCTACGTGAACATGGCCAGCAATAGAAGCATTATTGGCCATAATACAATGATTACCCACAATACAGTCATGAGCAACATGCGTGTAGGCCATAAATAAATTGTTACTGCCAATTTGCGTTAAGCTATTGTCTTGTATCGTGCCGCGATGAATAGTACAGCACTCACGAAAGGTATTATTATCCCCTATAATAAGCTCTGTTTTTTCACCCGCATACTTTAGATCTTGGCAATCTTCGCCTATGCTAGCAAATTGAAAAATACGATTGCCTTTACCCATTTTGGTTGGGCCATTAATAATCACATGGGAACTGATCACACAGTCATCGCCAATGACAACAGAACTAGCAATATAGCTCCATGGGCCTATGGTGACATTTTTACCAATAATGGCCCCTGGTTCAATAATCGCTTGTGGGTGTATCATAACTACTACCTTTGATAAGTCTTTTTATATACATACCCGTTCCACTTGAAGAGGCTCGTTTGTGTAAGTCTGAGCGATTCATAATTAAGTAGAACAGGTATAAAGTTGTCACAACTATCACCATTCAGTAGCCAGTTGTATGGTTTAATTATAAGGGAAAAAGCAAAAAATTGACGCTAGTCAATAAGTACCTTTAACATCTAAATTAAAAATGTAACAATCCGATGGATACTACAAAGCGCGACGAGCACACATTAAATCAGCAGAGCAAACTACTTTACCGTCTACTCTGGCTTCACCGTAAAACTTCCACATACCACGTCTTTCTTTTAAAAACTCAACATGTAAATGCATAGTGTCGCCAGGTAATACTGGCTTTTTAAAACGTGCTTTATCAATAGAAGCAAACAAGTACATTTCATTTTCTTCACGTGACTCTGTGCTTTTAAAACCAAGAATACCTGTTGCTTGTGCTAATGCTTCTAAGATTAACACACCTGGGAAAATAGCGGCATCAGGAAAGTGTCCGGTAAATATGGGTTCATTAATAGTCACATTTTTTATTGCATGTAAATATTTTCTCGGCTCATGATCAACCACTTTATCAACCAATAACATTGGATATCTATGGGGTATAAGCGTCTTAATTTCATTAAGTGCTATTGGTTTTAATTGTCTTTCTAGAGAAGTGTTTTCTATCTCAAGATTTTCCAAAAGAGTATTCCTTTAAGGGTATGCACTAATACATTTGCTAACGAATTTAGATCCGTCATTTTCGTTACAGTGCTTTGTTTTTATTGTTTATTTTAACTGGTTTTTTATGACTAACGCATTATGACTGACTTTTAAGCAGCGTTTCTAGCTCTTTTACACGTTTCGTTAAACTATCTAACCGCTTAACTCTTGCATTAGTTTTATTCCATTCTCTATTCGGTGCCGCCGGCATACCTGATGAGTAAACACCAGAGGTGGTTATATCTTTAGTTACCATCGCCATACCAGTAAAAACACAATTATCGGTAATATTGATATGACCATTAATACCGACAAGACCGGCAATAGTACAGTTTTTACCAATAACGGTACTACCTGCAATCACACTGCAAGCAGCCATCGCTGTATTTTCACCAACAACGACATTATGGGCAATTTGAATTTGATTATCTAGAATTACACCATCTTTAATGATGGTATTTTCAAGTGCGCCTCGATCGATGGTTGTACTGGCACCAATTTCAACATGATCGCCGATAACAACGCTACCAAGCTGAGGAATTTTATGCCATTTATATTGCGCATTTACCGGGGCATAACCAAAACCATCAGAGCCAATAACCGTATTCGCTTGAATCAAACAGGCTTGGCCAATAACAACGTGATGATAAATACTTATGTTTGACCAAAGGGTTGTACCCTTACCAATACTAACCTTTTCACCAATAAAGCAACCGGCGCCAATACTGACGTTATCGTCAAGACAGACACCCGATTCAATAACACTGTTAGCACCTATAGAGACATTCTTACCCAAGGTTACATCATCGGCTATTACCGCACTCTTATGAATACCGTTAGCAACCGCGGGCGTAGTATTAAGCAAATTGGCTAACAAGGCATAACCCATATAAGGGTTATCCATCACTAACGCATTCACTGGACACTGGGATAATGCTTCAGGAGAAACAATTACCGCACTAGCCTTAGTTGCACCAAGTTGTGATACATATTTACTATTGGCAAGAAAGGCAACTTGCCCTGCTGTTGCATTAGCCAATGTAGCCAAGCTATTTATGCTGCTATTCACCAAAGACTCAGATGAGGGCGCAACGACTAGTTTAGCATTGATATGCTCTGCAATTTCTGCAAGGGTATAACTCATAGTGTCTCTATCTATCTCTATTTCTATTTCTTACTAATCAAAAACTATTTAAGTTTACTGACTTGCTCTACAACCTTGCTAGTAATGTTAATTGCTGGCTTTGAAAAAACAACAGCCTGCTTTGAAAGTACTAAGTCATAATCGTCTTTAGCGGCAATATTATCAACCGCTTGAGTTACTAAAGCAAAAAGCTTGTTAGTTTCTGTATTTTTACGCTGAGCTACTTTTTGTTGAAATTCTTTAACTTTAGCTTGGTATTGCTGATACAAATTAGCCATTTTAGCTTGTAAGTCTTTCGTCTCTTTTTCACTCATCAATGAGCCATTACGCTTTAAATTTTCATCTTCAAAAGTCAGGTCTTTTTGTAATTGCTCAATAACTGCTTTTTCATCTTTAAACTCTGCTTCTAATGTTTGCATTAACACGGCAGATTGAGGAATTTGATTAATGGCTTCTTGTACATTTACAACGGCAATTTTCTGTTCGAAAGCCATTGCACTGCTAGCTAATAATAAAGTAGATGCGGTAGCTGTAACAGCCATAGATTTAATGAATTTTTTCAATGTATTTTCCTCTTTTTCTATTTTGTTTTATGTATTAGTTTTTGCTTAACCAAAATTAACAGTTAAGCACATTTATTAGATAGATAAATTTAAAAAGTTTTACCGATATTAAAGCTAAAGAATGCAGTATCGTCATCAACTTCTTCTTTTATGGTCTTAGCAAAACTAAAAATCATCGGTCCCATCGGTGAAAGCCATTGGACAGAGATACCACCAGAAGATCGAAAACGTCCAATATCAGAATAGTCCGCAAGCTTATCTCGTTCAACTAACGCTAAATCATTATAATCAGCCATATCAAACTCAGTATCCCAAACACTACCCACATCGACAAAGAAACTTGTGCGAACACTATTTGAATAACTTTCATCTAAAAATGGCGTTGGTACAATTAATTCAATACCGCCTATCGCAATAGCATTACCACCAACAGAGCGAGGTGATACTTGAATATAATCCTGATCAGGTCCTAAACAACACGCACTGCCACCTGTTGGGTTTGGTGTACCATTCACCGCGGTTGGGTAACGGTAAACGGCACGTGGCCCTACCGTATTATTTTCAAAACCACGTAAAGTATCCGAACCACCTGCTCTAAAGTTTTCCCAAAATGGCAGTAATTGATCATTGCCATTCACTTCACCATAACCGTTACCATAACCTAACTGCAAACGAGTAAGCACTGTCCAACGTTGGTTACGTGATAATGGAAAATAAAACTTAGTATCAAGATTAATTTTAAAGTACTGCACATCAGATGTATTAGGCGTAGTCATCTTCAAAGATAAACTTTGCTGTGAACCTGCTGTAGGAAAAGTACCACGGTTTAAGGTTGAGCGCGAAATACTTGCGTTCACATCATAGTTTTTAAACGCTAATGGTGCACCCGGATCATCTGGATCCGCATGTAAATCGTAAAAGGTTTGAATTTGTTCATATGTTTCTAATGAGGTGATTTCGTTATTTTTAAAGCCTACACCAAAATTAATTCTTACATATTCGTTAATGGGGAAACCCCAGTTAAGCCCAACACCATAGGTTTTATTATTATAATCAACCAAGTTGGCGTTACCGGCATCAAAAGCTTGATAGAATATTTGCCCGCCTAGTGAGACCGCATCAACGGTAAAGTAAGGGTCCGTATAAGAAAGACTAGCGCTTTTTGAATACGTATTCGTGTTAACAGTAAAGCCTAGACGATTACCTGTGCCTAAAAAGTTATTCTGTTGAATACCTGCATTTAAACTTAAGCCAGTAGAATCACCAAAGCCTACACCTGCGGTAAATGATCCTGACGCTTGTTCTTTTACATCAAAGTCAACGTTCACTAAATCATCTTCACCTGGAATTTGATTCGTTTCAAAATCAACGGTTTCCATATAGGGTAAACGCGATAAACGTGCTTTAGAATGTTCAACTAAACTATTTGATAACCAAGCGCCTTCCATTTGACGCATTTCACGGCGTAAGACTCTGTCAGCAGTAACATGGTTACCACTAAAGTTAACTTTATTAACGTAAATACGCTTGCCGGGGTCAATTGATATGGAAAGCTTAACCGTTTTATCTTCGTCATTAATATCTGGAATAGTCGTTACTTTTGGATAAGCATAACCAAATCGGCCCAAAAACTTACTTATCACCTCTTCAGTATACGTCACTTCAGCGCCGTTATAGAGGTTATCAACTTGTAATGGATTTATGCTGCGAATTGTTTTTTCAAAACCGGCCATATCACCGACAAAATCAACACCGCTAATAGTGTAGGTTTCACCTTCTGTGACATTTAAAGCAATATAAACTGATTGCTTGTCTGGTGTCATAGACACTTGAGTTGAATCCGCTTTAAAGCGAAGGTATCCGCGATCTAAATAATAACTGGTGATAGTTTCCATATCACCTTGTAACGTTTGCTTTTGGTACCTATCTTGCGCCATAAAATCCCACCATGGCGATCCAAAAGTTAGCTCTATTCTATCAAGTAATTCAGCATCGGAAAAAACTTCGTTACCAATGATATTTATTTGTTTAATCGCCGCAGCATCACCTTCAGTAAAAGTAAACTCAAGGTTAACTCGGTTTCTAGGTAAGTGAGTTATGGTGGTAGATACATCGGCATTATATTTACCTACACTATGGTAAAAATCTTCTAATCCCATCTCAATACCTGAAATAACAGTACGGTCAAGTGTCTCACCTATACGGATATTACTGCCATCTAAACTTTCAGTTAATTGTTCATCTTTTAGATCGCTATTACCTTCAAAGGTAATATCACTAATGGTTTCGCGTTCTCGAACACGGTAAATGATACGGTTGCCGTCGCGATATGCTCGAATATCGTTAAAGTGTCCTGACTTATATAACGCTTTTATCGATTGGGAAATTCTAAATTGATTTAACGTATCACCCACATTAAACGGAATATGCGTTAAGGCTGCACCTAAAGCAACACGCTGCAACCCCTTAACTTCAATATCTTCAATTTGAAATTCTTGAGCAGCTTGAGCTGATGTACTTAAAGCGCCTAGTAAAATGGCAGAGGCTAATTTTTTAATTATCATATATTTTAACTTTGTTACTTCTTCTTATCACTGCGTAAATTGCACGCGGCAAGCTAAAAGGTGTAAGTATTACACCTTAAAACATAGCACGTATATACTATATCTCTAACCTAACACCCTACTAAAATCATTAAACAAAGCAATACTCATTAGTGCCAATAACGC
>TARA_R110001583_G_scaffold15498_7_pt1 | contig 15399 bp, 10 predicted proteins | sample TARA_R110001583 | Tara Oceans TARA_R110001583 (sample SAMEA4398432) | marine metagenome | biome: Polar Biome; feature: [MES] marine water layer (ENVO:01000295) within the mesopelagic zone...; material: water (ENVO:00002006), including particulate matter (ENVO:01000060) such as...... | reverse complement strand
AAAAAGTATTTGATGGTGCCGGTTGGTTTCATTGGACAGGTATAACCCCGGCAATTTCCCAAGGTGCTGCGGATGTTTGTCTTGAAGCTGTTAAAGTGGCCAGTGAAATGGGAATCACTATATCTACAGATTTGAATTATAGGGCCAAATTATGGAATTACGGTGGTGATCGTGAGGCCATCATGACCGAACTTACTTCCTATTGTGATATTATTTTAGGTAATGAGGAAGATGCCGAAAAGCATTTTGGAATTCATCCGAAAGGTTTGGATGTGCATAAAGACGGTCATGATGTAAAGGCAGAGGCTTTTCTTTCTGTTTGTGAACAAATGATGAAAAAATTCCCCAAAGCAAAAAAAGTAATCACTACTTTAAGAGGGTCAATATCGGCATCCCATAACACTTGGGCAGGTGTTCTCTACGATGGTAAGAAAATGTATGAGACCCGCCAATACCAAATAACCGATATCGTGGACCGCGTCGGTGGTGGGGATTCTTTTATGGGAGGATTGATCTACGGTCTTTTACAATATCCTGATGACGATCAAAATGCGTTGGACTTTGCCGTAGCGGCTTCTTGTTTAAAGCATACTATAAAAGGTGATGCGAATTTAGTAACTGTGGATGAAGTTGAAAAATTAATGGGAGGTGATGCCTCAGGTAGGGTAGCACGTTAATAAAAGAAAACAAACATTATGGCACAATACTCAAGATTACATGTTGCGAAAGTGATGGAAGAAACAGGGATGATTCCTTTGTTTTACCATTCCGATATCGAATTGGGAAAAAAAGTACTAAAGGCCTGTTATGACGGGGGAGCCCGTTTAATGGAGTTTACGGCAAGGGGCGATTTCGCTTTCGAGGTATTTTCAGAATTGAACAAATACGCTATTAAGGAATTACCAGGAATGATCATGGGGGTTGGTTCCATTACCGACGCTGGTGCGGCCAGTATGTTTATGCAGATGGGGGCCAATTTTATAGTAACACCTTCATTAAGGGAAGATATTGCTATCGCTTGTAATAGAAGAAAAGTACTTTGGTCTCCTGGTTGTGGGTCATTGACCGAAATTAACCGCGCAGAAGAACTTGGCTGTGAGATCATTAAGTTATTTCCTGGTTCTACTTATGGTCCAGGCTTCGTAAAAGCGATTAAAGGGCCACAACCATGGACAAGCATTATGCCTACTGGAGGGGTTAGTACAGAGGAAAGTAACCTTAAAGGTTGGTTCGGAGCCGGAGTAACATGTGTGGGAATGGGGTCGCAATTGATTTCTAAAGAAATATTGGAAACCAGAAATTATCAACTACTAACGGCTAATGTGAAAGCTGCCCTAGATTTAATTAAGGATTTGAGAAAGTAGAATAAGGATTTAATTTTTTGCAAAAGAATGTTTTAAAAAGTAGTTCAATAATAAAGATAAAACCAAACAGGAAAGAAATGAAAGACAACCCTCAAAAAATAGGAACCTATCGCTATAGGATTTTAGCGCTGTTGATGTTCGCAACGACCATTAACTACTTTGATAGGAGTATTATCGGTGTAATGGCGCCTACCCTGGAAAAAATGTTTCACTGGACCAACAGTGATTATGCGAACATAATGATTTCATTTAAGGTGGCTTATGCTGTTGGGTTGCTTTCGATGGGAGGTTTGATCGATCGTTTGGGCACCAAAAAGGGATACACATTATCTATCGCTATTTGGAGTATATTCGGAATGTTGCATGCCTTGGTACGTCCGGGTTTCAGCGTGATCGGATTCGCCGCTGCCCGTTTTGGTTTAGGATTTGGTGAGGCTGGGAACTTTCCGGCAGCCATTAAAACAACTGCGGAGTGGTTCCCTAAAAAAGACAGGGCTTTTGCTACCGGGCTTTTTAATGCTGCAACAAGTATTGGTGCTATAGCCGCTCCTTTTGTTATCGGTTGGATCGTTCACGAAAATGGACAAAACTGGCAGGTTCCATTTTTACTTACAGGTGCCCTAAGTGCCATTTGGGTAGGATTATGGCTGAAAATGTATAAGAAACCGGAAGTTCATCCTAAGGTTTCCAAAGAGGAACTAGCTTATATTCAGAGCGATTCCGTTGCAGAAAACAATGAGAAATTACCTTGGAAAAGTGTTCTGGGAAAACGTCAGACATGGGCATTTGGCTTGGCTAAATTAACCGATGCCGTATGGTGGTTTTATCTTTTCTGGGGAGCCAAATTCTTAGCTGCCACTTTTGATGTGAATATTAAAAATATTGCGTTACCGTTCTTCGTAATCTATATTTTGGCTGATGGTGGTAGTATTTTTGGAGGATATCTTTCCGGGGCGTTCATGAGAAAAGGATGGACCGTTAATAAGGCTAGAAAGATTACACTACTTATATGTGCCTTGATTATCCTTCCAGTGAGTTTTGTCGCGATTACGGAAAGTAAGTGGATAGCTATATTTTTAATTGGTCTTGGTGCGGCAGGGCATCAAGCTTGGTCGGCCAATATTTTCACCCTGGTTTCTGATGTATTTCCAAAAAAAGCGACAGCTTCGGTTGTCGGTATTGGGGGTATGATAGGTGCTGTCGCCGGCATCGTTGCTGATAAGGCCTTGGGGTCGGTATTGGATCAGGCCGGTAATACCGGGTACTTTTGGGCATTTTTGATTGCTGGTTCCAGTTATTTGATCCTATTAGGTTTTGTGCACTTGTTAATGCCCAAAATGAGGCCGTTGGATGAAAATTTAAATCTTATTAAGGAATAATATTTTTTGGTGTAAGAGTTTAATAAAAAGTAAATGATAGTATTAAATAGGGCAAATCTTGGTTTAGAAGAAAAGCACCCTATCAAAATTGTTCAGTTTGGTGAGGGAAATTTTCTAAGGGCTTTTGTGGATTATGCTGTTCAGAAATTGAATCAAGAAGTGGACTTCGATGCAGGTATAGCTGTAGTTCAACCTATTGATAGGGGAATGGTAACCATGCTGAATGATCAAGATGGTCTTTATACCCTTTTTACAAAAGGAATCAAGGATGGCCGGGAAGTTGAGAAAAAAGAACTTATTACGAATATCGTAAAAGGGATAGATCCATATACCCATTTTCAAGATTTTTTGGATTTGGCCAAAGAGGAGCAACTTCAATTTATAATATCGAACACTACTGAAGCGGGTATAGCATATGTAGCATCGGATGCTAGGGATATGACACCTCCAAGTTCGTATCCTGCCAAACTTACTGTGTTACTGCATGAGCGTTATCAGTATTTTAATGGGGCAGAAGAGAAAGGGCTTACTATTATCCCATGTGAGTTGATCAACTTTAATTCGGATACTTTAAAAAAGATCATACTCGATTATATTGATCTATGGAAGCTTGGGGAAGGTTTTAAAAATTGGGTTTTAAATGCCTGTACCTTTCACAATACTTTGGTAGACCGAATTGTACCTGGATATCCTCGGGATCAAATAGAAGCTTATAACGCTCAATTGGATTATGAGGATAAGTTACTCGTGAGTGCTGAAACGTTCTTTTTATGGGTTATTGAAGGTGATGAAAGGTTAAAAGAAAAATTGCCTTTTCATAAAACGGACCTAGATGTCAAAATCGTAAAGGATATGCAGCCTTTCAGAACCCGTAAGGTGCGCATATTAAATGGTGCACATACGGCAATGGTACCTTTCTCAATATTGTACGGGAATCAGACCGTAAAGGAAAGTGTTGATGAAAAATTCACCGGACCATTCATTCAATCAGTCGTATTCGATGAAATTATACCAACATTGGATATGGACAAGGCAGAATTAGAGGCTTTTGCAAAGGCGGTATTCGATCGTTTTAGAAATCCGTTTATAAAGCATCAGTTGTCAAGTATAGCTTTGAATTCCATTTCAAAATTCAAAGTAAGGGTACTGCCAAGTTTATTGGAGTTTGTAAAGAGAAAGAACAGCTTGCCTGTGCATTTGGTTTTTGCCTTTGCATGTCTGATCCGTTTTTATAAAGGGAATTTCGAGGGCAAGGAATTACCTGTCAATGATGACCCTGAAATCGTTGCCGAAATGAAAGGTATTTGGCAGTCTGGAAATTATAATACCATTGCGGAAAAAGTATTGTCTAAAGCTGAATACTGGGGAGAGGATCTTACACAGGTTAATGATTTGAAAAATCATATTGCAAAAGCATTGCAACTTATCGATGAGAATGGCATAAAAGAAAGTTTTATTGCATTTAAGAACATGTAAATAATCATTTATGCGAAAGTTGATCAAGGTTCAGAATGAAGATAATGTAGCTGTCGCTCTTATTGATTTAAAGCAAGGGGAGAAATTACGTTTTGAGGGTGATGAGCTTGTAATTTTAGAAAATACCAAAGCCAAGCACAAAATATCCTTGGTCGAACTACAACCTAATGATAACATCTACATGTATGGCGTCCTAGTAGGTAGGGCAGTCACCCATATAGATAAGGGAGGATTGTTGACGGTTGGGAATGTCAAACACCAAACCAACCCTGTAAAGGAAAAGACTACTAGCGTTTCGTGGACGGCACCATCTATTGAAAAATGGAAGGATAGGACTTTTATGGGGTATCATCGGCCCGATGGGCAGGTGGGTACCGAGAATGTTTGGTTGTTCTTTCCATTGGTGTTTTGTGAAAACAGGAATATCGAGGTCCTAAAAGATATTTTTGAGAAAGAACTTTCAATAAGTAAAGTCAGTAAGCAACAACAGTTGTTGCGAGACCTTATTAGCGGTAATACCGCTGATGTTCCTGTATATGGAGGTGGGCAAAAAGCTATTAATCTGGAAAACATCAAGATCAAGTTCATTACCCATCAAGGAGGATGTGGTGGAATCCGTCAAGATTCGGAGACTTTGGCCAAATTATTGGCAGGTTATGTGAAGAACCCGAATGTAGCCGGGGCAACGGTATTGAGTTTAGGGTGTCAAAACCTTCAGGTCGATATCTTTAAAAAAGCATTGTCTAGTATTGATCCTGATTTAGAAAAGCCCGTACTTATTTATGAACAGCAACAAATGGGAACTGTTGACCATATGTTGAATACGATTATAAAGGAGTCTTTCGAGGCCATAAAAACGGCAAATGGAATAGAACGAAGACCTGCTCCCCTTTCTAAATTGAAGATGGGATTGGAGTGTGGTGGTTCTGATGGATTTTCGGGCATATCCGCCAATCCGGCATTGGGCTATGCCTCCGATATTTTGGCGGCATTGGGGGGCTCTCCCATACTTTCCGAATTTCCCGAATTGTGCGGGGTTGAGCAAGAACTGGTGAATCGATGTGTAAACGAAGCGGACGGCCAACGATTTATGCAATTGATGCATGATTATGAAAAATCGGTGGTGAATGCGGGGTCTGGTTTTGATATGAATCCGTCTCCCGGAAATATAAAAGATGGTCTCATTACCGATGCGATGAAATCTGCGGGAGCGGCGAAGAAAGGAGGTACTTCTCCTGTAGAAGCGGTTTTGGATTATACGGAATACGTTACTAAACCAGGTCTTAATTTACTATGTACTCCGGGTAATGATGTTGAAAGTACCACGGGTTTAGTTGGTTCAGGAGCTAATATCGTTTTGTTTACTACCGGTCTGGGAACACCAACTGGCAACCCGATAGCCCCTGTGTTGAAAATTGCATCAAATAGTACTTTGGCAGAACGTATGCCCGATATTATCGATATAGATACAGGAGGGGTAATTAGTGGGGAAAAATCAATTTCCGAAATGGGAGAAGAGATTTTGGAGTATGTCATTAAAGTGGCAAGTGGCGAAATCGTGTCAAAGGCCGATTCTTTGGGCCAGGATGATTTTATCCCATGGAAAAGAGGGGTTTCCTTATAAATCAGAATCTAATTTCATCGATGATTTACGTATTTTGAGGCTAGGGGTTAACACTACTTGCTTTTCAATCTTTATATCATCCTCATTAATTTGTTCCAAGAAGACTTTTGCCGCTGTTCTGCCCATTAGCAAGGGAGATTGATCAACAGAACTTATCGTTAATTCCATGAATTGGGTAAACGGGTCATTACTGAAACCTACTACACAAAAGTCTTCGGGAATACGTACATTGATAGATTTTAAATGTTGAATCGCCCCTAAGGCGCAAGGGTCACTTGCCGAGAAGATAGCATCTGGCGGATTCGCAAGCTCCATTAGCTTTTTGGTCGCTTCCTTACCAGCTTCAATGTCACTTTCAATGGTTACTACATGGTTCATGTTGAATTTGATTCCTCCATCTTTCAAAGCCTGTTTATAGCCTTGAATTCTATTTTCATATATTTCCAAGGATCGGTCAACGGTAAAATGAGCGATTTTCTTGCAACCTTGGTCAATTAAATGTTTGGTCGCTTCGTATGCTCCTTGGTAGTCATCCAATGTTACCGAACTTGCTCCTTTAACATTGATTTTACGATCGTAGAATATAAGCGGAATGTTTTTTTTCAATATTTGGTTAAAATGCTCCGTATTCTTTGTTTCTCGGGATACGGATATGAGAATCCCGTCTACCTGAGCATTTAAAAGGTTTTGAATAACATCTGCTTCCTTTTTCTCATCCTCATGGGTTTGACAAATAATAACATTATATCCCATAGGATTCAATTCTTCCTCGATGCCATGTATGACATTGGAAAAAAAAGTTCGGTTTATATAGGGTAACACTACTCCAACATTCTTGCTCTTTCCGCTTTTTAGGGCCATAGCCAACCTGTTGGGCTTGTAATTTAACTCCGCAGCAGTCTCCAATACCATCCTTTTGGTATCGTCACTTATCCTAGGATTGTTGTTTAGTGCTCTGGATACCGTTGCGGCAGTAATATTCAATGCTTTGGCGATATCGTATATGGTGGTTTTCTTACTCATTTATTTTTTGGTCAAAGAAAGGCATAATACAGTTAAAATAAATCAAAAATGTGTTATCGATTACAATATAAGTATTTGTTGTATAAATGTACGGTATTTATTGAATAAATAGTGTTTAGCAATGGGTTGTATTTCATTTAGGACAACTTTTAATCATTAAATAAAGAATATAGAGGGTGTTATTTTGTTAAAAACACATTTTTACATCCAAATATTTTGTTAAATGCCAAATTATTTCTTAGTATTGTGCAATCGATTGCACGTAGTGCAATAATTTTTTAGAATAAATTCTATGTCACAAAACACATTCTATAAGTTGCATTGGGTTAAGGGTTTGGTTTTGTTAGGTATTGTTTTGTTTGTCGTTTCGTGTAGGCAAAATGAAAGTCGAACATCGGATCCATGGAAGCAAATGGCCCAGATAGTTGATTCCATAACACTACCTGTTTTTAAGGGCGATACCCTTAGTATTCTAGATTTTGGAGCTGTTGCTGACGGGGTTTACGACAATACGGATGCTTTCAAAAAAGTAATGGGTGCTTGCTCCGAAGCAGGTGGTGGCATAGTGTTGGTTCCAAAAGGAAAATTTTTGACAGGACCCATACATTTAGAAGATAATGTCAATTTGCACTTGGAAGCAGGATCTGAAATATTATTCAGTAAAAATTTGGATGACTATTACCCTCTTGTCCATACGTCTTATGAAGGTACTGAACTAATGAATTTCTCACCATTGATTTACGCTTACGAAAAAAAGAACATCGCCATCACTGGTAAAGGGGTGTTAAATGGTCAAGCAGGTAATGATTTTTGGTGGCCATGGTGTGGAAAAGATAGTTATGGTTGGCAAGAAGGCGATCCAAAACAGCATTCTTCCTTAAAAAAATTAAAGGAGGAAATGTCAGAGGTCAATGTTCCTGTGAATCAAAGGATATTTGGAAAAGGTGAATTTCTTAGGCCATCGTTCATTGAGCCTTTTTCTTGTGAGAATGTACTTGTACAAGGGGTAAAGATAATTAATGCCCCTTTCTGGGTTATACACCCTATCAAATCTATTAATGTTACGATTGACGGAGTTGTTGTTGAGAGCCATGGTCCAAACAATGATGGTTGTGATCCGGAATATTCGAAAAATGTCTTAATAAAAAATGCTGTCTTCAATACGGGGGATGATTGTATTGCCATTAAATCTGGAAGAAATGAGGATGGAAGAAGAGTGGGTATAGTCAGTGAGAATATCATAGTACAAAACTGTAGAATGATAGATGGCCATGGGGGTGTGGTCATGGGCAGTGAGATCTCGGCAGGGGTAAGAAACATCTTTGTAGAGGATTGTATAATGGACAGTCCAAATTTAGATAGGGCCATCAGGATCAAGACCAACACCAAAAGAGGGGGCTTTGTCGAGGATGTTTATGTGCGAAACATCAAAGTAGGGGAAGTAAAGGAGGCTGTTCTGAAAATCAATCTTTTCTATGGAATATATGGAGCTCAAGAAGGGGATTTCATACCTAGGATCCAAAATATAAATCTTGAGAATATAACTGTTGAAGATGGCGGGGAGTATGGTGTTTTGGCTAAGGGATATAAAGAGGTGCCGATTAAGGACATAACATTGAAGAATGTTACGATCAAAAAAGTGGACTCGGCATACTCAGTTGAAAACGTAACTAATTTAAACTTTATCAATACAATAATCAATGGAAAATTAATGAAAACTCTTAGTGACTAACTTAAAGATTAACTTAACTAATTAACAATTATGAAAATTAACTTATCAAAAGGAAAATCCTTTAAATGGATTTCTGCAAGTGCCCTTTTTCTTTTTCTACTGGTCGTAGGGAATGTACAGGCGCAACAGGGGGAAACGGTTAGCGGTTTAATAACCGAAGCCGGAACACAAGGCCCGCTTCCAGGGGTTAATATCGTGGAAAAGGGTACTACTAATGGTACTCAAACAGATTTTGATGGTAATTATTCAATTACCTTAACAACGGACAATGCTGTATTGGTATTGAGTTATCTGGGTTATTCGACCCAAGAGGTCAGCGTTGACGGAAGAACCCAGGTAAGCGCAACCTTACAGGAAGATACCCAGGCCCTTGAAGAAGTGGTTGTTGTAGGGTACGGTACACAAAAAAAGTCCGACCTTACTGGTGCAATTACTTCGGTTGGTACCGAGGCTCTTACCGAGCGAAATACTACAAGTCCTTTAGAAGCTATCCAAGGTAATGTGGCCGGGGTTCAAATATCATCCTCTACGGGTCGTATCGGAGATGGTTTCGACATTGTGATCAGGGGTAAGAATTCTACAACAGGGGATTCAGAACCCTTATATGTAGTTGATGGCGTGCCAACGGATGGTATCGACTTTTTAAACCCTCAGGATATTGCCCAAATAGATATTTTGAAAGATGCTTCTTCTACGGCTATTTACGGTTCAAGAGGTACAAATGGAGTGGTTATAGTAACTACAAAAAGTGGTACTTCTGCGAAAGGAGGGATTAATATTTCCTTTGATTCATATTTAGGGGTTAAGGAAACGGCCCGGTTACCTAAAATGATGGGTGGTGAGAAATGGTGGTATTACCACCAATCTGCTTATTTGGCAACAACTGCTAGTGATCCTATGACCATATCACCCGAACTGTTACAGGAGAAAGTCGTTGGAACTGCCAATTCAGTTTTAAAACAACGTGCAGACAATGGTCAGGTATTTGACTGGTACGATGCGGTTTTAAAGACTGGGATCCAGCAGAATAACTATTTGAATATTTCTGGAAGGGCCGATAACGGACTTTCTTATAATATTGGTTTTGGACTTCAAAATGAAACAGGAAACATTGAAAATGAGGAGTTGGACAAGTATACCTTTAAAGTAGGGGTTAATCATCGAATCAGTGATAAATTTTCTACTGGTATCAATTTGACAATGGCACATACCATTCAAAATGACGGAAGTGATTTGGCTATGCGTGAGGCATTTAGATTAAACCCGTTCTTAACCCCTTACGCCATTGATGACAATGGAAATGAAACCAACGAGCTTTTTCCACAGCCGGGTAAATTGGTGTTTCCAACCAGTGGAGATTATGCCATTAATAAAACAAGTACTTATAACCCGCTATTGGAAATCGAGAACTCAACCGATGAGTATAGAAGGTGGAACGGTATAGGTAACGTGTTTTTTCAATACAGTCCTTTGGAATGGTTGAGCTTTAAGACTACGTATTCCGCAGGTTTGAATACAGAACGTAGGGGTAGGGCATGGGGAGCCATGACCAATACAGGTATTGGTAACGATAATTTGCCATCTTCTGAATTGACAAAAGAAGAAAGCTTCAATTATAGTTGGGATAATCAATTCAATATCGATTATACCTTTAATGAAAAGCACAATGTTAAGTTATTGGGACTTCAGAGTTTATATTCCGATCGTTACGAAAGTTCATTTTCGAGCTCAAGAAAACAACCTTTTGATACTGGTTTTTATAATTTGGGTTCTGGGGAACAAAGCACGTTCAACCTCAATTCAGATTTTGTAAAGCAAACCTTGAGTTCTTATGCTGTTAGGTTAAACTATTCCTATGATAATAAGTATTTGTTGACCCTATCCAATAGATGGGATGGCTCTTCGTTGCTCTCTGAAAGTAAGAGATGGGATTCTTTCCCATCGGCCGCTGTAGCCTGGAGAATCAGCGAGGAATCTTTTATGAAAGAACAAGGAACAGTTTCCAATTTAAAGTTGAGGGCCAGTTTCGGTTATACCGGGAACAATAACATAGATGCTTACAAAACAAAGAACATTTTGGATCAATCTACTTATTATGATTTTGGAGGTAGTGCCGCAAACGGTTTTTTACCTTCTTCATTAGCTAATGCCTATTTAGGTTGGGAACGAACTAGGGAATTGAATGTAGGTGTTGATTTCGGCTTCTTGAGAAATAGGATATCGGGTAGTGTGGATGTTTATGATAGATTGTCAAAAGATTTATTGGAAGATCTAGCGTTGCCTTTGGAAACGGGATATTCCGTGATTACTTCGAATACGGGGTCAGTGAGTAATAAGGGGGTGGAAGTTGCCCTTAGAACACTCAATGTAGATACAGAGAATATTTCTTGGGAAACATCATTTACGTTCACCAAGAATACCAATACTTTAGAATCCTTTCAAGGCCAAGATGAATCAGGTTTGGTTTTCGCAACCGACGAATCAAGGGTTTGGAGAATCATCGGGGAGTCATTGGATGCCCAGTACAATTATAAATTCGATGGTATATGGCAGGCCGATGAAGTTGCCCAGGCCGAGTCTTACGGTCAAGGCGAAGGTCAAGCGAAAGTCGTTGATTTCAATGGGGACGGTGTAATTAGTCCAGGGGAAGGTAAACTAGGAATAGATAATGATCGCGTGGTTTTAGGTTCATCAGATCCTAAATGGTCGGGTAGTGTATTTACGAGACTACGTGTAGGTAATTTTGATGTTTCAGCTTCGGCAATTACCAATCAAGGTGTTTTTGTCTATAGTGAGTTCCACCAAAATTTCACTGATGTTCGGGATAGGGGACGTCAAAAATTAGACATAGCGGACTGGTACATTCCTGCAAATGGAGCAGATATTCCAGCGCAGTACTCGAATAGTTATCCGCAAGCTAGGAATGCTGGTCAGTACTGGAGGAATGATCAAGTAGGGTATTATAGGGATGCTTCCTTTGTTAAGGTCAAGAATATCGCCCTAGGCTATACTTTTGAGAAGAACACCTTGGATAGATTGGGATTAAAATCACTAAGGATTTATGCTAATGTCCTAAATCCATTTGTATTTACTGATTATGATGGTTACGATCCAGAATGGGCTTCTGCAGGTTACGAAATAGGTAGGGTCAGTTCTATTACATACCAATTAGGGCTAAGTGTAAAACTTTAAAAAAAAAACGATGAAAAAAATAATAACCATTTTAGGATTTTTAGGATTGATCCTTACCTCTTGTAGCGATTATCTGGAAGAGGAAAACCTAGCAAATGCAACGGCAGAGACTTTTTATTTGACAGAATCGGGCTTTGAAAGTTTGGTCAATGCCAATTATGCCCAACTTAGGGAAATTTATGGGGAGGAAGCTTTCATGTTTTGTTCCGGTACCGATCTCTATGCTCCAGGTAGGACCGAAGAACCACCTGGGTTAAGTCAATACACCCAGTTAAACGCTTCGTCTGAAGGTGTTGATCACATTTATAGAACGGCATATAAAGCCATTCAAACTGCCAATACCGCTTTGTATTATTCGGAACAGACCGAACAGACTACAAATTTAGCGGCCCGGATCGGTGAAATCAAGTATTTAAGGGCAAATGCCTATTTCTTATTGGTTCAGACCTATGGTGGGGTTGGTATAGTAACGGATTTTATAGATAGTCCCGTTTTGGAATTTGACAGGAGTTCGGCAGAAGAGGTTTATGATTTGATTATTACCGATTTGACCGAAGCCTTAGGTTCGGTCTCCTCTGGAGATTTTAGCGGAAGGGTGAACCAAAGGGCCGTTCAACACTTATTGGCTAAAGTATATTTGACTAAAGGATATGAATCATTTGGATCTTCCACGGATTTTTCCACTGCGGCAGATTATGCTGATGATGCTATTAACGGGCAAGCATTGAATTTGACCTTCGAGGAACTTTGGACACCAAAGAATGACAAGAATGAAGAGGTGATATTCTCCGTGCAGTATGATGGGTCATCAATAAGCACTGACCCCACAGTTTTGGGTAATCGCCAAGCATCTTATTTTGGTCCTTATTTAGGAGGTTCCGAAGTGGCAGGTGATGCACCATTTAGAACGTATAACCTTTGTCCAACTGATTTTGCCTTAAGCTTGTACACCGAAGATGATACCCGCTGGGAAGCCACTTTTATGAATGAGGTGTTTGAGAGGTATTTCGACTATTACGATGAAGGTCCAGACAGCGGTTTGCCCATTACCGATTTTTATGAACCACAATGGTTCACAACAGCTGACAGCTTGGCTTACGTTACAACCCATGCTTTAACCCAGGATTTCGAATATCATTCCTATGGTACGCATTCCGCACAAGTGGTAAGTTTGGATTATGAAACTATCCCAGTTAAGAAATTCGATGATCCAGAAGCACAATTCGGTGAAGAAACAAGCACTCGGGATATTATTCTCTCAAGACTTGGGGATACTTACTTAATAGCTGCGGAAGCCTATTTGCAAGCATCAGATCCAACAACTGCTTTGAACAGGCTCAATGTTGTCAGGCAACGTGCAGGTGTCGCTCCAGCGGAAATCGGTGATTTGGATATTGATTATATTTTGGATGAAAGAGCTCGTGAACTTCTAGGGGAATATCATAGATGGTTTGATCTAAAACGTACTGGAAAATTAGTGGAAAGGGCTTCACTTCATCATTATCTGATTCAAGAAGGCAATTTTGCAGGAGTCGGAGGGGAACTTAAGATTTTAAGGCCAATTCCCCAAAAGGCCTTGGATTTAAATTTAAATAAAGATTTCGCTCAAAATCCCGCTTATAATTAGAATTATCGTTTGAGTTAGTTTAATTCAGGGATTTGGTGAAAGTGATTTTATCAGATCCCTTATTTAACTTAAATAGGAGCATACCTTAAAGACCTGTTCTATTTGTCAATTTCGGATTCATAGTGCATATGTGTCCAGATTAAAAAATATTCAATAGTATGAAAAAAACAGCACTTCTTTTATTTCTATTTTTAATGATATTATTTGCTTGTAAGGAAGAGCCTAAAACCAAGGTTCTTTCAAAGGAAACTACCCAAAATCAAATGGGTGCAAAAACCTATGCAGAGATATCCATTAAAGAGGGTGGTCAATGGGAAGGGAAAAAATATGTTGGTGAGGCCTTTACGTTCAAAAATGTTGAATTCCTGAAAGCACCGGACAGTCTTACGGATCATTCATACTATGTTCGTTATGAAGGTCCTGGATGGGAAAGTAATAAGGTTGGGTACCGTTTGTACTTGGATTGGAGAAATGCCATTGATATTTTCGGAAAAAAGGTTGATACCATGGTGCTATCCAAAGTAGGTTTGGATAATTATGATTCGTATCATGAGGACAGTGAGTGGGGGCAAGATATCCTTAAGGCCGGTAAATCCTTGGGTATAGGGTCGTATGGTCTTTTTGATGGGGATAATAATGTGGCCCATTTCAATAAGGTAGATTCCACTACGGCTAGGATAATGAATACGGAAGAAGGATCCGGTGTTGTTGTCGATTATTACGGATGGACCGTTATGGATAACACTATGGACCTAAAAGCGGAACTTTTCATTGAACCTGATTCACGAATGACGAAGGCTACTTTAACCCCTTCAAAGAGTACTTTGGGTCTTAGTACCGGAATCGTAAAGTTTAAAGATATAGACCTTGTCAAAAAGGAAAGTGAAAATGGGAAATGGGGCTATATAGCTACATATGGCGAACAGACCTTGGTTCCCGATCAATTGGGAATGGCCATTTTTTATAAAGTCGATGATGTTGAAAAAATATCCGATTCCGAGTTTGACCATTTGGTGGTTTTTAATCCTACTAACGAACCGATTACCTATTATTTTGCCGCGGCATGGGAAAAGGAAAAGGACGGTTTGAAAAATAAAACCGAATTTTTCACTTATCTAGATGAATCGTTGACCTTACTAAGCCAATAAAACATTTATGACACATACTAAGCACTTTTTTATTACGATTAACCATTCTTTTACATGCTTCATGTTTGTATTCTTATTGATACAGACATTAACAGCCCAAGAAAAAGTGTTCACTATCGAGAATTGTGTGAACACTTTTGATATGGACAAAAAACACACGACTGAAGTCGGTTACCAATATTGGTTCGCCGATAAGGATTTTTTGGATGGCAGAACGTTGAAAATGAGTGTTGTTGAACCTAATAAGGCAACACATGCGCCACACAAACACCTGGAGGATGAGTTTTTTTTCATTTTGGAAGGATCTGCGGAGTTTTTTCTAGATGGAAAAACGGTTACCGTTCCACCGTATACGAGCTTATACTGTCCTCCGAATATAATGCATGGGATACGAAATGTTGGTGATACGCAATTAAAGTATTTAGTCATTAAAAAATATAACAGGGATTAGAATGAATGCTTTTAACCATAAGTTTATGAAGGTTGGGTTTGAAATCGTCGGATTGGTTCTGTTCTTATTGTTGTCTTTTGGTTGTAAACAAGCAGTTAAGGCACCCAATGAGCAGGAACCTTTGAATCCTATGGTCATTTCAGATAGTTTGCCGTGGTCTGAACGTATGGCACTTTCGGTAATAAAACGTCATCCAGAGGCATGGCAGACAGAAAATGATTCGGTTGTAAAATGGAATTACAAGATAGGACTACTGTGTACATCATTCGAAGAGCTCTTCAAGAAAACCGGAAATATAAAATACAGTGATTATGTGGAGGCGTATTCCCAAAAAGTCATTGATAGTTCTGGTCAAATCCTGAATTACCGGTTGAAGGACTATA
>TARA_R110001583_G_scaffold51316_1_pt1 | contig 15403 bp, 16 predicted proteins | sample TARA_R110001583 | Tara Oceans TARA_R110001583 (sample SAMEA4398432) | marine metagenome | biome: Polar Biome; feature: [MES] marine water layer (ENVO:01000295) within the mesopelagic zone...; material: water (ENVO:00002006), including particulate matter (ENVO:01000060) such as...... | reverse complement strand
GAAACAATACGATGTGCGGTCAAGACTTTTCGTGAAACCTCCGAAGACAAAAATTGATATTTGTCATCGTTGTCACCCGTATTTAATGGGATGATTTCGGGGGCTGTGTCTTTTCCTTCATTGAACGTAATAATTAGTTTGCCACTATTCCCAGACCCCGAAAATTTCGCATTCAATTTACGTTCCACTTCTTGACGCTCCTCATCTGTCGGGATTCCATTCGCAAAATTCACCATACACGAAGGCATAAAATTATTTTCTATGTTGGCGAGATGCAGTTCCGCGATTGCCATATCTAATTTTATATAGTCGCACCCTCCAATGTAATCCGGTATTCCATAATAGAATGATTGTGGATTATATTCTTTTATTTGTAGTAATTGACTGGTGTTTGTTCTGTTTTCGGGGTCAAACGCTTTAATGACATGCGGTTTGTATTTTCTTTCATTACTCCAATCGTAACAATACCAAAATTCATTTACATTCCCATATGAATCAACTTTTCCACTTCGTATGTATTGAGCTGGAATATGTTTGATTTCATGAACGGCCGTTTTTGTTTTGTTCCAAATTATATTGATATAACAAGTTCCAAACAACTTCAAATCAAAAGACAAATTTTTGATTGTGTTTCTGTTCCCACGATTTAAGAGTTTTGCGAAATCAAGATGTTGTTCTTTTGCATCACCCTCCAAAATGTCTTTGTCAACAACGTCCAATCCTTGATATGTTCCTTGTTGGTCTCCGGCAATCATTGCCGACACTCCTTTGATTATAGCGCTATTGATTCCGCTACCTGTGAATAATTCAATCAAGTATTGTGGATATAAATTGTCTAACCCAAATTGAATCCAATCCCGGTTGTCTCTTTCAGTAATGTGTGGGATGTTGTAATGTGACAAATCCACAACGGACATATTAAAATTATTTTTTTTCTTTTTAACCATTATATTGTATTTGTGATGTATGTCGGTTGTGTTATTGTTTCGTTATATTCTGAATATGTTATTGCGTCATTATTAACCGACTTCAAATTCATTATTGTTTTGTAAATTACTTTTATCGCGTTTGCTGGGTCTAAATTTGTATTGTTGTTATTTTGGTAAATAGTAACGTCATAAAATCCATACGGGAATTCTTGTGTTCCCATATATATCACACCACCCGTCAATGTTTCCCCGTCGTCTTTCAAAATGTGATAATCTAATTTGATATATCTGTCTTTTTTTGTTGTGGTCATTGTGGTCGCGATAAAATGTTTGGTTTTATTTGTCAACTGACTTTTAAACGCAATTAAAGGCTTATACGATAACGATGTCATTGTGTCGTATAAATCAGCGTAAATTGAATTTGCCGTCGATGTCTGGTTGTTATCCCGCGAAGCTTGTATCATTCTTTTTTTTCTTCTTTTTTTGTGTTTCGAAATACTGTGGATATTTTTCTTTGACACCAAATAATTGATTTTGATTCATGTCACCAAGTGTCAATTTATAGCCCGTCAATTGCTTTTGCAAATACTCTTTTTTTACTATAATCATGAAGTTTCTTTTTTATAAATATAAATATCTTATTTTTGTTTACCAAATTGATGACATTCGCCACAAGGTTGTTTTTCTTCGATTTAAGACACTTTCCCTCTTCTGTAATATACTGACATCAAAACTTTGTGAACCTAATTTAACAGAGGCCGAAATCAAATAATTTGGAATTGTCAAAAATTTTTCGTATGTATGCTTTTATAAACTTAAAAAACATAGAAAAATGGAAGCAAAAAAACAACTCGAAATCTTATCAAAAAAATTAGATTTACTTAAAAAAATCGAACCAAACATAAATAAAAGAAATAACATTTTATTAAGATATTTCAATCGTCTATAAAAAAAAAGACGACCCGAAGTCGCCCTTTTTCAAAAACAGAATAGAAAAACAATTCTTTATGCGGGTGTTGTTCCCGGTGTTATTGTAATGTTCCCCGGCGTTCCGATACTATCAAAAGGATAGCTTGCTTCGGCTGGGTTTCCACTTGATTTTTTAACAATGTAATTTTCAGTTTCTTGAGCTGTGAAAGTTAGTGTGAAGCCTGACATGTCCGCTTTCGCTGTTCCGGTTGCCATCGCTCCCGCAGTTACGTCGCACCCAAATCGAGTTCCAGAAACAAAGACGTTGTCGTTCGCGTCTAAAACAAAGACTTGACATCTACCTTTTATTACTTTATCTAATTGACTTAAGTCTTCTTTCACAATTTTATTTAAAGAAACCTCCAACGTTTGTTCATAAAATGTTGTTCCATTGACTGGTGATGAATTGATTGTTGATGTGAACGAACTTGAATTCGGTCTTAAATCATATTCAAAAATTGTCAACGTTCCGATTTCGGTGATCTCATTATCCGAAAAAGTAAACTTATTGAATAACGTTTCGTTGTAGGGCATCAAAAAAATCTTAATCAGCCCCCCGATGGAATTTTTGCAAGGAATGAGACGCCCCGCATTGAGCTCACAAGAAAATTCGTATAATTTATTAGCCATTTTTATTTTTTTAAAAGGTTATAAAAGGGGGTGTGTTTCAACCCCCATTTTAAAGTAATATTAACTCCAAACGGTTGAACCGTAGACACCATCACTTGCAACCGCTGTTTGAACTCCCATCGCGAATTGCATAACAATACCTACATTATCACTCCCGTCAAATTCATATTTTGGTATTAAGCGGATATCTTGCCACCCCGAATTTGTGTTTGAACCTACAACTAAGTTTTCAGGATATGTGAACACAATCGTGTCGTTAAACATTCCCGGACATCTATATATTGGAAATCCGAAGTATGTCATATTTTCACCATCTAAGTTGAAACCCGCTCCCGAAACTTGACCTTGGTTAGAACCCGCCGCAGCTAACGCCTGAATGTAAAACCCATAAGTTTTATTATTCATATAGAATCCTGCGCCCGGCTTAGTTAAAAGACCAGAAACGTCAGAGGCAACCGCGTTGTAAACAGAAGCCATGTCAGTAAGAATGTCCGTCGCCGCCAAAGCGTCCGCAAAATCTACTTCCGTGAAATCTTTTAATGCACTTGCGTCCGCACCTGTTTCGTCTTGGTTTCCGTCGTCAGACAAAAACCCTGTTCCAAATGGTGAAGCACCCTGCCATAAAGCTATCTCTAATTGTGCCGCCGCTTTCGCTGCAACTGTTTCAAGTAAAAAGTTCCCAAATTCTTGTGGCAAATTTCCACTTCTGTCCATTCCTTGGCCATACCATGTTGGGAATACTGTGCCCCGGCAAATTTCCTCATTTATTTTCATATCGGTCAGGGTCAATACTTGTTCACTTGTCGAAGTGTTTGCGCCAGCAGTCCAACCACATGACGCGGCCACTATTGGGTTTGAAGACGATATTTGTGAAATTACCGCCGATTTATTAAGACCCTCGATTTGTCTCACATAACCTTTAGCAATGGTGTCAGGGGAACGTAATGCCGCCCTAACGTATGGCAAAATCAATTCACCTGCGTATGTGTCACTGTTGATTGTGATGTCAAATTCATGTTTTTTGTTTCTGGATAAATTAAATTTTTTCATTTTTTTCTTATTAATTGTTCATTATGTATTTAACTCTTTCAGTGATTGACATTTTGCCCAAATCAACTGTTTCTTTTTTTAACCGTGTCGGTGTTATGTTTATGCCATTATTAGAAGGTGTTTCTTCTAAAGAAGTAAATTTTTCTTCCATTGCATTAAGTCGTGTCATTAAATCACCGATGACGTCTTTTGAAAGTTCAACTTCCGTTGTTTCAACTTCTTCTTCAACTTTCGTCGCTAAGTGGTCAACCACAATTTTCGCAACTTCTTTTGAAATTTCTTCCGTCACTTCGTCTGGAGTTGCGTCATTTATTTTGACCGCTACTTCTTCAATTACAGGGTCGGCCGTGATTTCTTCAACCACGTCTTCTTTTTCGACAACCTCCTCCAATTCTTCTTTGTTCAATTCTTCTTCAACAACTTCTTCTTCAACAACTTCTTCACTTTCTCCAACCACTTTACTTTCTGAATCGATTCTTATTTTTGAACCATCTTGTAAAGTGTAAATTCCTTCGGCTAAGGATTCAACTGCGCCATCTTCATTTATCACATAAACTTCAGCACCTACGTCAAAAGCTTCCGCGTCAGTAGCGATGACCCGTGCATCGTCAAGAATTGCTTCCGCATACATTTCAATTTTGTATGTCTTTTTTTTAGAGAACTTTAAAAGTTCCTTGATTTTTTGGATTGAACTCATTTGATTTCTTTTTTATATATATTAATAATTGGATTTTGTTCCCTTTCAAATTCTTTTTTAAAAAAAGATCTTTTTTTTACAGGTTGAAAAGTTACTTTTTAACACTTCTATTTTTTATTGCTGCACATACCTTTTCGGCTGTTTCCTTGTCTCCATATTCCTTCATTTGGTCACGAATACAATCATCCCATGGATAGGATTCCAAATCACTACTTCGATATTTTTTTGATTTGTATTTGATTTTTTTCTTTCTTTTATTTAAAAGTTCCGTGTGTGATTTACAAGACATATAATATGTTTGTCCATCAATTTCATGTGCATGACTTCCGGAACAATCGAAAAATAATTCACCATATAATTGAGCCTTTTCAATATCCAAATAAACCGGTGTTCCATCGAGTGTCAAGTCTGGTTTTAATTCAGCATTTAAAAGTATGTCTTTGATTTCTTCCATAACTTCTTTTTGTTCACACTCAACGCATTCTTCCGCTAGATTAAGGATGTCTTCTTTCTGCATCTCGATAACCTTATCAACGAAGAACCCTTCTATACTATAACCGCGAAGATTATTTGATTTCACGTCCTTCCACACATCGTCATTATATATTTTCATTTTTACAAACCAGCTTCCGATTGGAACGTCACTAAATCCATATAAATTTGACTTGTCGTTCTTGTCTTCTTTTATCCAAGTTTCAATGACTGAAACACCATCAACATTTTTGTCGTGTTCAACTGTGGCGTTGTTATTTTTTAAACCATTCATAAAAAGTTCTTGAGCCTTTTCAATAGTTTCTTTTGAGAAAAAAACAAGATACTCACCTTCTTTTTCGTCATATCTGGGAATTTCCTTTTCTGGGATTAAAGCAACCCCAATCAACGTCCTTTTGTCTTCATCTATTTTTGCAAGTGAAACAAATTTGTCTTTTGACATTGCAACCCACCCACGTTCAATCGCTGGATTTGATACCAGTGAGATCGCTTGTATTCCGAAAATTTCTTCTGTTTCGTCAATTATTAGTTCAACAATTTTTGGCTTCTTCATTACACTTATTTTTTATAAATATAATATCAATGATTTTGTTTATTTTATGACAAAAAAAAAGAGGCTTTTAAACCTCTTTTACTTGTTCATATTGGTCGATAACCTGTATTCACCTAGTGTCATAATCCCGATTTTTAAAGGCGTTAATTTCTAAACTCCGCTCCTGTCGTATGTCCGCGCCCGAACTTGATGACTTTAAGTTTCTTGCTCTTGTTTTGACTATTTATCAAGGTGTTATTTTCTAAACTTCTGTCCTGCATAGTGTCCGCCTCTCAAGTAACTCACTCAACTTATTCCCAATCATCTAAAGATAATATACAAAAAATAATTGAATCTACCAAGCTTTTAGACACTTATTTTTAGAAAGTTATTAACAAGTTATTGACAATTTACACGCGCGTGTATACGTTACAAAAAAGATCTTTTTTTTATAATGTCGTTTGAAGATTAAGTTCTTCTTGTAGTGCCTGACTGTTTGAAATATCGGTTTCAACAACATAAGCTTGAACGGGTTGGGTGGTTGTGTCCGTCAATTCTTCTGTCAATTGGTTTGGAATCATATCACCAAGATTCATCGCTCCAATTCCTGTTGGTGTTGGTGTTGATGTGGTTGCCGATGTGTCGGGGCTCCCTCCGCTTTCCATGTCCGTGTTTTTTATTTTTGTCACGTTTGTCATTCCCATAATCAATTGGGTGGCGGCTCCCGCTATTCTAGCAAAGAACGGCATTTCTTTATCGGACAAAGCTTTCGTGACACCAAGAAACGTATTGATTAAAGCTTGACCTGTAGCCAGCTTTTTCCAATTTTTTGAACCCTGTTTGTTCATACCAGCCAACGCACCAAACACGGCACCCGCGGCCTGCAAATTTATATCACGATATTTTTTTCTTATATCACCTTTTTTTCTTTCAATAAAGTCCAAAACTTCGGTTTGACCCTGTCCGTTCTTTCTTGCTTGTTCCATCAATTGTTGTCCGTGGATTCTTAAATCCTCAAGTTCTTTTTCTTTACTTAATTGATTAAGATTCGCGATTTCATTTATTGATTGTGTTTGTGCATTTGTCAAATCTTGATACGCTTGAGCCTGTGCAAGAATTGTTTCCGTTTCCCTGTTTTCTACTCCATCAAGTGCGGCTTGAGCTTCCGCGATTTGTGCGTCCAATTCTCTTTTGTTCGGATACAATCTTTGTTCAGCTTCCAAGGCTTCAATCTTTGCTTGCGCTTGTTGTCTTTCAATTTCAAATAATTCTTCCGTTAATGTCATCAATTCTTGGTTTGCTTGTTTTCTTTCTTCAAAACTTAAATTTTCATTATCTCTTTTTTTCGTTTCTAAAGAAATAAGGTTTTCCAATTCAACTTTTTGCGCAGCCAATGACGTGTTTAATTCGACAATTTTGTTGTTTGTGTCAACAATAGCTTTTCCGCTTTCAACCACACTTTTCACATATTTATAAGTTGATTTTGCGACTTCACCAACCGCCTTTGTAACCTTAGCGAGGGGGGTTGTATTCCACAAGGTCTTTGCTCCTTCTTTCGCTAATTCTGCAGCTTCTTTAAAATCACCCTTGAATAATTTTCCTATTGCGCGACCAACCATCCCAAACCCTTCAAGCATTTGTTGCACTGTATCAATAACATAGTCTTTTATCATTTTTGGAAAATCCATAACAGTGTCCCCCAAATTTGAAAAGATATTTCGAAAGTCTGTAATGGAAACAATTCCATCAACAACAAACCCAATCACATCACTTAAAATTATTTTCAAAGATTCAAAGGCTGTGTTGAATATATCCATAACTTTGTCGTTCCCGCGAATAACTTCTTGCAATTGAAGCAACCCTTGAATCAAAGCACCAACACCCGTCACACGAATCGCATTCCCTAAAGTGAACCACCCCTTTGAACTTTTCTTCGCACTTTCTCCGGCCTTTTCCGTGCTTTTTCCTGCACTCTTAACGTCTTTATCTGACTTTTCAACGTTATCAATAAAAGACGACCAACTTGTGTTTAAATCGTCAAGATTTTGTTGCGCCTGTTTTGTTTCAAAATTAACTGGGATATTTACTTGTTTAGCCATAAGATTCTTTTTATTTCTTTAAACATTCTTTTAAAACTTCCGTGTTGTTCATTCATACCATATAAAAAATTGTATCTTTTTTCGCCATAAACTTCAACCATATTAATAATTCGTATTTGTTCAACCATAAGCTTTGAACATAATTCAATGTGTTTTTTTAATTCCATACTAATAATTTTCCATCTTGAAACGCGATATTGTTTGAATTTTGATATAATGCATATTTCGCTTTGTATTCAATAATTAAATTTTGTAATCTTTGAACAGAAATTTCAATTGACAAACTCCATATTCTTTTTGTGTCGGTTTGATTGTCGTCAAGTCCAAATTGTAAAAATCCATTTGCGTCATTTATTATGTATAGTGTGCATGTTGTTGGATTCGCTCCTTCACGGATACTGAATTCCTGTTGTCCCCCCGCTGTTGATAATTGTGTTATCGTTCCGTTAATATTTTTAAAAGCTGTATAATACGCCAGCCCTTCGGTTGTTCCAACTGGATATGACGACGAAGTCCCCCCAATTACTGTCACAACCCCATTGACACGAATCAACATATTTGTGTTGTTTGGAATCGGTGGTTGTGGAACGTTGTTTGTTCCGTGTGGGTTTGCGTATCCCCGTGTGTTTCCTTCGGTGAATCCGGTCATCACAATTCGATGAACTTCACCCCATAATCTCGGAGCCCCTTTTCTTTGTGTGTTGTATTTAATCACATAATCATCGGCATAATGTGGCAAAAGTGATTGACTGTCTTTTCCGGTATTTGAACCAATAATCAAAGGTTTTTCAAGTGTCCCCAATTTGTCCGCGAATATATTTCTTATATTCAATTGACTAACCAAAGCGCTGCCCCCAAAAAGACTTCGAAGTCTAATTGGTAAACTACCGGAATTATATTGACAAGGGAAAAGGCCAACACCAACACCAAGGCTTGACAAGTCTGCTATATCCCAAATTGAACCCCCCACACCTTCGCAACATTCTTGTGTGGTCGCTAAGCCAGATAAATCGCTGCCCATTGTTATGGTCGGAGTGCAACCCGGATTTGAGGCGGGGCACCAATAATAAAAGAATCCAAAAAATAGATTGCTACCACCTAACGTTCCGACAACATAGTCACAATCGCTTGACGTTAATTCGTCAATGACTTTTAATAAAGTGACCTTTGTTGAAACATCTTGACCGACTTGAAAATTTTTAATATCAAGAACACGCCAATAAGAATCTTTAATGAAAACTTGGTCGTTAAATGAAAAATTGTGGATGTCAACTTCATCCAAGTTCAAATGACATTCCATGATTCTGGCTTGTTGGTGATATAGATTGTCAATGTAGTTTTTCCAATAGAGACCATACAAGCTATTTTGAAACCACGAATTTGTTTCGTTGTCAACATTGAAAACGGTCAAGTCGCTGGGTGGTGGTGGGTTGTCGTTCCAATATAATGATTTGTTCGCTCCTGTCATTGTGTAAACATTCGACGATGGTGTTATGTCAAAAGGTGAACACACTGGATATGTGGTGAAATTATAAACATCGATTTCAGCGTCTGCAACATTTTGGTGGTGTAAATTGTAACCGCCCGAAAGTGCGCTCCCGTTAATTCCAAGAACGGCCGTCGCAGTTCCACAATAATAAAACAATTTTGGTTTGGTTTCTGCAACAGAATTTTCAAATCCATTGTCAACGGCCTTATATGTGAATTCATATTGAACCGTCATATTTGGGATTTGTGTCGGGAGGTTTGTGTCCGACTTAGCATAAACTTTTTGATTTATAAAAGGTGAAAAAATCGTTTTTGTTTTCATCTCGCCTGTCGCGAAATCGTTTGTTTCATTGTCCCTTCGGTAATGTCCATAAACATTCGTGTCGGGATATTCTTCTTTGACACTCTTGTTTCCAAGGTCAACATCTTCTTGGTCTGTATATATTAATGTCTTTTTTTGGATTGATGTTGTGTCCCTTATTATGATCTCCTTAGACGTGTCCAATTTTTTTGACCAAGCAAGGATGTCACCGCCGTCAAGATAATCGTCGTAAGGCTCTACAATTAAGTTTGTGGGGCTGTTTGGGTCGGATAATACAATCAAATTAAATCTTTGAATCAAATCGGACAAAAAGTCTTTTTGAAGAATTGTTTCATCAATACAAAAAGGAACATTGACTTCACCGTTCAACGCCCCTTGATTAAACGGAAGCCAATTGATTGATATTTTAGAATAAAGATTCGCACACGTCAACTGTCCAGAACCATAAACAATCGTTGCGTCTCCGCCGTAAGCTTTTGCGTTTTGAAGTGTCATTTTTATTTTCGCGAATTGACCGACACCCATTTCGTTCAAACTCAACGTGAACGTTTGTTCCAACGTCATATCATAATCACTTGTGTCCGGCCAAAAGTTCAAACCGGCCGGATTTCCAAAAGTGGCGCCCGTTTCAACACCATTTTCATCACATTCAGCCAACCAAACAGACCATAGAATGGGTCCGATATTGTCATTTGAAACATTGGTCAAGGACAAAACTGTTGTCACCTGAACCGTTTGCATGGTGACAAACTTCTTTTCAAAATAATTGAATTGTTCGTTCCAAATATCTAAATAATCAAGAATACATTCCCACCCCGAAGTTGTATTCGCGAAGACCGTTTGTGTTATTTCTTCGGGAAAAATGGTGTCATTGTTGTCGGCCGTGTATGTTCCGAATGTTGTGGAGTTTCCGACAGTCATTTCACCACCGGGTTGCGAAGTTGTGTTTGAACACGGGATTGAAGCTTCACCCAAATGACCACACGTTGTCATAAATAGTTTTCTAAAATAAACACTATCTAAAAATGTAGATGTCCAAGTGAATCCCGCTTCAATAAATAAACGTTCCAAAATTGTTCGAATCTGAACGGCCGGTCTCAATTGTGTCAACTCAACCATTTTTGTTTGTGCATCAAGATATGTGTCCGGGAAAATAGAAGTGTTTTCCATATCCGCTTGTGTCATATTTAAATAATAGGGATCATAGACATCATAATAAAAATTTGGTTTTGTCAAACTCATTGGATACATCACTTTTTGAACACCCCCCGTCGAATCCTGTAAAGATGCACCCGCCAGATTTTGAAACGCAGTTGAACCCCCGTTCCAAGAGTTGATTATATTTGTTTGTGTGTAGGTGTGATTTAATTCTTCATTCCACCCACCGTTGCTATTTCTGTAAATATCTCGAAGTTTTTTTTGACCAACCATCGTGAACAAGTCCGCCGCGTTTGACATCAAAACAACTTCATATAATTGTGCTTTTTGATAAACCGCTTTTAATTGAATTATCCCTTCAAATTGTGGGGTTGCTCCAACAAACAAAGTTGCGGTGAATTTCTTTCGTGCTGTAAAAACTAAGGTGTCCAAATTGACATTGAACCAGTTTTGAAAGAATTCATTGTTGTTGTCCGTGAATGGTAATTTGAACGTTTGTGAATAGCTGGCTTTTCTTGTTTCTGGTTCCTTTATATCACTGAATTGAAAATTCAAAGAAACGGACGGATTTTCTTGCAAATCCAACTCATAACTTGATTCAGTTGTTGACGATGTTGTCGCGTTTCTATATGCTATTAAACGAACTTGTTTCATTAGTTGTTTGTATTTATTGGATTACTGTGTTCAATCTCAAAAGTGTATTGAATTTGAAGTTTATTTTTTGCACTTGTTTTCTTTTCAAATGACTTGTTTGTTATAACAACTCTTTGTGAAATCGCAAACGTTCCCTTTTCAATCATCATGACGGAAGGCGAATTGAACATTGTTTCTAAAAACTCGGATTCTTCTTGTTCAATGTATTGTGTTTGAATAGTTGACTTCAAAGTCGCGCTTGTTGTCAATGTTTTTTTCCCACCCTCCCATGTATAATACTTGTATGATGTCCCACTATCTAAGCTTGACGAACCCAACAAAGATGAATAGTTGCTTCTTTCGGTTGTTAGCGTGTCAACCTTGCCCCCGCGAAAGTCGTAGTAATCCCAAGCCCCCAATTCATTAATCCATCCAAGACGGACAATTTCTTGTTCTTTACAATTGTAATCGGTTTCAAAGTCACGAACAAAATAATAGTATTTTGAACGAATTGATGAAGTCCCGTTTTGATTGTCGCACATATAAACACGATAATAAGTAAAGTCTCTTGCTGTTGCTCCGCCCGGTTGACCATCAAAAGACGACAACGCCGCATTGTTTTTGTGTGCTTGTCCTGTGTATGCTTGAAAATTCCCCGTTCCACATCCCGCATAAAGTAAATATTGGGAATCATTAGCCGAAGACCCCGGAGCAATCCCACCCCGTGTCGCGTCATTCGGAAACGTGTATGTCACCACAAGTGTTCCATCCGCTTGGTAATATTGAAGTCCGAAGAAATTCCCATCCGAACCCCAACCACTTTTGTTTTGAAAACCTATTGTGTGAAAATCGGACAACCTTGAAATATAGTTAATATATCCTTGTAACAAACCACCACCCCCGGGTTGTTGATTGGCGTTTCTATAATCATAAATTAATGGAGCGTTTGACAATAATAATTTGGTCAATGCGGAAGTTGTATAATCACCCAAAGGATTCGTGTCCGGAGTGTTCGCGTAAGTCATTAATCCAAACGTCGCATTTGTATAATACATTGTAATTTGAACGACGTCCGTTCCCCCTGTTTGTTCAACCGGGGCCGCTGTTGCCGTTGCCGCATATTCGATATTCGCTTTTAGAATAATTGTTTCGACTGTTTTATTGTTTCCGCCTAATATTTTCGTTGACACATTTGAACCAAGCTTATGAACCTCTAAAGTCCCCGCGCCTGAATCGTTGAATGTGGATTCAATTTGTGTGTTCACGATTCCTTTTATATCAAAAATCGCAACTTGATTTGATGTTGTCGAAGCGTTGTTCGTTCTTTGTTTTAATGTAGCCAATAAGTTGGACGCCGAAACAGAATCTTTGTAAACTCTCAATATGTATTTTAATCTAAACACCCCAACCAAATCGTCGGTTCGATTAACAACAACCGGAAGAATTGGCCAATAATTTGACGGAACCAATTCATCATAAGTTGACGTTCCTGTGTAGGGTGACCCCGGTGCTTCTGTTGGTATTTGTGTTATCTGTGTAGCCATTTATACAAAGTATTTTGAAGGTTTTAAATTATTAATTAAGTCTTCCGACAAAGCGTCTTCAAAAACCGAATTAAATTCATCTATATTATATTGTAAAGGAACGGAAAAAAACCCACTAGCAGAAAGCCCCTTTCTGTGAATTGAAACCGCTATCAACCATTTCAAAGAACTCCTTGAAATAAACTTTCCTTTTTTGTCACGGATTCCCAAAAGGTTCTTTTTTACAATCCATTTATCCAACACGTTTGGCGGGATTGATTTGTTTGATGGATTGAACGCCGGTTGTCTTTTAAATTTATACAAGTCGTTTGCGAATGGACTATTTAATTGAAACGTTTTGTTCTTAGTTCCACGAACCCCAGTGTCAACGAAACCACCATAATAATTCATTGTGAATTTTACTTTTGGTTTGAACTTTTCAGTTCCCTGCACTTCATACGTCAAAGAATCCGCCAATGATGAATCGTCTTTTCCGGCACCCTGTAAATATGACCGTGCGTCAATGATTTGTTTTCTCGCGAAGCTTTGAAGGGCTTGTGTTAATTTTGGAAACCCTGCCATTATGTGTTGTTTGTTTGTGGAACATCACAAAGATTGTTCGTGTTATTTACTACGATGTCAAATGAACCACCCCATCCCGTCAACATATTCGCGAACCTACTTGTGAAGGGTGTCAATGTGATTGGGAACGTGATGTCCGTCCGTTGGTCAGCCCATGAAGAAGTTTGAACGGCCTGTCTAAAATTTGATATAACGTCCTTTAAAATCAATAAGGTTTCAGAATAGGTGTCATCAATGTCGGACATGTCTTCTTGTATTTGGTCGGCGACAATGACTTCAAAAGTATAGGTTAACGTTTGAACATCTACGGACACCGGTTGTGGTTCAACATATAAAAGGGGGAATTTGTCGGCGTTTAATTTTTCCAAATCGACCTGTTCCATGCTGCCGGAATTGAAAGATTGGATTTGAAGGTGGTTCGTCGCGATATTGTTGAACGTTTCAATCATTTGTCTATATGTAATATTATTCGGTGTGTTGTTAGAATTTTGTGCCATTGGTCTTTTCTTTTTCTAAAATAAATAAATCTTGTTTATATGATAAAAATGTTAATGCTTCATATATTTTTGTTTTGGTGACTTCTTCAATTTTTAAAACATCCCCCCCGGATAATTCATATAAAATCGCATACCATCCCCATTTGTCTTTATATCTCTTTTCTGTTGTCACCCTTCTTTCAATTGGTGTTCCTTCATTTTGGACAACTTCGACGTCTCCAAACAATTGTGAAAATCTTTCAAAAGTGGTTCGCCTAAATGAAAAAAAAAATTAAGAACTCCCAACGCGTTTGACATTGGAAACCCTTTCATCAATTCTTGTTTTTCAATGTCCGGTTCATAATCTTCAATCTTGTATCGGTCAAACCTATCCACATCCCCAAGCTGTCTTCGATATAACACCGCAATAATTTTGTGTAGATTACTTGTTGAATCATTGCAGTATGTTTCAAGGTCAACAAATTCTCCCGTTGTCATATCACTCATATTTGGAATCACTCCAAATTTATGTCCATTAAAAACAAGGTTTCTTTTCATTTTAATGCTGGACGGGTCGTGGTCTGTAATCCCTTTTATTATGTCCGAAACTTTATTCAAGTATTTCAAAGGAAACTTTTTCAATAGTTTTTTTGGAACACTGCAAAAGATTGAAATAATATCCAACTCCTTTTCCTTGTTTTCTTTTTCGTTTTCCAAGACTTTCATAAAATCTTGATATTGTTTTATTGTTATGTCATCCCAATTTTCAGGGACTGTCAATTTTATCTGTTTCATTTTTTATAAATATAAAATTATTGTTTTTGTCTAACTGTAAAAAAAAAGATCTTTTTTTGTTTAAAAAAAAAAGAGTGCCGAAGCACCCCTTTGTTAATATTTGTTTATTTGTTTTAGATTCTTGTTATCACATAACCTTCACCCTTTATTTCTTCAACCAATTCACCACTATAAATATCATCACTATCATGTTTTGTATAATAAACGATTTTTGGAAGTTTGTCAAAACTATCTATATCACCCCAGATTTTACGACTTCTTCTTGGTTGTTTAATTTTAATTATGTCTTTGTATTTTACTGTTTTCATTACTATAATATAAGAAAAACTTTTGACAATTCCAAATTATTATGAAACATAATACTTGCCACTATATGACACCATAAGTTTATTTAAACACACATATCGAACTGCGTCAATGGTGTGATTGAATGCGTCAATTGGTTTGTTTGTGATGTCATTATTCTTGTCTTTTATCCATTTGTAATTTCTAAATTCTTTGATGGTGTTGACACTTCTTTTTGTGATATTGATTTTGTGTCTTTTCATCACATCAATTCCAATTCGGATTGAATCGTGTCCCTTTCGCGCGGGTTTTATATTGATGACGTTCATTCGAAATAGTTCTTCCACACTCTTTGGTTCCGAGCTGTCGGCAAAGCATTCCGACCTTCTTTCAATTCCCAATTCCTTGATTCTGTCGCCGATGTCTTGATTTGTCAATCCCCGTTCATATATTAGTTCATCGATATAAATATCAAGGTCGTGTTTGCAAACTCTGACAAGGCTTGTCGGGTCTGCGGAAAATCCGAAGTCAAGACCCAACGCCACCTCTTTTGCGTTTTCTGGAATGTCATCAACAATGTTGAAAACTGGAAAAATTGTTTCAGTGGATTGACCCCGCAACCCGCGGCCAAAAATTCTCCATAAGTTTTCATCTGTTTCTTTTAATCTTTCAATTTCTTTGATTGTTGATTCTTCCAAAAATGGATTGTCCTTGTATGTTGAAACGTGGAAATCAACATCGTC
>TARA_R110001583_G_scaffold30218_9_pt1 | contig 15406 bp, 9 predicted proteins | sample TARA_R110001583 | Tara Oceans TARA_R110001583 (sample SAMEA4398432) | marine metagenome | biome: Polar Biome; feature: [MES] marine water layer (ENVO:01000295) within the mesopelagic zone...; material: water (ENVO:00002006), including particulate matter (ENVO:01000060) such as...... | reverse complement strand
ATTACCGTGACGATCACGGGTGCAGACGATGCCACGCAGATCAGTTTGATCGGTGCAACTGCTGCAGTGGGTTCTGTAGCTGAAGATAATTTCCCTGATAATGGTTATTTAACGACTTCAGGAGGGTTTAAATTTTCTGATGCTGATAGTGCTGACAATGAAAGTTTTGAGCCTACGTTTGCATTACAAAGTACCACTGCAGGCGATGCGGCGATTGGAACACTTACACTCACCGAGAATGCAAGTAAACCAAATGAATTTACATGGGAATATTCGGTCGAAAACAGTGCTGTACAGTATTTAGATGCAGGTCAAACCGTTACTGAAATATTCACCGTTACCGTGAATGGTGTTAATGAAAACATTACCATTACTATTACTGGCTCCGAAGATCCAACGCAGATCACCATTAATGAAAGTGTTGGCGATAGCGCTTTCGGTGAAGTGACAGAAGATAACTCTGTCACTGACGATCAGCTATCAGCTTCAGGTAAATTAACCTTTAGTGATGTAGATGATAGTGATAGTGCTGATTTCAAACCAACATCTGAATTCAAAGCTACGGCAGCCAACCCTGAGGCGTTAGGTGTCATGATGATTGCCGCCGATGGGACGTGGTCATATGTAGTTGATAATAGTGCGGTTCAATACCTTGAAGAAGGCGAGACGGTTACTGAAACTTATACCGTTACGTTAAATGATCAAACGCAAGATATCTCTATTACCATTAATGGTGTGAACGAACCGCTTGCTGTAAATGATGGAACGCTGGTTGTTGATGACCAAGGCGTTGCAGTACAAGGACTTAGTGGGCAATATTGGGGGTATGTTGAAGTTGGAGATGCCAAGAATCTTGGTTCTTTAAGCGTAGTAACTGATTATATAGAAAAAAATCCTGAAGCTGATGTGGAGTTTGTTTCTACTAGCATTGATTATAAGCGAGTAGCTGATAGCAACTCATACAACAGTAATTTAGCTGGTGATGTTAACGATGATGGTATACCTGAACATTTAATTGGTTTTTTAAATAATGATGCTGACTCAATTATTGCTATTGGTGAAGGTTCTTCACCGGATGCAACTGACGGCATTATAAAGCTGACTGGTAATTTAAATGTAGCGGAAGAAGGTTTGTACTACTTTGCTGTAAATCATGATGATGGATTCCAGCTAATCATTGATGGAGAAGATGTTTTCAACTTTAGCGACATTACCGCACCTGTTACTTCTTACCAAGTTTTTAATTTAGCCGCTGGCTTACATACCGTCGAAGTTGTTTATTGGGATCAAGGTGGTGAATATAAGTTTGACTTAGATATGACTAAACTGGTGGATGGTTTTCAGTTTGATGCTACAACTTTCAATAATGAAGCTATTGACGCTAATAACTTAGAAGGCGGTAATGTTTGGGTTGCTGAGAATCTTTCTAATACTGATGGTAGCTCAAGCATGATAGTTGATACGTCTGTCACACTTGATATATTAGAAAATGATATTGGAGAAGGGATTTCTATTCATTCACTTAGCAATCCTGCTAATGGTACGATTCAAGAAACTGCTGATGGTCAGGTTATCTACACTCCAAATGCAGGTTATACAGGAACAGATTCATTTACTTATACCATCATTGATGAAAATGGCTCCATTTCAAATTCTGCAATCGTGTACGTTACAGTTGTTCATAGTGCGCAATCGGGTTTACTTGAAATTGTTGTTGATGAAGTTGAAAATCTTCCTGATCTGGATGACAGCGATTCAGACGAAGATGATCACTATGATGACAGCGATTCTGACGAAGACGATGATCATGATGATGATGATCAAGATGATGACGACGATTCTGACGAAGATGATGATGACAAATCTGAAAAAGATGATGATGACAAATCTGACGAAGATGATGATGACAAATCTGAAAAAGATGATGACGACAAATCTGACAAAGATGATGATGACAAATCTGACGAAGATGATGATGACGATTCAGACGAAGAAGATGACGAATCTGATAAAAATAAAAACAATTCTAATGTTGATGAATCTGATAATAAAGACGATTCTGATGAAGATGATGATGACGAATCTGATAAAAACAAAGACGATTCTGATGATGATTCAGATAGGTCCAATGCTTCTAGCCAATATCAAGAGCCGATAGATCCTGAGGAACCGTCAGAATTTGATTTCACTGCAGATGATAATGGTGACGATGGCGATAATACTTTAACCGGCGGTAATGGTAAGGATCACCTAAATGGCAACGGTGGCGATGATACTTTATTCGGCGGTAATGGTAAGGATGAGTTAGATGGCGGTGATGGCGATGATATTTTGTCTGGTGGTAATGGTAAGGATGAGTTAGATGGCGGTGATGGCAATGATCAATTATTTGGTGGGTCAAGTAAGGATAAGTTAGATGGCGGCGATGGCGATGATATTTTATCCGGCGGTGACGGTAATGATGAATTAAAAGGTGAAGCTGGAAATGATCAATTATTTGGTGGGTCAGGTAATGATGAGTTAGAGGGCGGTTCAGGCAATGATATATTAATAGGTGGTACTGGAGACGATATTTTATCTGGTGGCGATGGAAATGATATCTTCGTTTGGAATGTAAGCGATACCGGCGATACTGATTTGATAGAAGACTTTGATGTGACTGAAGATAAATTAGACTTAAGTGATCTTTTACAAGGTGAGACGGGTAATACATTAAGTGAATATTTAGAGTTTAGTTTTGATGGTAAAAATACGACCATAAAAGTGAATACCGATAATAATGCGGATCCTGATAATAGTAATGCCGGAGCAACAATTGTACTGGAAGATACAGACCTAGATGGATTAATGAGTAAGGGAACATTAACTGATACTGAGAATGCGGCTGTTGTTAACACCTTGTATAATAAAGGGGCTTTGATTATTACTGAAGCAATAGATCCGGTTGCTACTGGGGCTGATGAAACCAGCCTTGACTCTACAGATCAGAATGTAATTTGATAGATTGTTGTTTATAAATACACTAGTATCTATACTCATAAAAAGGTAATTCGATATAACCATGGTCGTTCTAGCAATAAGTTAGGACTGTCATGGTTAATAATAATAATAAAGGGTCAACTTTGAATCAACAAAAGCCTAAGCCGGCGCAATGGGAAATCAATGCATCAACACGTATTGGACACGATCCCTTATTAGACTGTTTAGTATTATTAAGTGAACATTTTTCTACGCCATGTTCAGCAGAGTCATTAGCTGCTGGACTGCCATTAACCGATCAGTACTTATCACCTGAACTCCTTCCACAAGCTGCAAGCAGAGCTGGATTAAGTGCTAAGTTGGATCGTAGAAGTTTAAGTTCGTTACCCGACATGTTACTGCCATGTATTTTAATGCTTAAGAACAAGCAAGCCTGTATTTTACATGAACTTGATATTACTAATAACCAAGCGAGAGTTTCATTCCCAGAAACAGGTGGAGAAGAACAGCTCACTATTGAAGATCTTGAGTCTGAATACGTAGGTTACTTGTTTTTAATTAAACAAAAATACCATGGAGATAGACACTTTGATGTTCACATTCAAGAAGTTAGTGATCATTGGTTATGGAACAGTATTCGTGAATCAGCACCTATTTACCGCGATGTTATTATTGCTTCAATATTAATTAATATTTTTGCATTGTTATCCCCTTTATTTGTAATGAATGTTTATGACAAAGTAGTACCTAACCTTGCCTTTGAAACGCTATGGGTGCTAGCTATTGGTGCGTCTGTTGCGTATGTTTTTGATTTTATTTTAAAACAAATTCGCGCTTATTTGATTGATGTAGCGGGGAAAAAAGTAGATGTAGAAATATCATCAAAATTGTTTGCTAAAGCAATTGGCATACCGCTTGAAAAAAGATCATCCAGTGTTGGTGGCATGGCTCGTCAATTGGGGGAGTTTGATAGTATTCGTGAATTTTTATCTTCTGCAACAATCACTGCCTTAGTAGATTTACCATTCTCAATATTATTCATTTTTATTGTTTGGTTAGTGGCTGGCGATTTAGCTTTTTTCGCTATTATAGCTACTGTTTTAATCATTAGTTATAGCTTGATTGTACAGCCAAGGTTAAAAGTCGCTATTGAAGAGAGTAATAAATTTTCTGGTTTACGACATGGGCATTTGGTAGAAAGTCTATCGTCATTAGAGTCTATTAAAGCGAATGGAGCTGAAGGCCTCATTCAACATACCTGGCAACAAATGGTAGGTCATACTTCAAAGTGGCAATTGAAGACTAAAATGGTAACCAATTCAGTTTCTAACGTGTCCAGTTTTATTATACAAATGACGATTATTGCCGTTATTGTTCTGGGTGTTTATCGGGTTTCAGAAGGTTTAATTTCGATGGGGGCGATTATTGCAGCTGTGATGTTGACAAGTAGAGCCGTTGGACCGATGGCTAGAATTGCCGCGTTAATGACAAGATATAATCAAACAATGAGTTCATTGCGTCAAATCGATGGAGTGATGAAACAAGAAAGTGAGTTCGAGAATAAAGGGCATCTTATTAGTCGTAATAAACTCGAAGGAAATATTGAGTGTGAGCAAGTTTCATTTAAATACCCTAATAATGAAAAAACAGCTTTATACCCATTTTCGTTACATATTAAACCGGGTGAAAAAATAGCTATTATTGGCCGTAACGGTTCCGGTAAAACCACACTTGCTAAATTAATACTCGGTTTATACAAACCCTCATTAGGCAGTATTCGCTACGATGGTTTACATCAAGAACAAATTCATCCAAGCGATTTACGTAGCAATATAGGTTATCTACCGCAGGATATTACTTTATTTCATGGCACCATTAAGGACAATATATTGTTCGGTACCCGACAAGTAACTGAATACCAATTATTGCGTGCAGCTCAACTGTCAGGTGTTAATTTATTCACGGACCTTGCCTCTGAAGGATTGGACCTGCAGGTAGGAGAAGGTGGCATCACTTTGTCTCGTGGGCAACGTCAAGCTGTAGCGTTAGCGCGTGCTATTTTAAATGACCCGCAAGTGCTATTACTCGATGAACCCACGGCAAGTTTAGATGCTCGTGCTGAAAAGCAGTTTATTAATTCAATGAAGCAAACAGTTAAAGATAGAAGCTTATTACTTATCACCCATAAAATGCATTTATTACAACTAGTTGATCGAATCATCATTGTTGACCATGGAAAAATCGTAGCAGATGGTGCAAAAGATGTTGTTTTAGAAAAGCTGTCTGCTGGTAAGTTTGCAGCGACTAAAGGAGCTGAGTCATGAAAATATCTAAGCATGATTTAGAAATGGCTGACGATGTTTATGGCGCGATGTTAAAAGAAACCCCGACTGCGCAGCGTTTAATCATTTGGGCATTGTTTGCTTTATTTGTGTGCTTTTTTGTGTGGGCTTATTTTGCAGAGTTGGACCGTGTTGTACGAGGAGAGGGGAAAGTTGTACCTTCTTCGCAAGTACAAATTATTCAGAGCTTAGATGGCGGGATTTTACAAGACCTCTATGTTAAAGAAGGTATGGCAGTATCAAAAGGACAGCCTTTAGCTCGTATTGATGATACTCGCTTTCGCTCTGATATGGCGCAGCAAACACAAGAGGTAGACTCACTAAGAGCCGATATTATTCGACTCAGATCAGAGCTTAGTAGTATTTTGATTTCTAATGCAAATAATTGGAAGCTGCAGATTCAAATACAGCAAAAAACGTTAGCCTTCCCAGAAGACTTAGAAACAACTGCCGCGACTTTAATTGAACGCCAACAAGATGAATATATTGGCCGACTAAATAGTTTAGAAAACCAAGTCGCTATTCAAGCACAACAAATAATGCAACGTCAGCAAGAAATTAAAGAGTTAGAGTCTAAAATTAGCACCTTAAGAAGTAGTCTAAGGCTAGCAAATAGAGAATTGAAATTAACTCGTCCTTTAGCTGAAAAAAATATAGTACCCGAAGTTGAGTTGTTAAAATTGCAGCGTACCGTAAATCAACTTAATGGCGAATTAAGTGCTTTACGTGCACAGATCCCTAGGAATCAATCTGCATTACAAGAATCTATCTTAAAAAGACGTGAATTAGTGTTTAAATTTCGTACTGATGCGCGTGCTCAACTAAATGAAAAACAGGCGGCTTTATCGAGTATTACTGAAGCACAAGTAGGGGTTAAAGATAAAGTAACTAAAGCGCTTATCACATCTCCGGTTGTTGGAACAGTAAAAACCTTGCATATCAACACTTTGGGTGGTGTAGTTAAACCTGGTCAGGTATTATTAGAAATTGTACCAACGGAAGATAAGTTGTTAGTTGAAGCTAAAATAATTCCCAAAGATATTGCTTTTATTCATGTCGGATTACCTGCTCGTGTAAAAATATCTGCTTATGATTTTACCCGCTACGGCGGTCTAGATGGTGTAGTAGAGCTTATAAGCGCTGATACAACACAAGATGAAGATGGTAATAGCTATTATGTTGTCAGGATCCGTACTACCGAATCTGGTCTGAATAGAGATAATAAAATTGATATGCCTATTATTCCAGGGATGCTGACTAGCGTTGATGTAATGGTAAGTAAACGCACCATCTTGGAATACATACTAAACCCATTATTACGAGCAAAGGAAATGGCATTACGTGAATATTAAAACTGGTTATGGAGAAAAAATGAAACCATCAAAACGTGGAAAAGTCACAAAAGTGGTATTAGCTACTTTTGGCTCTTTAATCTTATTTCTGCCTTTATCGGCAAATAGCCAGTCTTTAGAGCAAGCGGTTGCTTATGCTTTAGATACTAACCCAGAAATTCATGCTGCATTCACTCGTTTTAAAGTAAGTGAAAAGCAAGTTGAACAAGCTGAAGCTGGCTACTTCCCAACGCTTGATGCAACAGGGGGGATCGGTTCCGAATATACCGACAGCCCAACCACAAGGCGTTCAACTACGAGTGGTGAGAATACTGAGGAGTTAACCAGGCGTGAGCTTGGTTTAAGCTTTAAACAAAGCTTATTCAGTGGTTTTGGTACCGTTAGTGAAGTTGAACGGACTAGCTACGCAACGAGTGCTGAGCAATGGAGATTACATTCAATAGCGGAAGATTTAGCGTTAGAAATTGTTATGGTGTACATCGACCTTATGCAGACCGAAGCACTTGTTGCTTTATCTGAAACAAACTTAGAGTCACATATCGATATCTATGGGCAAATTAAAGAACGTACTGAATCAGGTTTTAGTAGTAAAGCTGATTTATCGCAGATTAATGGTCGTTTAGCAAATGCTCAGTCTAATCTAATTGCTGCTAAAAATAATTATTTAGATAGCATCACAAAATTTTATAGCAAGATTGACCAAACACCAGAAAACCTTGTTATTCCATATCCTGATAACAGCCTGTTGCCAAAAACACGAGCTGAAGGTCTTGAAATAGCACTTAAAAATCACCCTGCCGTTTGGGCCGCAAGTAATGATATTCAATCTGCACATGCTCAGTACGATAGTGCTAAATCTATCTATTACCCTGAAATTACCTTTGAAATTGATGCTAACTTTAATGACAATGTTGACGGTGAAGACGGTTATAGCACGTCAAGTAATGTTGGTGGTGAAAATAACGAAGTTGTTGCTATGTTACGTTTCAAATATAACTTATTTGCAGGGGGTAAAGACCAGGCTTACGCAAAAGAAACTGCTTATAAAATAAATGAAGCAAAAGCGTTAAATATGAGCGCACATCGGGAAGTCAAAGAAGGCTTTATCTTGTCATGGAATGCTTTTGAACAATTAAATTTACAAAAAAAATATATAAAAATGCACGTGGTCTCCTCAAAAGACACACAAGCGGATTACAAAGAGCAATTCAAAGTAGGGCAGCGTAGTTTATTAGATTTATTAGATACTGAAAATGAACTATTTCAAGCTCGCAGTGATTTTTTGGCTGCCAATTTTTCTGAAGTTACGGCGCAATACCGCATATTACATTCTATGGGCAGACTAGTGGATGCTTTACGCGTAACACGTCCTGCTTCATGGAAAGGTGAAGAGCAATTTGAAGGAGGTGTTTATAATGAAAATGATTAGTCTATTTACTGCTGTTTTATTATTAAGTGGTTGTTCATTTACTGTTATTGATATGGCAGCTGAGCCTACAAATCAGTTGTTTGATTTATCAGATCCTGAAGGCGATGGCATCATTTCAGCTCGTGATCTTTGCCCGGCTACATTAGCTGGTGCTGCAGTCAATAATCATGGTTGTGGTGCTGAGAAGGTTGAAAAGGTACGCGTTAAACTATTGGTTAATTTCAAGAATGACTCGGCAGTGATCGATACTAAATATTACTCTGAAATTAAGTCGCTAGCAGACCTGATGAAAGAAAATCCAATTATTAACGTTAAAATTGAAGGGCATACAAGTATTATTGGTAATGCTAAATATAACAAGCAATTATCTTTAAGCCGCGCACAAGCAGTTAAAGCATTATTAGTGAATCAATATAATATTAAAGAAAGCCGGGTTGGTGCCGTAGGTTTTGGATTTGAACAGCTTCTATACGAAGGTAATGATGAATATGTTAATGCTCAAAATAGACGAATTGTGGCTGAAATCAACAGCGCTGAAGGGGTTGTTGATATGAAGTGGACTATTTATAGTGTTGATGATCGTGAACAATAATTATTAACTTGATGAATCATAAGTATGCTTTTTTAAAAAAAATCATCTTCATTAGCTTATTTGTTTATAGCAGTAGCTCTTATTTATATGCCAGCATGGTATTCAATATTGATGGCAATAAAATAATCACTATATTACAACAAAATTATGGTGAACGGGCAGCTAAACGAGGTGATGCTTGGTTAAAACTGCTTAATAAAGAATATCAAGATGAGCAACAAAAATTAGTGAGCACGAATCAATTTTTTAATCAGTTACAATTTACAACAGATCAAAAGCTTTGGGGACTGAATAACTATTGGGCAACACCCATCGAATTTATTGGCGCTAATGCAGGAGATTGTGAAGATTTTGCTTTAGCTAAATATTTTAGCTTATTAGCGATTGGCATTGACGATGATAAGTTACGTGTTGTGATGGTTAAATCTTTAACACTAAACCAATATCATATGGTTGTTGCTTATTATGAACACCCAACAGCCGAACCATTGATATTAGACAATATCGATGGCCTTATCAAAAAAGCGAGTAATCGCAAAGATTTAATCCCTGTATATAGTTTTAACGGTAAGAAATTATGGTTAAACAATGAAAAAAGACAAGGCCTTGTGGCAGGGAAACCAAGTAGACTCAAACGATGGAATGATTTAAATCATCGTATGGGGCTTAATCAGTTAAAGCAACCTGTTACATCAATGGAGTAACTTATTTATGACACTGTTTAATCAGATCAACTCATTATTACTAGGACTATTTTTACTAGTAGTAACGAGTTTGGCGTATTTTCAGTTTACCCAAACCAAAACATTTATGGCTAACCAAATAGGCTCAGACTTAAATAATACAACTAATGCATTAACTTTGATGCTGAAACCACATCTTGAAACAGGTGACATAGCATCTGCTGAAACGGTCATTAATGTCATATTTGAAGGTGGGTTTTATAAAAAAGTTAGCCTGACTTGGTTAGAAACTAACAAAACACAGGTATGGGAAAATCCAATTAAAGTAGCTGGAGTACCACAGTGGTTTTTAGATATAAATTTATTTGAAGCGCAGAGTACTGAAAGTACCATTACCAACGGCTGGATCCAGCTTGCGACATTAGATTTGCAGGCAAATCCTGCTATTGGTTATAGCCAGTTGTGGAAAGTAATGACTGAAACTTTAATCGCTTTAACTGCATTATTTTTTGTCTCTTTATTAATATTACATCTACGTTTGAAAAGGATACTCGCACCATTACATCGTGTTGCTGCCCAAGCTAAATTGATTGCAAAGCGAGAGTTTCAGCCTAATTTAGCGATTCCTAAAACAACAGAGTTAAAAGAAGTTGTGTTAGCGATTAATAGTATGTCAGGGCAGTTACAAACTGTATTTTCTCAACTAGATAAAGAAGTTGTCTCCTTAAAACAGGATAAATTAACCGAGACTGTCTCACAACTGCCTAACCGTCTTTACCTCAACGGGCAACTTGAAAGTTGGATAAAAGATCCTGGTTATGGCGGTTTATTAATCGCTAGATTGGATTGGTTAGAAACTATCTATGAGCAATTAGGTTATCAAGTAAGAGATAACACCATTAAAATATTAGCCAAAGAGATGCAACAAATTTTACCGTCTGTTAGTCCATGTTTCATTGCACGTATTTCAAACAGAGAATTTGTATTTTTAGTAACAAAAGCAACTCAAGAGCAGTTAAAAATATTTTTACAAAAAGTGTCACATTTGATCAATGAAGCGATGCGAAATACAAATTATGATGGTGAGGAACAGTTTGCTATTGGAGGAGCCATTCGCACCGAAAATATTACTGCTTCTGGGTTATTAGCAAACGCGGACCATGCTTTACAACAAGCTTTAAGCGAATCAAAAGTCAGTCATTGGTATGAGGATGTGGTTCAAGAGGACATTACATTAACGCAATGGCAAACATACTTAGAAGAAGCAATTGCTAAAAAATATTTTCAATTTAAATGGCATCCAGCAATGTCATTTAAAAACGATAATATCCTTCACCATGAAATTTATAGTATTTTAGAAATAGATAATAAACAGGTTCGAGCGGCTAAATTTATGCCGTATATCGAACAGTTAGAATTAGGCAGTCAGTTTGATAAATCGTTAATTGAAGCTCTTGTTGAAAGCCCTATGCTCAAAGGTAATCAAAAAACAATCGCTATTAATATCACTCAAGACAGCATACTTGATACCGGCTTTCATAGTTGGTTAGGTGTTTTTCTGATAGGACAACCTAATCAAAGTCGTTTTTATTTTGAAGTGCAGGAAAATACGATTTTAAGCTACCCTGAACAGAGCCAACAGTTTGTAAATTTAGTTAAAAAAATGGGGGCTAAAGTCAGTATTGATCATTATGGTAGAGAAATGGGATCACTCGCTTACTTACAAACTATTAAACCAGATTATGTAAAACTCGACCAATCATTATCTTGTAATATTAGCAATGAAATGGAAGTAGGTGAGTTAGCACAGCGTCTTATTCTAACCCGAGCAGTTATCAATACCGCGCTTGGATTAGGGGTTGAAGTTATCATTACTGGCGTTGAAGACTACCAACAGTTAGACAGAGTCAATGGTTTATATGCGACTGGCTATCAAGGTTTTATTATACCGCCAAGCGACCTTTATTAAGTTGCGCTGATATAAATTTTCGTTAAATGCACAAGCAATTTAGCGAAGATTTATTGACAGACTCTTTATCGTAAGTTTCAGTGTTTTTCACTGGAAAATTTAAATTTTCAATTTGCTTAATGTATTTAAATTTCATGTGTTTAGGCGCAATATAATGACATAACAATAATTATACAACGATAACTACACAAGAATAATTACACAAGAATAACTACACAACGATCCCTACATAAAAAAACTTACATAACAAAACTTACATAACAAAATCATCGCTTAGAGCGCATTACTTTTTAAACATACCTGATTAGATATAAAACTCGAACATTATTGCTTCAAACTTCATTTACTTGATTTTATTGGCATGTTAATTCTAGAAAATATTTTAAAATCAATACTTCTCAGCTTCTTGGTCAGTCATCTCGCATTCCAATGATCCATGCAAGTAACTCGACCTGTTGTAAGCGTTATGATTAATCAGTTTCAAATAATTACAGCTCATTCAATTCTTCAATTAATAATATTAACTTAAGTAACCTGAGATCTGGATAAGCAATTTCATTGTACGATGAAATGACTTGCATTGGATTTACTTATGCTCTGCATTTTATAAAAATAACCAGAGTAATCGGAACTTAAAAGTGTGTCCCACCTTTTGAAAAATATGACTTTTAAAATGCCATCTGAGGTTAAAATTATGTTAACTTAGGCCATTATTTTGAGCCTTTATATGGGTTTGTTACTGATCGATTTGTGGCATAATATTATGCTCAACATATTAAGTAAGCTAATACATCTTTCCGTCGTTTATTGAACAGAGAAATACGCTATGTTTTGTCCTTTTTGCAATGCTCAAGATACAAAAGTTATTGATTCCCGTCTTGTATCAGAAGGATCTCAAGTTCGTCGTCGTCGTTTATGCAATGAATGCAATGAACGATTCACTACTTTTGAACTTGCTGAACTAATCATGCCTCGTTTGATAAAGTCTGATGGTAGTCGTGAACCGTTTAATGAAGAAAAGCTACTAGTGGGCATTAATATCGCATTAGAGAAACGACCTGTCAGCATTGAAGCCGTAGAGAGTGCAGTTAATAAATTAAAATCTACATTGCGGGCCACTGGTGAGCGTGAAATCCCTTCTAAAATGGTGGGTGAGTTGGTGATGGATTTATTAAAAAGTTTAGATAAAGTCGCTTATATCCGTTTTGCTTCTGTGTACCGAGCTTTTGAGGATGTAAAAGAGTTTGGTGAAGAAATTGCTAAGCTAAATAAATAAAAGGCAAATGATTAAAAGCAAAGCAGTTAGCTAATAAGCAATGAAGCTAAGTATTAATCAAAATGTTAAAACAAAGAATTAAAACTACTTAAAAGTATTTAAAAAAATGTCATTTACAAAGTCAGATACAAAATACATGCAGCGAGCAATAGAGCTTGCTAAACGTGGTCGATTTACTACGGCTCCTAACCCAAACGTGGGTTGTGTGATTGTCAATGATCACAAAATAGTTGGCGAAGGTTTTCATCAACTAGCGGGGGCAGGCCATGCGGAGGTTCATGCGTTAGCGGCAGCAAAAGAGCAAGCAACTAATGCAACCTGTTACGTTACCTTAGAGCCTTGTTCTCATTATGGACGTACACCACCTTGTGCGTTAGCCTTAGTTAAAGCGGGGGTTAAGCGTGTTGTTGTCGCAATGGTGGATCCCAACCCTAAAGTCGCTGGCCGTGGTATCGCTCTTTTACAAGAGGCAGGAATTATTGTTGAGGTTGGGTTACTTACAAAACAAGCTGAAGCCTTAAATTTAGGTTTCATAACCCGCATGAAACTTAACCGCCCAAGAGTCACGGTTAAAATGGCATCGAGTTTAGATGGAAAAACAGCATTAAAAAATGGTTTAAGTCAGTGGATAACTGGCCCTCAAGCTAGAGCTGACGTTCAATATTATCGCGCCCAACAAAGCGCCATTTTAACGGGTAATAAAACCGTTTTTGCCGATCAGCCAAGCTTGAATGTACGTTATCAAGAACTATTAAATAGTCCTGCATTTGACAGTGAATTAGTGAATGAAAATAATTTACGCCAACCGATGCGTATTATTTTAGATTCTTATAATCAACTCACACTGCAAGAGAAACTTTTTGAATTACCGGGTAAAGTATTAATTGTGTCTTTAAATGCTCGTGATGCTTCTACTTTCAAAAATTGTAAAGCGGATGTTGAACAAGTCATTTGTACTGCGGATACAAACAACCGAATTGATCTTAATGCATTGATGAAGTTGCTTAATGAATATGAAATAAATGACTTATGGGTTGAAGCGGGGGCGACTTTAGCGGGTGAATTATTTAAAAATGACTTAGTTGATGAATTTATTCTCTATCAAGCAACAAAATTGATGGGCGATCAAAGCAGAAACTTAGTAAACTTACCTAACTTTTCCACGATGAACGATATTATCAAACTTAAATTACAATCTGTAACGCAGATTGGTGATGATATTCGTCTTATTAACCATCGAGAATAATATGTTTACAGGCATTATTGCAGCAGTGGGCAAAATCACTGCAATCAAGAATAATGAAAAAGATATGACCATTACCGTTGATGCAGGTGAATTAGATATGCATGACGTTAAACTTGGCGATAGTATTGCAAATAACGGCGTTTGTTTAACCGTTACCCGTTTAAGCGCTAATGGTTTTGATGCAGACTTATCACACGAAACCATTAAGTTAAGTGGTTTTTCAAGTATTCAGCCAGGGTTTATGATCAACCTTGAAAAAGCAATGCAAATGAATGATCGCTTTGGTGGACACATTGTTAGTGGCCATGTTGATGGTGTTGGTGAAATAACCTCTATTTCTCCTCTAGGTAATGCTATCGAGTATTGGATAAAAGCACCCGATGATTTAGCTAAATATATTGCTAAAAAAGGCTCTATTACAGTCGATGGTATTAGTTTAACAACTAATGATGTTGATGGTGCTTGTTTTAAGTTGACCATTATTCCGCATACGATCAGTCAAACCACTATGCAGCAATATACAGTGGGTAGCCGTGTTAACTTGGAAGTTGATGTTATTTCACGTTATCTAGAGCGTTTAGTATTAGGTGAGCAGGCGGCTGAAACAAATAAAAAACAACAATCAACGATGGAGCTGCTAGCTAAAAGCGGTTTTATGGGTTAATAGTGATTTTTGTACACACTTTAGTGCATCATATTTAAGTACACTAGATTTAAGGAATTAAAATGAAGTTAAATACAACAGCAGAAATCATTGAAGATATTCGTCTAGGTAAAATGGTCATTCTCATGGACGATGAAGATCGTGAAAATGAAGGTGACCTAATAATGGCTGCCGACCTAGTAACACCTGAAGCGGTTAACTTCATGGCAAAATATGGTCGTGGTTTAATTTGTTTAACATTAACGGCAGAGCGTTGTGAGCAATTAAAATTACCATTAATGGTAGAAGATAATACCGCTGCGTATTCAACTAACTTCACTGTATCTATTGAAGCTGCTCAAGGGGTAACAACAGGTATTTCAGCGACAGATCGTGCAGTTACAGTGCTAGCGGCAATTGCTAAAGATGCAAAACCTGCTGATATTGTTATGCCCGGTCATATTTTTCCACTTAAAGCACAACCAGGTGGTGTATTAACTCGTGCTGGACATACTGAAGCAGGCTGTGATTTAGCTCGTTTAGCAGGCCGTGAACCAGCGGCTATGATTGTTGAAATTTTGAATGAAGATGGCAGCATGGCTCGCCGTAGTGATTTAGAAGTATTTGCAAAATTGCATGATATTAAATTAGGCACAGTGGCTGATTTAATTGAATACCGTAATAACAATGAAACAACCATTGAGCGTGTTAGCGAGTGTAAATTACCAACTGAATTTGGTGAATTCGATCTAGTGGCTTATCAAGATACTATTGATAAACAAGTTCACTTCGCTTTAGTTAACGGCGAAGTAAAAACAGGTGATACTACTAATGTACGTGTTCATTTGCAAAATACCTTTGCTGACAACTTTTTTTCTGACCGTTTAAGTCCTCG
>TARA_R110001583_G_scaffold41483_3_pt1 | contig 15410 bp, 12 predicted proteins | sample TARA_R110001583 | Tara Oceans TARA_R110001583 (sample SAMEA4398432) | marine metagenome | biome: Polar Biome; feature: [MES] marine water layer (ENVO:01000295) within the mesopelagic zone...; material: water (ENVO:00002006), including particulate matter (ENVO:01000060) such as...... | reverse complement strand
ACCTTTATTCCAGTCAGTAATAATACCTTGTAGGTCAGTGATTACCAATGCATCAAAGAGGTAGTCGAAAGCCTGATTAATTTGTTTAGATATTTTTGAATCCATAATTTTGTTACAACTTTTTATAATTTCTTTATAAATTCCGTCTATACGATCCACTAAAAAATAATAATATATTATGAATGCGTTTCAGTAATCCTAGTTTCATAAATTTGTTATCTACTTCACTTTAATATCCCATAGCCACAATGAATTAGAAAGCAAATATTTATCAAAATACAATGTTACTAAGACGGCTCAGAAATATTAAACAATTAAGTATTAGAAAATATATGGCAAGAATGCGCACAAAGCTGATCTAATCAGCTGTAAGCTTAACTCAAACTCAATATTGAAAAGTGTCAGTTCAGATATGACACTACTACACCTGCATAGATTACATAGGGTGCATTCTTTATGCTTGATAGAATTTAACCTTGATACATTTGATCAAAATTTGGGATTTTACTTTCCCAAATAGGGATATCTTTGCCAATGTATTCACGTACTGCATCAAAAAATAGTCGCGTTCTTACAGGTAGATCTCGATGAGGGTATATTGCATATAATGCATTGAAATCTGATAATTTTATATCCGTCAATATTGGCACCAAACGCCCGTCTGTTACTTCATCGCCAAGAATAAACGCAGGTACCACCACAAATACCGTACCAGATAGCGCTTTTAATAATAATATTTCACCATCATTTGCCCGAAAAACACTTTTCATTATTTTCTCTACTGGCTCACCTTTGTCATTAACATATTTAATACTTGTCGCTCTTAATGAATTACTTGCATAACTTGCCGCGGGTAAAGCAGCAAGTTCATCAATGGTTTGTGGCATACCGTAAGTTTCAATAAACTCAGGTGAAGCTAAAATACATAAACGGTTTCTGGCAAGCTTTCGCGCTATTAAGGTGGAGTCTTTCGGCTCTCCTACACGAAACGCTAAATCAAAGCCTTCTGATACAATGTCAATCAGGCGGTCATTTAAATTTAATTCCACTTCTACTTGCTCAAAGCGTTTTTGAAACTCATTGATAACTGGCTGTAAATATTGTTTAGCAATAATGGTCGATGACGTGATTTTTAATACCCCACACGGCTCTTGATGGTAGTTTTCGGCCAACCTTACCGTATCACCCAATAACTCACGAAGTTCGCGTGCTTTTTTAACCATTTCGGCGCCTGCTGCCGTTAGTGAAAAAGAGCGTGTAGTTCTATTTAGTAGCCGAACACCTAAGTCATCTTCTAATCTGTTGACCTGCTTTGAAATCACAGAGCGATCAACATTTCTACTTTGAGCCGCTTTAGCAAATGATCCTTGCTCAACGACATCTAACAACATTAGCAGCCGACTGGTTGTATCCATAATTACTTCACTTCATTTTACTTTTTATTGGTGCCATTTTCGCACTAATGAATTTAGAAAACCATCCTTTTTTGTCACCAACTTTTGCCGTATCATGCGCCGTATTACCCTTAGGAGTTTTATTATGAGCAAAAACATTATACTTGCTGTCATCGTCACCATAAGTTTGGCATTAACCGGTTGTACACAAGAGCCTGTTCAAACTGCTACACAACAACAAAGACCATTACAGCCTATTGATGTGGCAGAAGTTTTAGTTATGCCCGTACAAAACTGGCACGTATTTACCAGTCGCTTAGAATCACCAGAAGAAGTCGCCTTAATGCCACGAGTTTCTGGTGTTATTGAACATATTACGTTTAACGAGGGTGATGAAGTAAAACAAGGTGATTTATTGTTTCAATTAGATGATCGTCCTTTTACCGCGATTGTTGCTAGCTTAGAGGCTCAAATTCTCAGTGCCAAAGCGGCATTAAGTCAGGCAAAAAGTGAAGCCAAACGGGCAATTCGTTTAACAGAACGAAAAGCCATTTCGACAGAACAAGCAGAATCTCGCACGTCAACCCTACTTCAACGCCAAGCGCAATTAGCAGCATTACAAGCACAACTGACTTCCGCTCAGCTTGACTTAGAATTTACCGCAATACGCTCTCCTATTAACGGTGTTATTTCACGCGCTAACATCACTCGAGGCAATAATATACTGGCGGGACAAAGTATTTTAACGTCTATCGTCTCAAATCATAAAATGTATGCCTATTTTGATATTGATGAACGTACTTGGAATAGTTCATTTGCCAATGTTACTGCCGCAAGTAAACAACAAGTTGTCATGCAAAAAGTAGGACAAAAAAACTTCCCTTATAACGGTTACATCAACTTTATTGATAATCGAATTAATCCATCAACGGGGACATTAAGAGTGCGTGCCGTTTTTGATGAAACAGGCAATCAGCTACGTGCAGGCTCTTTTGCTCGCATCAAATTAGCGGCCAATGCAGTTAAAAACCAAATAATAGTACCTGACCGCGCCATTGGTTCAGACTTGAAAAACCGCTTTGTACTTACCGTTGGTGAAAACAATATTCTTGAATATAAGTTAGTTGAATTGGGTGAACGATACGGCAACTTACGTGCAATTACCTCAGGTTTGCAAGCAGGTGATGTTATTGCTGTTAATGGTCCTGCACGAGTAGGCCCTGGCATGCCAATCGCCCCAAATAATGTCACTATTGATATTAGCGGTATCGCTTTTACTATGCCTGAAAATGCGAGTAACCAATTTGTTGCATTACACTAGGAGTAAACGGTGAAATTTTCTCATTTTTTTATTGAACGCCCAATATTTGCGGCTATGTTATCGCTGATTATCTTAATCGGCGGTGCTATTTCTCTTTTCCAATTACCTATTAGTGAATATCCAGAAGTAATTCCTCCAACCGTTGTTGTTACAGCAAGTTACCCTGGCGCAAACCCAACCGTTATTGCACAAACCGTTGCCACACCGCTAGAACAAGAAATTAACGGCACAGAAAATATGCTGTATATGTTTTCACAAGCAACCAGTGATGGTCGCATGACATTAACAGTAACGTTTGCGTTAGGTACTGACTTAGATCGTGCGCAAGTACAAGTACAAAACCGTGTCAATAGTGCTCTACCGCGCTTACCAGAAGAAGTGCAACGCTTAGGCGTAGTGGCGAAAAAGTCATCTCCTGATTTAACTATGGTTGTACATTTATTTTCGCCTGAAAATACACATGATACTGCCTATTTGTCTAACTATGCTGATCTTTATATCAAAGACAAAATAGCAGGTATATCAGGTGTAGGCGAAGTGAGAGTTTTTGGTGGTGGTAAGTACTCAATGCGTGTGTGGTTAAACCCTGACGCACTTGCCGCTAGACAACTCACCGCTAGTGATGTGATTAGTGCACTTCGTGCACAAAACCAACAAGTTGCAGCAGGTAGTTTAGGCGCTCAACCAACCTCGAATGAAAATCAATTTCAAATTCTATTAAACGTTAAAGGTCGTCTAAACACGGTTGAAGAATTCGAAAAAGTTATTATAAAAGTGGGTGAACAGGGGCAAATAACGCGCTTAATTGATGTTGCACGTATAGATTTAGGGCAAGATACTTATTCGCTTAGAGCAATGTTGGATGGCCAACCCGCACTAGCCTTACCTATTTTCCAACGTCCTGGTTCTAACGCCATTGAATTGTCTGATGAAGTTCGTGCGCTTATGGTCGAGGTATCAAAAGATTTCCCCGCCGGTGTTAAATATGAAATTGCTTATGATCCAACAATTTTTGTTCGTGATTCTATTGACGCAGTTATTACCACGTTACTAGAGGCAATTGTTTTAGTTGTTGTTGTTGTGATTTTGTTTTTACAGACATGGCGCGCTTCTATCATTCCTTTAATAGCGGTACCTGTTTCATTAATTGGTACTTTTGCAGTAATGCAGTGGCTAGGCGTTTCAATTAATACATTATCTTTGTTTGGTTTAGTACTTGCTATTGGTATTGTAGTTGATGATGCCATTGTTGTAGTTGAAAATGTGGAACGAAACATTGAACAAGGATTATCACCGCTTGAAGCAACACGTGTTGCTATGACTGAAGTTACGGGGCCAATTATTGCCATTGCACTGGTATTATTAGCCGTATTTATTCCTACTGCGTTTATTTCTGGTTTGTCAGGACAATTCTATAAGCAATTTGCGTTAACCATTACCATATCAACCGTTATATCAGCATTTAATTCATTAACCTTATCACCTGCGTTAGCGGCATTATTATTGAAGTCTCACAACGCTAAACCAGACAAATTAACACGCCTGCTTAATAAGTTATTTGGCCGTTGGTTATTCGGTCCATTTAATCGCATATTTGAACGCGGCGCTAAAGGTTACGAAAAAGTAGTCAAAAAACTTATTCGTCTCAGTGTTGTTGTTTTAGTGATATATGTTGGATTATTAGGTAGTACAATCAAGCTCTTTGACGCAGTACCGGGTGGTTTTATTCCAGCACAAGATAAAAAATACCTTGTTGCTATGGCTCAATTACCAGACGCTGCAAGCTTAAATCGCACACATGCAGTTGTTAGAGAAATGGAAAAAATAGCACTACAAGTACCAGGCGTTGCGCATACTATCTCATTCCCAGGTCTGTCAGTTAATGGCTTTACCAATAGTCCTAATAGTGCGGTTGTGTTTATTCCCTTGGATGATTTTAATAAACGTACCGACCCTAGTATGTCTGCAACAGCAATTGCGGGTCAATTGAACCAACGTTTTGCCATGTTAGACGAAGCATTTGTTGCGGTGTTTCCACCACCACCCGTTCGCGGTTTAGGTACAACAGGTGGTTTTAAGTTACAAATTGAAGATCAAGGTAATAAAGGTTTTGAAGCATTATTTAATAGCCTACAAACAGTTATTGGTGCAGCAAGACAAGAGCCTGCATTAACAGGATTATTTTCAAGTTTCCGTATTCAAGTGCCACAAATGGATATTGATATTGACCGTGAACAAGCATTACTTCAAGGCATTCCTTTAGATGAAGTATTTAATACACTGCAAGTTTATTTAGGCTCAGTGTACGTTAATGATTTCAACCTCTTTGGTCGTACTTATCAGGTAAATGCGCAAGCTGACACCGATTTCCGTCAGGATCCAGAACAGATTTTAAACCTGAAAGTACGAAATCTTCGTGGTGAAATGGTGCCACTGGGTGCGGTCTTAAAAGTTACCCCCACAACAGGGCCAGATAGGGTAATGCATTACAATGGTTATCCAAGTGCAGAGCTTAATGGCAGCCCGTCACCTGGTTATAGCTCAAATCAGGCACAACAAGCGATTGAAAAAATTCTTGCCAAAACACTACCTAAAGATATTACTTACGAATGGACAGAAGTCACTTACCAACAAGTATTGGCAGGTAATACTATGGTATATATATTCCCATTAGTGGTGTTATTGGTGTTTATGGTACTGGCGGCTCAGTATGAAAGCTTACGTTTGCCATTATCGATCATTTTAATCGTACCCATGACTATTTTTTCAGCATTATTAGGGGTTTGGCTAGTTGGATCAGATAACAATATTTTCACCCAAGTCGCGTTAATCGTACTGGTGGCACTGGCATCGAAAAACGCTATCTTAATGGTTGAGTTTGCCAAAGATCAAAATGAAACGGGTATGTCTCATTTTGATGCCATTATTGCGGCATGTCGTATGCGACTTCGTCCAATTTTAATGACCTCAATCGCCTTTACTGCCGGTGTGGTACCATTAGTATTAGCAACTGGAGCGGGTGCAGAAATGCGTCATGCCATGGGTAATGCGGTATTTTCAGGCATGATCGGCGTTACGTTTTTTGGTTTATTGTTTACGCCCGTATTTTATATGCTTGTTACCACTGGTAAGAAAAAATCTGTGGAGATGAAATAAACTAGTGGCAATAATTTAATTCAAGGTAATCTTGTAGCTCAATTACGATCATTGAAGCAAACAGAGCCAAACGTAACGTTCGAAAATACAAATATAAAATCAATGTAACTTATGCCCTTAGTCAACTTAAAGATAATGTCGTTAGGTTCTTAATGGGTATTGGGATTAATGGATAGGATACTTTATTGCTCTCCAACAAAGATGTAAGGCGAGTCATTCAGAAATAAGTGACTCGCCTTTTTATAGGTATTCTAATTTTAATAGCGCAGTCATGTTTATGGGTTTTTACTTTTAATATTACCTGGCGGCAAATTACTATCCCAATTTAATGCGTTATATTTTTTAAGGATGTCGATAGTCTTGTTAACAGGTAGAGCTTCTATCCTATTCCCTCGACCTTCAATAGTTGTTGCCTTTAATAAAGCGTTATAAATCGCTTCTTCGGTCGCTTCTACGGTTGCGGTAAATAAAGGTGACATGGCTGAAGCTAGTAAAGAAGATGTAGGCCAAGGCTTGTCGCTAACGCGAGCTTTTCTTACTAAGTCTGAGGTTGAAAATGCGATAACATAGTCGCCAGAATCATTCTCAGCAACAGAACCCGTTTTAGCTAACCCCATCATTGCTCTGGTAGCCAATCGGTTCAGGTTTCTTGAATCTAATGGAGCATCGGTAGCAACAATGATCATGATTGAACCACCGCGAACTTTACGGTTATCCTTTATATTTTGTTCTAACTCTTTCTTATATGCATATTTGCCTAATTCACGACCAACGGGGGCGCCATTCATTGTTAAAGTTGCCCCAGCTAATAAGTTGCTTTGTACTAAAACCCCTACGGTATAACCACCTAACGCTTTTGGTAACACTCGCGAACTTGTCCCTATACCACCTTTCCAATGATAGGTTTGTGTACCGGTACCTGCGCCAACACTCCCCTCTTCTACAAAGCCAGTTTTAGCTGATTCTAAAGCTTCTCTTACATGCTTAGGTTTTACTGGATGGCTCCACATATCGCTAACTCTACTATCGTTAGTTTCACCAACAATTGGGTTAATGGTATGTTCATATTCGCCTGGTTGCTCTAATAGGTAATCAACCATGGCGTCTGCAGCGTTCCATACACATAAAGTACAAGTTAATAGAATGGGTGTTTCTATTTCACCAAATTCTAGTAACTGACTTATCCCCACTGACTTTCCATAACCGTTACCGGCATGAACCCATGCAGGAATAGGATTTTTATAAAGATTTCCAGCCGCTGGAATAATAGCAGTGACACCAGTATGAATATTAGGCTCTTTTATCACGGTAGAGTGACCTACAAGAACACCAGCAACATCGGTAATAGCATTAAATCTCCCCGTTTGCATTGTTCCCACAACAAGCCCAATATCACGTGCTCGAGGTCGTTTTTCATCTGAACTTGCTTGTAGTGTACCCATGGATAGAACTGAGAATACTAAAAAGAGACTTAATAAGTTTTTCGATATTTTTTTTATTATAGATGTCATGAACTACTTACCTTTTTACATTAAATAATCATTGAAAGATCAGAGTAGTCTTAACTACATATTGATGCAAGGAGTGAGGGAACAATATAGCTGACAAGTGATAATATTTAGGTAAATTGATTTATTTCTCTAATGAGTTCAATAAAAACAGAACTGGCAATTGATGTTAATTCATCTGGAAAATCATAATCGGGATTATGTAACTGAGGACTATCTACACCAGCACCTATTGTGAACATGGCTCCTTCTTTGGCTGATTCTAAAAGCCGACCAAAATCCTCAGACCAACGATAAGGTTCGTTGATAGTAGTGCAGTTAACTTTTGCTTTGCTACATGCTGCAGTCACTAAGTCATAGCCTAATTTTGTATTTGTACATGTTGAAAAAACATCTTCTTTAGAAATGTTGCTTTTTATTCTTTCCTCATTTGCAATCTCATTTATTATTAACTCAGCTTTCGCATACATCCGATCCATCAGTTCGTTACTACTCGTTCTTAGTGTCGCCATAACGGTAGCGCTACCAGGTGAAGTACCAAAATTAGCGCCCCCCATTTGTGCTGAAATGATCGTTACTGAGATATATTCATCATCTAGAGTTTTGAATATTTGAGGTAAGTTATTTAAACGCTGAATTATTTTACACAAGGCAATAGCAGGACTAACACCATCCTCGGGATGAGCAGCATGGGATTCAACACCGTCTAACTGAATAATTATTCCTTGTGAAGCAAAATTAAAAATACCAGGCTTTACATAAACTTCACCAAGTGGTTTTCCAGGTAAGTTATGGAGCGCAAAAACAAAGTCAGGTGCAATGTTTATGAAAAGTGGATCTTTGACCACCCCTATTGCTCCGGCACCAATTTCCTCTGCAGGCTGAAATAAAAGAATAACACGTCCATTTAGTAATTCATTTTTGGACAAAAATCTACCAACTTCGCTAATAATAGCCATGTGCCCATCATGACCACATTTGTGAGAAACATGATCATTAACCGATTTGTGTTCAAAATTATTAATTTCTTGTATCGGAAGCGCATCTAATTCACATCGTAACATTAGCGTTGGTTGTTCTGGTAAGCTAGCATTTTGTGTTGGTATGTATTGCGATCCTACATACTCAAATGCTACTCCTGTTCCTCCTATTCCTTCAATGATATTGCTAGGATTTAAATCTAAAAAATAGGATTTAATTCGTTTGGCTGTCTCTACTTCCTGATTTGATAGCTCGGGATGCTTATGAATCTCTTTTCTTAACCGAGTTGTTGAATTCGCTTCTTTCATATTTTCTCCCATGCAGACTTATAATATTTAAAATAAAAAACACATATGTACTGTTCACTTATCTAAATGAACAGTACGTAATAAACACACCAAAAGCTAAATTTAGGGAAATAATAAAAGATAAATAGTTGCTTATTTAATTAACTTTGCCTTTATGGCTAAATAAATACCTGAAAATATTAAAAGAATACCAACAATGTGGAAAGTATAAATTTTCTCATTTAGAAAAAGTGAAGAGAGTAATAATCCAAACAATGGCATAAGGTGAATAAATAATCCTGCTTTAACAGCACCTAAGTCGGCAACACCTTTGTTCCAAAAAATATAAGCGAGAATAGAAGGGAAAATGGCCATGTACGCAACGGTGTATGTGATTTTACTTTCCCATACAATAGTATTAGCAAAGTAAAATTCTCCGACAGAAAAAGGCATTAGTATGATGGTGCCAAGTAAAACTGTCACGCCAAAAAAAGTAAATCCATCAAGTTCAGCAGGACGCCAGCGTAATAATATTGAATAAATAGCCCAAGAGAGTACACCAACTAATATATATATATCACCTAAATTAAATGACAAAGAAAGTAAATTTGAAAGTTTACCTTGAGTGATTAGCATTAAAACGCCGATTAGTGAAATGGTAACCCCAAGCCATTGCTGAATAGATACTCGCTCTTTTAACCATAAGGCAGATAAAATTAGAATAAATATAGGTATAGCAGATTGTAATATAGTGGCATTAGACGCGTTTGTGTTAGTAAGGCCTATGTAAATAAAAGTATTGAAACAAGTAACACTAAATATTGAAAGTATCGTCAATATTTTCCAGTTAGTTAATATCACTGCTTTATGTTTAATAAGCCTTGGTATTAAAAAAGGCAGTAATATTATTAGTGCTAATGCCCACCGAAGTTCCGCCATAACAATAGGGGGTAACACTAAGTGCATTGCTCGTCCTAAAACAAAATTTCCTGCCCAAAATAAAGTAGTTAGTATTAAAAGTAAGTAGGACATTGATCTCTCATTTAGTTATGCAGCGTATTAAATAGGGTATTTGATGATTGCTGCAACACAGTAACGATTTTCATCGATACAGACAATGAAAGAAAGTTATTAGTAGCAATTGAATTATTTATAAAAATCTAATGCCATTAAACGCGCTGCTTTATGTGCAACGATTGTCGGCCAATAAATGTCTAACTGATTTTTATCGATAAATTTATGAGGAGAATGAATCTCTTTATCAGGTATTTCATTCAGCTCTGGTAGGTATTTACGAATGAAGTTACCTTTTGGATCAAATCTTTCACTTTGGCGAGTTGGGTTAAATATTCTAAAATAGGGCTGTGCATCACATCCCGTACTAGCAGCCCATTGCCAACCGCCATTGTTAGCCGCTAAATCACCATCAATTAAGTGTTCCATAAAATATTTTTCACCCCAACGCCAGTCAATGAGTAAGTGCTTAGTTAAGAAGCTGGCCACGACCATTCTAAGACGATTATGCATCCAACCTGTTTGATTTAACTGTCTCATAGCAGCATCGACTAATGGGTAGCCAGTTTTCCCTTCACACCAGGCGTTAAAATAAGTGAGATTATTATGCCAAGTAGTCTGTTGATATTTCTCTTTAAAACACTGATGTTTACATAGTCTTTGCTCATGGAATATCAGATGACGATAAAATTCACGCCAAATAATTTCATTTAACCAAGAAAATTCATCGCTATCGGTGGCAATTAAAATGTCGGGAAAGCGATTTAATAACGATATTAAAACGTATCTTGGACTAATCACGCCAGCGGCCAAATAAGGGGAAAGCCCAGAAGTTCCTTTAACTGAAGGTATATCTCTTTGGTTTGCGTAATCAGTTAATTTATGTTGAAAAAAAGTAGGTAGTGTATTTTTTTCATACTCTTGTGATAAAGGCCATGCGCTCGACAGAGAATCGCTAGTATATGGTTCGCTATTAATGTCGGGAGAGGCCTTTATTTCAGATGATACCTTTATTTCAGAAAGTAGATCACTTTCTGACTTTCCTAGATATTCAAAACCACATTGCTTTACATAGCTTAACCAAGTTTTTTTAAAGGGCGTAAAAACCTTGAACATAGCGCCTGATTTATTCAACACCTTCCCTTTAGGCACAATAACATCAGCTTCAAATAGCGTTAGTGGAATTCCTGTTGCTATACATGACAGATCCCGTTGACGCTCATTAAATTCAAGTTCGCTGTTAGCTATCACATTTTCAGTATGATGCTTTGAGCAGTAACCTTTAAGGTAGGATATTTGTGCTGCAAAATCAGCAACAGAAATTAACTCAAGTTCAATACCTAATAAAGCGAGTTCATCAACCAGTGCATTGGCATGGCGTTTAATAAAATCTATTTTTATTGAAGACCAGTTGTGGGCTAACCATTGTGTTTCTGCAATAAAAAAAACCGCCTTACGTGGAGTCTCAGAACTGGGGAGGTTCAAAAAGAAGTGTAAGGCGGGGTTATCATGGGTTCTAAGATCATTTCGAAACCAAAGTAACAAGGGTCTTCCTTAATAAATAAAAAGTTAATCAATCAAAAGTTAATAAGCATATCTAAGTTTTAGCGCTTTAGGGTACGGTGACAAATATGACTGTTTTGTTAAATACTCTTTCGGGTATTGCAATAAATAATGATTTATCAAGGTTAATGGTGCAATTAAAGGGATTAATCCCGCTCGATAAGCTTCTATTTGTTCGCACAATTCTTGTCTTTCATTGCTTTGAAGGTGTTTAGAAAAATAACCTTGTATATGTGCCAAGGTATTCGCATGTTTTTTACGTGTTGCTTTAATCTTAAGCGCTGTCATCAGCCCTAAAATATAGTCAGCTGCCATTTGTGCAAGGGGTAAGTCTGCGTTCGCTAATAGTTGCCCTAACTTTTTATAGGCCACTAAATCATGGCTCATAACCGTATATTTATATTGGCTGTGAAATGTTGTTAACTTATGTTTTGTTAAACCTGACGCTTCAAGGTTTTGCCAATGCTTATAAGCATATAGTCGGGCTACAAAGTTTTCTCGAATAAGTGGATCATTTAAACGGCCGTTTTCTTCACAAGGTAATAATGGGTTAGCTGCCATTATTTCTTTTGCAAAAGCACCTACACCATCAGAAGGAAGCGCATTACCTTCAGGGCTATAAATTTTTACGCGTTCCATGCCGCAACTTGGGCTTTTAGCGCAAAAAACATACCCGCTTAAATGCTTAGTGACCTTTGCCACTTTTATACCATAAGCGGTAAGGGCATCAGTAACATCGCCTGTGCCATCAGGCCTAGAAACATGAATAACATCATCCTTTTTTATTTGACGAATAGTTGGCCTAGGAATAGGTAAACCAATAGCAACCTCAGGACAAAACGTTTTGTAAGTGACGTGTTGACCCAGTTCGTGAATACAAAAAGTAGAAGGCTTGTTACTCGCGTCAAAGCGCACTTTTTCACCAACTAAACACGCACTGATACCAATTAATAGATCTTTTTTATCAACAGAATGAATCATAATTATTTCCTTGTCTCAAACAATACGCTTAATAAATGAAAGCGCCTATAAGATTAAGTAACTTATTGATACCTTGAGTAAAGTGTAAGGCGTCGTTCACTACGAAGTAACATAGACAACCCTCAACTGAAACAGGGCGATGCTGATCAGAGCCATCGAGTATAATAAAATCACCTTTAACATACTCACCTTTTTCATCATTAAAAGATCCTTCTAACAACAACGTGAGTTCAAAGCCTTTATGGGTATGCTCTGGTACGCTACCACCGGGTTCAATTTTAAGTAAACTGGTATGGATCTCATTTTCATTAAGCTGTATACGAGTACGTGATAACCTACCTCTGTGTGACGTTTTACCAAGCGACATATTATTTAAGGCTGTTGGCAATGTATAAGGCTTGTTATTAAATACAATAAATTTTTCAATTTTTGGGGCAGATTCAACGATACCATCTGATTGCGTGATTTGATCAATCATTGCCTCGAAGTTAACATCCTCAATATTGTCTAAAGCCTGGTTATTGTCAACAGTAAAACGATCCAGAAAAACGTCTTCGAAGCTATCACCTTCTAAACTAGCACCTTCAAAACTGGCTACAGCAACTTGATCGGTTAACTGCGCAATTTGTTGTTGGCATTTAGGACACATGTCAGCATGAATGGCGATACCTGCTGATAGGGATGCGGGTAAATCACCGTTAACAAATAATTGAATTAGTTCAAATTTAGGGTGATGTTTAATCATGCTTTTTTCCTAACTGCACTTTGAGTTTTGCTAGTGCTAAACGCAAACGAGATTTTATCGTACCAAGTGGTAAATTCAGATGAACGGCCAGTTGCTCTTGCGACATTTCCATAAAATAGTAACCTTTAACCACTTGCTGTTGTACTTCGGGTAGCTTTTCAATGACGGTTAATAATTGTTTGTTTTCAAGGTGATCATCAAAAGACACATCTTCACTTGTCATGCTTTCGGCAATTGGCCAAATATCATCACTGAGATTGTCTTCTTTATTACTTTTGATTTTACGTAACATATCGAATGTTACGTTACGCATTATGGTATAAACCCAAGTAGTTGTGGCGCCTTTGTTTCTATCAAAAAGGTGGGCTTTACGCCAAACATTGCTCATGGTTTCTTGAACCACTTCGTTAGCTTGGGCTTCATTAGGAAATTTACTACGTCCGATACGTTGAATTTTCGGTGCAAAAAATTGAAACAAGTGCGTAAACGCTTGTTTATCTCGCGTAGTTGCAACAGCGTTAAGCCACTGACAAAGTTGAGGATGATCTATTTTATCTGCCATGATACTAGGTTTAGCATTTGTCACTTTGCTTAGCAAGTTAGTTTGCATTGCTTTTCTCACCGAGCTCTACGTAAAGCATACACCCCAATACGCACAGCATTTAAAAAAGATCACTTTAACTAAACTTAAATTAGACTTTATTTACACTATTTACCGATTATAGACTGAACAAAGTTCTTGGCATCTTCAAAGCCATGCTGATCCACAAAGCTATTTTTAATGCTGAAATTGACGGGAAGTAATTCTAACCACCTTGCAATGACCCAGTTAATATTGTCTGTCTGTTTTTCAGAATAAAGCTCGCTTAACATGGTGTCATTTTCAAAAACGTGCTCTATAGCGTTAGACAGGGCATAAACAGAAGGCTGAGCATCACCTTGAGACCAATGCGAGACTTCACAGACCTGACCAAAGTGCAAGTTATCAGTATCTTTGTTGATGGATAAAATATTGACTAATGCCTTGCATTTCACGTCAATTTCTAACACGCCGTCTTTACCTTGATTAAAGTTAATAATGTTCACCCAACTGCCCCATTTACTATAAGGAAGTTGAGATTCGTTGGTATTCAACCAAATAACAAAGCCTTGTTCTTTCGTCGCTATTTTTATCATTTTTAAATATCTCGGTTCAAAAATTCTTAAACGCGTTATACCTTCAGGTAGCAAAAAAACAGGCAATGGAAAAATAGGTAAGGTTACTTTTGAATTTTTCATCTATATACCCCTTATTTATTCATGTGGTGATATACGTACAAAACCTGCATTATGATCAATTAAAAATACCAAAGCCTTTTTAAGGCAGAGCAAAAGAGTGAGTGCTCTTAACAGTAAAAATTACGTATTGAACGGGTTAAACAACTAATAAGGTATGATTATGAATCATCTAATAACAGGCGGTACAGGGTTGATAGGAAAAAGTTTTATTGAAATGTTACCTAAGAACTCATCACAAATAACAGTACTCACTAGAAATAGAAACAAGGCTAAAAACTTGTTAGGTAGTTCGATCAACTATATTAATAAATTATCGCTTGTTGATATTGAAAACAGTGATGTTATTTTGAATTTAGCTGGTGAAGCTATTGCAGATAAACGCTGGTCTGACACCCAAAAAGACAAAATATGTCAAAGTCGTTGGAAAATTACGCAACAGCTAGTTGACCTAATTCATCAAGCTGAAAATCCACCGAGTGTATTTATTTCAGGCAGTGCTATCGGTGTTTATGGCAGACAAAGCGCTCAACAAGAGAAGCAACCTATAGATGAAAGTTATGACAATTTTCATCAAGAGTTTACCCATCATGTTTGTTCAACATGGGAAAATATTGCGTTAAGCGCAGTAACTAATAAAACAAGAGTCGCCGTTTTACGTACTGGTATCGTACTGGCTAAAAATGGTGGCGCTTTAGGTAAAATGACAACCCCTTTTAAACTAGGTCTTGGTGGTAAAATTGGTGATGGCCAGCAAATGATGTCTTGGATACATATAGAGGATATGATTGCAGGAATATTACACATACAAAAAAATGAAACGTTACAGGGTGTTATAAATTTAACCGCGCCAAACCCTGTAAGCAATGATCAATTTACCCACGCCTTAGCCGCTATATTAAATCGTCCTTGTTTCTTCTCAACTCCTGCATGGCTATTAAAAATACTCTTAGGTGAAATGTCAGATATCTTATTATTTGGTCAAAATGTCGTGCCGACAAAGTTAATAGATGCTAGTTTTTCGTTTAAATATTCAAAAATTGAGCAAGCGTTTGAAAATTTATTTAAGTAGTTATATTGTTTTTTTATTTGATAAATATTTTTTATAGAGCATTTTTTATCGAAAAATAAGGACGTGGAATAAGTATTAGGCTTTAATAATCGCTGATACTTACCCAAAAAAAA